>Ga0247727_10013746_pt1 | contig 13578 bp, 13 predicted proteins | sample WisWelCaveWW1625_FD_202498 | JGI IMG/M metagenome (GOLD analysis project Ga0247727, IMG submission 202498) | Biofilm microbial communities from Wishing Well Cave, Virginia, United States - WW16-25 | ecosystem: Environmental > Aquatic > Deep subsurface > Groundwater > Cave microbial mat | place... | reverse complement strand
GCCACCGCCTCCGCGACCATACGCACAATATTCGCCGCACGCACGCGCGAGGCTTGATCCACGCGCGGATCGCAAGGTGTGAACACGCCAATGACCGGGCCGTGAGGGAAGTTGGAAGTTGTAGTCGAAAGTTTTTTGAGCATGAGAAAAAATCCTAACGAGGTAAGAAGAGTGAGTAGATAAAAACGGAAGGATTTCTTTCATCATCTCCGTCTTTTTCGCTCAGAAGTCACCGCTATCGTTTGGAGTTTATGGCTTCCAACCTCCCAGTAACTGATATGCGTGGGAGTAATGCGGGCGGCCTTGCCCATGCGTGCAGCCTTGGTCTTGAAAACCTCTAAGCGGAAAACACTTCGCAACAAAGAGGGGATCAGATGTTGTTGCGTGTCCAGCAAGGCAAAGAAAAGTATGCAGTAGCGACGATCAGCGTAACGTTGCTTCCATAACCCTCCATCAATTGTAACCAACGTGGGCTTGTCTAAGCTGGTTAGCACGGTAAGTAGACGATCATCTTTGACGATCTCGCCCGGGCGCAAATCTTGAATTCTTTGAGCCGTTATCCACTGCTGAATGGGCTCGAGCACTTGCATGCGACCCAGATGTTCGTCAATGATGATTTGGCTCATGCCGCAAATTCCATTTCATGGCGTTCAAGCAAGGCGCTCGCCGCCAATTGCAGGGCTTCTTCGACGGCTTCACGCGGCAGTTGCGGCCATTCATTGAGTATCCAATCGATGCTCTTGCCGATAGCAAGATAAGCCAAAATTGTCCGCACCAAAATTCGTGTGCCGTCGAAAGTCAACTTGCCATGGCAGACTTCGGGATCAGCGACGATGAACCGGCCGATTTGCGAGCGTTGCTTCGGCTTACTAGTTCCTCCGTTTTTCGATTTCATATGAAGCTCCTTCTTGCTTTTTATCTTGTCGAATTACTGTTGGATACTCTTCGAAAAATTTAACATGTCAGGGGTAACGTTCAAGGGAAATATTTTTGAACCTTGCCTTTCGAAATGAAAGTTGATACTTTGGCGCGTCAAAAACTAAGGAGACTTCTAATGAGTGAAATGATTCGTGGCATCTATCGCAACGGGTTGATCGAGCCAGTCGAGCCGTTGAAAATCGCGGAGGGCACCGAAGTGTACGTCACGGTGCCGCGCCAGCGCAGTCGGGAAGAAATGCTTGCCCTTCTCCAAAAATTGGAAGAGCACGGCTTGAAAGTACACTATAACCCTGACAACATTGGCAAAACGCCCCCCGAAATTAAGCTGGGAAAGATCAAAGGCAAGCCGCTTTCCGAAACCATCATCGAAGATCGGGGGCCACGATGATTTACTATTGCGATAGCAGCGCCGCCACCAAGATTTACCTTGAAGAAGCCGGTAGCACATTCATGAGAAGAATCCGCCGCAATATTCCAAGCGATAATGTTTTTGTGAATGACCTTGCAGGGCCGGAAGTTCTATCCGCCATGCAACGGCGTTTTCGAAACGGCGATTTAGATGCAGAAATGATTTCCGAGGCACGTAAAGATTTTCGCAGAGATTTTTGGGATTTTTTTCACCGCATTCCTCTCTCGGATCCCATTATCTCTTTAGCCATGCAACTCATCGAGAAGTATCCCTTGCGCGGCTACGATTCCGTGCAGTTGGCAACCGCGTCATATTTGCAATCCACCTTGCGCGCTTTCGATGGCGAAGAGGTTCGCTTTCTCGGCGCCGACAAAGCGCTCAACAACGCTGCGCAGAGCGAGGGGCTCATCGTGATCAATCCCAGCGAACAGGAATAGCTTTTTACTGCGGCACATTTCATCACCTCCCAATATTCAACTCCTTCTCCAATAACTGAAAACACGCAATGCGAGAATGCTCAATCACTGCCTCCAATAGACTATCCCTCACCACAAGCAACAAATTGCCTTTCAATTGATGCGCTTGCTGAGTGCGCACAATCTCTCCCACCATCGGCTCAAAGCCGCGACCCTGCAATTCCAATCGTCCGACTTCATCAATGACCAACAAACGCGGCTGCTCTTTGAGCGCAGTCGAGAGAATGCGCTGACCCAGTTCAAGGGCGGATTGATAAAACGTGAACCGTCCAATCGTAATGGTCTCTTCGTCGAGAATGTTTAAGGGATCAACTTGAAAAGGAAAATACTCGCGTGTTTTGAGGTCATACAACTTGCGCATACCGTTCACATCCGGCGAGAGAAAGCCAGAGACATGGTCTTTATCTGCCAGCCATTGCATCAAAGCAGTCGTTTTACCGCTGCGAATCGGGCCGGTGAAAATGTAAATCGGGTTTGTGATATTGCTCTCTCAATTAGAAATTTCTGAGCGCGTGGCCGATGTCGTTTCAGCTTCGGCCTCCGTTTGGTCGAAGGTCAATGCGAACACGATCACTGCCACAAGAAAATGCTTCCAGCGTTGCCAGCCTTTTTCGTGCGCAGGTTCATTCCAAAGCGTGGCAGCATAGGCCTTGAGTTGAGGAAAAAGCCGCAAGGCGTTTTCAATTTCATGGCCATATCTGGCCTTTTTACTTTTGAGAAATTGCTGCAAGAGTTTCATGAGCACGGGCGCGGCGATGAAATACCAAAACAGGAGCACGACCATCGCGCGCAACACCACGTACCAACCTTTCGACGACCCGTCCATTGCCGGCGTGAGAAAAGTCAACGTGGCCGCGATGATCGTAAGCAGAAAGAGCAGCTTCACAATCTTGCTCTTCCAAAACGGCCGTCGCGGTTTCGTGGCTTCGATTTGCGGGGCGAGTGTTCTGCCTTCGGAATGCAGCCGTCGCGGCGCGTGCAAAGCGCTCATGATCTCGCTTGGAAGATGACCGGCAAGCCAACCGATGAAAACGCCGGCGAAGAGATGCCTTCCGATATACCCTCCCACAAGCCAGGCGCTTGCATTGAAATCAGAACCCGCGCTCATGAAGCTGAGTTGCTGCAAAACATAATTGGCGAACACATCGATGGACTTCCAAATCGAGTTGCCGTAGATGATGGTCATGACCAGCACTTTTTGCAACGCCGTTTCCAATAAGCCGATAATACCCAAAAGCAGCGCGGCCAAACGCAGATTGCTGCACAACCCGAAGAGCAGCGCACCCATCAGCGCTTGAAAGGTCACGGCGAAATAGGCGGGCAAAGGCGAGTGCGGGCTCACGGTGGCTTTGATGATCAACACAATGGCCGTCGCTTTCAAGATGGTGGCAGTCGTGCGTTGCTTCGCGAAGTAGGCAATCAACGTGATGAGCACGATGGCCGTGCCGCCGACAATGATGCCCGTGAACGGACTTTTAAGCGCGTGCATGAGGCCGCCCAAACCCGCTTCATTCAAGGCCCAAAGCGCAGTCAAGCGTTCAACGGCCAAGCCGGATTCGTCTTTCTCGAAGAGGAGGTTTGTTTTTAGCATATACGAAATGACTTTTACTCATTCGTGTGTTGCGTGGGCCGACAATTGGCAAGCGAGCGAAGCTCAAGATGACAGCGCACGAAAGAACTCCTCATGCCCCTCCCAATACCCCGCCTCTTGTGGCTGATACGTTTTCAACTCAAACGAATCGCGCACCATTTGACGCAATGCAGGCAAGTCCGCGAGCGCTCCGGTTGCAATCGCTTGCACGCCGATATTGCCCGCAATCGTGCCTTCCACCGGGCCGGCGATGACCTCGCGGCCAATCGCATCCGCGGTTAATTGACAGAGCAACTGGTTGTATGTGCCGCCACCGACAATGTGCAAACGCGCGATCTCTTGGCCGGTAATCACTTCCAACTCTTGCAGCGTCGCGCGATATTTGAAGGCAAGGCTTTCGAGAATGCAGCGCGCGATCCAACCGGCATCTTCGCGATGCGGCTGCTGCGTCTCTTGCAGGAAGGCGAGAATTTTTTCCGGCATATTGCCGGGCTTGAAGAAACGCGCCTCCTCCAAATTGAGCCAAGCTTGCACCGGCCCGCATTCGTGCGCGCGCGTTTCCAATTCCGCATACGAAAACGGTTGTCCGTGCTCGCGCCAATAACGCCGGCATTCTTGCAAAGGCCAAAGCCCGATAATGTTCTTCAGCAAACGAATCGTGTTCGCCACGCCGCCTTCGTTCGTGAAATTGTATTGCATGGCTTCGTCGGTGATCAACGGCGTGTCGCGCTCGACGCCCATCAACGACCACGTGCCCGAACTGAGATAAGCCCAGTTGCCATTCTCCGCCGGAACCGCAGTGACCGCGGCCGCGGTATCGTGCGAAGGTCCGACAATCACGGGAATGCCGTCGCGCAAGCCGCACTTGCGCGCGATCTCCGGCAGCAGCTTGCCGAGATACGTGCCCGGCTCCACGAGGTCGGGAAAGATGCGCTTGGGAAACCAAAACAACTCGATCACGGGCCATGCCCAATTGCGCGTGTGCGGATTGGCAAGCTGCGTGGTTGAAGCAATCGTGTATTCCGCTTTCTTCACGCCACAGAGCAGGAATAAGAGATAATTCGGAATGGGCAGAAAGCACTCCGCGACTTCGAGCAGATTGACGCGCTGATGTTTCTCGGCGAGCATTTGGTAAAGCGTGTTGATGGGATGAAACGCGATGCCGGTGTATTCGAAAATGTCGCGCTGTGGGAGCGTTTGAAATGCCTTCTCGAGCATGCCGTCGGTGCGGCTGTCGCGATAGGCATAGGGATAGCCGAGCAAACGATCATCGCCGTCGAGCAAAACATAATCGACGCCCCACGTGTCGAGGCTGATACCGTCAAAGTGTCCGCCAAATTGTTGGGCCGCGAGTGTGAGGCCTCTTTCCAGCTCAACGAAAATCGCGAGCACGTCCCAGTAATAATGGCCCATGCAATGAATGAACGGCGTGGCGAAGCGATGTACTTCGTGCAACGCGAGGCGCCCGCCTTCCAATTCACCGACAACGCAACGCCCGCTCTCCGCGCCGAGATCAAAGCCGAGGTAAAGTTTTTTCTGCTCCATCTCACGGCCTCAATGAATGGAATGCTCAAGGCATTGCAAATTTTCAATTGAAAATTTGCAATTTAAAATTTTCAATCTGCCTCGGTTCGCTAGCGCAAAAACGCCTCTTTCAATCCCCCATCCACCGGAATAATATGTCCGGTGGTGCGGTCCGCGCGGGACGATACGAGGAAGTAGCCGGCTTCGACCACATCTTGCGGACGAATCGGCCGATGCGTTAACGTGCGCTGCGCATAATATTCCGCGAGCTTATTCATCAAACTCGTCGTGTCTTCGCTTTCATCAAAAGCAATCGCGTACTTTTTAAGATTGGCGATCACGCGCTCGCGCGGGAACATGGCGCTGCCTTCGACCACGGTTGCGGGGCTGATGCCGTTCACGCGAATGTGCGGCGCGAAACGAATCGCCAGCTCGCGAATGAGATGGCTCACCGCGGCTTTGCTCACGTCATACGGCTCGCTGCCCATCTTCGGGACGACCGCGTTCGCAGAACTGGTCAGCAACACCACGCCCGGCGTTTGTTGCGCGTTGATCACTTCGGCAAACTCCTCAGTGAGGATATAATTTCCGCTCACGTTCACGCGCAAGGTTTTGTCCCACGTTTCATCTTCATAGCTGTCGCCCTTGTCCGGCGGAATCACAATCGCCGCGGTGTTGATCAAAACATCCACGCCGCCGAAGTGCAGCGCGATATTTTTGAGCGCGGCGCGCACGGTTTTGCGATCGGTAATGTCGAGCGTGACCGCCAACGTTGCTTCGGCATCGTATTGCGTTTTCATCTTCGCAGCAACTTCATCCACCAACTTTTGCTCGCGATCAGCAACCACAACGTGCGCGCCCTCTTTCGCGAGCCGGTGACAAAACTCAAGACCAATGCCGCTGCCGGCGCCGATGACCAATGCGACTTTGCGCGCCATCTCCTTCTCAGCAGGTTGGCGGCGCAACTTCGCTTCTTCAAGCGCCCAATACTCGATGCGAAACGCTTCGCGTGGCGTGAGCGCGACGTAGTTATCCGCCACGTGGCTCGCATCGATGCCCTCATTCATGCGGCCATCGTGCATCGCGGTTGCGCCTTCCATCACGTGAATCGCATTCACATAAAACTCGCCCGTGATGCGCGCCTCCTTTTTGCTCTTTCCAAAACTAAACATGCCAATGCCGGGAATCAACACGACCGTAGGATTCGTGCCGCGCAGGGCGGGCGAACTCGCTTCTTTGTTCGCTTCATAATAGGCCGCGTAGTCATGATGATACTGCGCGAGGCCGTTCAACAAAGCAACGCGCAGTGCGTTCATATCATCACGCTGCGGATTCCATTCCACATACAATGGCCGCACTTTCGTGCGAATGAAATGATCCGGGCAACTCGTCCCTTGAAACGCGAGCTTCGCGCCGTCGGTGCTGTTCACGAACTGCAGCACTTCGGGCAAATTATTATAATGGCCGATGAGCAGTTGCGTCTTGCCCACTTGCCCGCGCACGAACGGAAAAATTTCGGCAGCCAGTTCGCGGCGATCTTCACGCGTTTGAAATTTCGCGCCGCTGAAAAGCCTCTCCCCTTTCTTCTCCGTGCGTGACTGCACGAATTGCCCAAGCACATCAATGATCGCGAGCGAATTGCGATAGCATTCGTATTGTGCATCACCCCACGTGATCAAGCCGTGCGAAGCGAGAAGCAATCCTTCCGCGCGTGGACTTTTTTGCAGCGCCGCTTCGAGCATCATGCCCAGATGATAACCCGGCCGCTGCCACGGCAACCAAATGAGATGATAGCCGAACTGTTCATTGAACTGCTGCAAAAGTCTCTGCCCATTCGCCGAAGCCGCGAGCGCGATGCCCCAATCCGGGTGCGTGTGATCAACGTGCTTGAAGGGAATCAAACCGTGCAGCGGCGTGTCGATCGAAGCCGCGACGTTGTTCAAGCCGAAGCGGCAGAGCGGATAGTAATCGAGCATTTCATCTTCGTGCGCCTCACCGCGATATTTTTCTTTCAGCGCGAGAAACTTGTCCATGTAGAGCGCCGCAAAACCCTCGCGTTTGATCGAGCCAAGATCGCCGCCGCTGCCCTTCACCCACATGACTTCCACGTCCTGGCCAGTCAACGGATCTTGGTGTTTGAGTTTCGACGACGTATTGCCGCCGCCAAAATTCGTGATGCGCAAATCCGCGCCGAGCAAGTTGGAACGATAGCGCAGCAGCTCGACTTCATCAAACGTGGCTGCGAGCTTTGCGTCCCATTGGTCTTTGAGATAGACAGGGTCCATCATTAAATCCTCTAAAAGCATTTCACGCAGAGACGCAAAGTCGCAAAGGGCCGCAAAGAAAATCTCTTTGCGGATTCTTTGCGTCTCAGCGCCTTTGCGTGCGCTTTAGCTTTTGATCTTCGGATTAGATTTATCATTACAACTTCAGCATGCGTTGCCGATAATGCTCATCCTGCCTGCTATAAATGCGCTGCACTTCCTGTGGCGGCATGAATACGACTCCACCGTTCGCGAATGCGCCGTTGAAAATCTCCGCTGCCTTCCTCGCCATAAACGTCGTCGCCAACACCGCGCCCGCGCTCGCGCCCACTGCGATCATGCCATGATTCTTCAAAAGAATGAGTCGCGGCGCGAAACCATTCTCCGCAACAAAGTTGTTCCAACCCTCGCGAATCGCAAACGCCAACAGCGTCCCCGGATCGACGTATTCAACCAACAACGAACGCGGCCCGCAGCACACAATCTCATCCGGAAACAAACGCTGCGCCGCGAACAACTCTGCTTTATCCGAACAGAGAATTTTATTTACTTCGATGGAATGCGTGTGCCCGACAAAATTGACGCCTTCTTGCCGCAAGAGCCACGCGTGAAAAGTCGTTTCAACGGAGGGTTTGTTTGCATGCACATCAACTCTCGCTGCAAGCAAAGCCTTGTGTGTAGCCGCATCATCGAGATTCTGTTCAAGCAGAGCGAGAATACGGTCAAAGCGCACTTGCACTAAATGCTCGGGCAATAAGCTGCACAACTCACAGCCGCTCGCTTTCACCAGAAAAGTTTCTTCATCAATCTGCGCCGAAGTATTCCCTTCTCCCAAAATCGCTAGACGATGTTCGGGGCGGCCTAGCTCGTGCGAAAGCTGCAACAGCGTGTCGCGAATGGTTGTGAGTTTGGCGTGGTTCATTTGTGTTGTTTGCGCGTGTGTGCGGGTACCCCCATCAAGTTGTCATTCTGGAAGAATCTTCCCTCGTACCGGAAATAAAGCCGAGCACTAGAAAAGTTCCTTCCAGGATGACAGTATAAAGAAGCGGATAAGCTTTTACCCAGTGCTGAAAAAAGTTCTTACAGAATGACAAGTTGAGGAGGAGTTACAAACACGACGCAGAGCGTTGAAGCGAGAATCATTGTTGTTTACCCGGCCCGAACAAAATCCGCCCGGCACGCGCGCCGGTGTGTTTGCCGTGATCAATCACCACCTCGCCATTCACCAACACGTAGCGAAAGCCTTCCGAATAAGCATGCGGCTTATCAAACGTCGCGCGGTCTTTTACACGATTGGGATCAAACACGACAATATCCGCGACCATACCGGGGCGCAACAAGCCACGCTCATGTAAATGAAAACGCTGTGCCGGCAGTGAAGTCATTTTGCGAATTGCTTCTTTCAAGCGCAAGATTTTTTTCTCGCGCACATAACGGCCGAGCACGCGCGCGTTCGTGCCATACGCGCGCGGATGCGGCGCGCCGCGTCCGAACTCCACGACGCCCGCGTCCGAGGCGATCATGGCATTCGGATATTGCATGATGCGCTCGACGTCGTCTTCGTGCATCGAATGATAAATCATGGCCGCGCCGCCTTTGAGCATCATATCGAGCACGGTTTGAATTTCGTTGTCGAGATTCGCTTTGCGCTGCATGCGTTGATTGATTTCGGTTATGCTCTTCCCTTCCATCGTCGAATCCCAACGGCAACGCGCAACCACGGCATAATCGAGCCGATTTCGCCCGACGCGCTCGCGAATGAAGCGCTTCATCTCCTGCGCAATCTGTTTGCGCGTGATGGGATTACTCAAACGCGCTTTGATCGCGGAGTCGCCATCGGCCAATGCCCATGAAGGCAAGAGCACGCCGAGATTGGTGCTCGAGGCGGTGTAGGGGTATTGATCGACACAAACATCGAGTCCTTCCTCGCGCGCTTGCTCCACGAGCGCGAGCGTTTCCTCACTATGATCCCACAGCCGCTTGCTGGAAATTTTGAAATGAGAAATCTCCACCGGCATTTGCGCTTCGCGGCCGATGTGAATCGCCTCGCGAATGGCAAACAACACGGAGTCGCCTTCATTGCGAATGTGCGAAGCATACACGCCGCCGTGTTCAGCAGCGACTTTCGCGAGCACGAGAACTTCGGAAGTTTTGGAATACGTGCCGGGGATGTAAATGAGTCCGGTTGAAAATCCCACTGCGCCCGCTTGCATCGCACGCTCGACGAGTGTTGCCATCTTCGCTAATTCCGTCGGCGAAGGATCACGCTTCGCAGTATTCATCACCGCGCGGCGCACGCTGTTGTGGCCAATGAGCGTCGCAAGGTTGAGCGAGAGGCCGGATTGTCGCAGGTCCGCGAAGAATTTGGAGAGATCGATTTCCGAACTCCCGCAATTGCCGGTGATGATCGTGGTCACGCCATCGAAGAGAAAATTTTCCGCGGTGGGAAGTTTGCGAATGTTGTCTTCGACGTGCGTGTGTACGTCAATGAATCCGGGCGCGACGACGAGACCTTCCGCATCAATCGCTCGTTGCGCTGCGCGCGCGTCGAGTTGGCCGATTGCCGCAATCTTGCCGTCGCGAATGCCAAGATCGCCGCGATACCAGGGATTGCCGCTGCCGTCGATGATGCGGCCGTTTTGAATGAGGAGATCGAATTGGGGTTGGGAGAAAGAAGTGGAGGAAATTAAGAAGAGTAGCAAAGCGCTAAGTTTGATTTCAAAAACTTTCCTGATGAACTTGCACAACTCGAAAGGCAACCCTATAGTGCCCCTCAATGAAATTGATGTCATGCAAAGGCGAGCGCTCGAGTCATTCCCCCCTTGAGGGGGGTTAGTGGGGTGTTCTTGATCGCAACGACAACATGCGACTTCATTGCGCCATGCTTTAAGCCATTTCATGCCGCACTTCGTTTCGGCAACGATATTGAGCAACACCCCCCTGGCCCCCCCCAAGGGGGGAATTGTTGAGAGGATCGAGAAACTCATTCTCAATTGGATTTCTCTGCGATGGGTGTTGCCATGAGGGTTTGGCGTTTTTTTGATCTTCTTAAAAATTTGCGCAGCAGCCAAATCACCACGAAGCCGAGCGCGAACAGCGGCAGCCCGGCGATCACAAAAGTAATGCACGCGCTGGTGACTTCGGCGAAACCTTGCACGCCGTTTTCAAAGCCGCGTTTTATTTGCGCCAAGAAGCTGTTGCTGCCCTGGGCCATGAGCGGATAAGATTCGTGCAGATTGATCGTAATCGTGGACATCGCGGCTTGGTCGCTGAGGTAGCGCTTCCGCCCTTCCAAACGCTCGATCTCTTCACGCACATTGGTGAGCGCTTGCTCGACTTCCAAAATATCTTTAACGGTCTTCGCCGATTTTAGAATTTCCTGATAACGCGCCTCAGCCTTTTTCTTGTTCTCCAAGCGCGCGGTGAGATCATAAAACTCTTCGGTGATGTCATTGCCGGAGAGATTTTCATTTTCAATTTTCTTCGCGAGCTTCTTTAGTTCCGCGAGTGTGGCTGCGAATTGATTGGCTGGAACACGCAGCGTGACGTTGCCGGATTTAACGTTGTCGTCGCGGAGATATGCGCTGGAGTTGGTGAGAAAGCCGTCGCTTTGCTCGGCGATTTTTTGGATTTGCGCGAGAGCTACGTCGTAGCTGGAGACTTCAAAACTGAGTGAGGCGTTTTTGATGATGATGCGAGCAGCGGGGAGATTTTGCGTCGCAAGCGCAACGGGGTTAAATATACCGGCATTGGCGACAACAGCCAGTTCCGCACCTCCTGCTGCATCGGCCTCGCTTTGCACGCGCTCAGGCGACGGCGCGACCTCGGAGTATTCCGTCATCCGAACGGGGCTTGACTCCGGCGCGGATTCTTGGGAGTTGCAGCCGAGGAGCAAGCTCAACGTAAGGGCTAAACCAACACGTGTGTGATTCATTCTTGCCCAATTCCAAAGTTTAAATTAGCTGACTATGCTACCAAACCGTTTCAACTCCGGAAAGCTGTATCTTGCGATCACGACTCATTAGCGGCACGCGCAAGTGCGATGCAGTCGCAGCAATGATCCGATCAGGCATGTCCGGCACGGCCTCTCTAGAAATTTCTCTCATCTTCAAAGCCACCGAAAGGCTCAACCCCGATACCTCGAAGATGGTATCGGAGGCGGCCAGCTCATCGAGTAGCTTAGTGAGCGTGTCCACCGAGATGCGTCCTTTTTCGGAAAGATAGATCATTTCCACAACGCATATCGAGGGCACGTAAATGCGCCCGCCGTCGTACTCGCATTCATCAAAGTATCTTCCCGCTGCCGCAGACAAGCGAGCATCGTTTTGAAGATACCAAATGAGCGCGTGTGTGTCCGTCACTGCATTTGGCATTAAAAACCCTCGCGTGGAAAATTTTGCTCGATCTCGCGTCGAACCTCTGCGATGTCGTCGCCACCAATCGCGTGGCCTTTCAGCAAGCCACGCAACGAACGTCGGCGCGTTGGGGATTGAAGGCGCAGTTGTGTTTCCAATCCAGGGACAAGGCTTTCGATAAGGCGTAGCTTGTCCAAAGGAGGCAATTGTTTCGCTAAACTTTCGATTTGTTCAAGTGACATGATTCTTCCTTTCGTAAATTTCCGGAGCGAGGGTTACTCGCCGCCGTTGCTTGGCTCGGACTTCGAACGCTACTTCGCGCGTTTGATCCCAATAATCGTCCAAACTGTGTGAATCCCAAAACTCGGCGATCTCTTCAGCAGTGCGCGCTTTCGAGATGCTGGCGACCTTTTCATTTTCGTTCATGGCGTTTTCTTTCTTTCGATTTACTACTCGGAGCACAAAATTAGGTTACACTTCCGACCTCTAGTGTTGTCAGAAGGAATCTTTTTAAGCACTCGGCAGTATCTCCAGCGAGTAAAAAGGTTCCTTCTGAATGACGGGCGAGAAGGGAAAGTGTAACCGATATTTCGCTTGGAGTGATATTCGGCGACAGTATGATAAAAACTCCGCACAGCAAATCAAACACAAATTCTTTCGTAAAACAACTGTAGCGCAGGCGTCCCCGCCTGCAGACAAGATGTCTGCGCTACGTAATTCCGTCGTGAGACCTTGGTTAGCGATAAGAAACGTAGCGCGGACATCCTCGCCTGCAGACAAGATGTCTGCGCTACCGACGCCTGCCACGCACGTTGTTGCCTCTGCAAGCGAGCGCTTCTTTTGCTTTTGGTTACGATGGCACACGAGCGCGCAGGCTTTGGACAGAATTGCGCAGCGGGCATGATCGCAGTGAAAGGAGTTCACTTTGCATTTGACGCCCAGGGTAAAGTTCACAGACCGGCAGGCGCCCAAAAGATTTTCTTCAATGCAAAACGATTACTGGCAAAACTATTTTTTGAAATCGTTTTGCCAATAATCGTTTTGCTTTTTGTCTTCGCTTTCACACTTCATCCCAAATGCGGATGTGATTGGTTTCGGGCAAGTAGAGCGAGCCGATGATGAAGGTCAAAAGCGCGATGGCGATGGGGTACGCGAGGCCGGCGTAGATATTTCCGGTGGCGGCAACGATGGCGGTGGCGATGAGCGGGGTGAAGCCTCCGAACTCGCCGTTGCCGAGGTGATAGGGCAGCGACATCGAGGTGTAGCGAATCTTCGCGGGGAAGAGTTCGACGAGAAACGCGGCGATGGGGCCATAGACCATCGTGACGTAGAGAACTTGAATGAAGACGAGCAGCGTGAGCATGACGTGATTGATGGGATTGGCGAATTGGTGCATGGCCATGTAGATCGGAACGTAAGTGAGCGCGGCGATGAGGCAACCGGCCATCATGATTTTCTTGCGGCCGATTTTATCCGAGAGTTTGCCGAAGACGATAAAGAACGGGGTGCCGAGCGCGAGCGCTATGGCAACGATGATGTAAGAAGTCACGTAATCTATGGCTAAAATTTTCTGCATGAAAAAGAGCGCGTAGAACTGGCCGGTGTACCAAACTACGGCTTGGCCGGCGGTGGCGCCGAAGAGGGCGAGCAGGATGAGCTTCCAATTCTTTTTGTTGCCGAAGCTGTCTTTGAGGGGCGCTTTCGAAGTTTTGCCCTGGTCTTTGAGTTTGCTGAAGAGCGGGGACTCGCGCATTTTGATGCGGATGTAAAACGACAACGCGACCAATAACGCCGAGAGCAGGAAGGGCACGCGCCAGCCCCAGTCTTTGAAGGCGGCATCGCCGAGGCCGACGCGCGTGGCGAGCACGACGCCGAGCGCGAGAAAGAATCCGAGTGTGGCGGTGGTTTGAATGAAGCTCGTGTAGTAGCCGCGTTGATGATCGGGCGCGTGCTCGGCAACATACGTGGCCGCGCCGCCATATTCGCCGCCGAGCGCGAGGCCTTGCAGCAAGCGCAAGAG
>Ga0247727_10013745_pt1 | contig 13579 bp, 10 predicted proteins | sample WisWelCaveWW1625_FD_202498 | JGI IMG/M metagenome (GOLD analysis project Ga0247727, IMG submission 202498) | Biofilm microbial communities from Wishing Well Cave, Virginia, United States - WW16-25 | ecosystem: Environmental > Aquatic > Deep subsurface > Groundwater > Cave microbial mat | place... | reverse complement strand
AGGGTAATCGTGGACCTGAGTGTGGCTTCGTAATCGGGAGTTTTGAATTCTCTGCTCATACGCGAATTGTACATCAACCGAGAGATTCTACATATCTCTCCGACAGACTGCTAGTCCTTTTAGAAACTGGTGGCAAACGAAAGCAAGAAATGAGACAGCAAATTGCCTCGCCTGTGTATCGGCTTATAATGGTATATCGTTCGCGTGCAGGCAACGTGTTGCCGGAAAAGTTTGAGCAGAGACACAAAAATGGACAAACGCCTAAAGTTTGCCGCAGGTCTTTTTTTACCCTACACGCTAGGCAAGTATCTACAACGGCGCGTCGCACGCCGCAAGGAACAACAATTTTCCGCGCACATTGCACGGGAACGGGAATGACAACGCGCGAAGGTCAAGACCTACAGCTATGAAGCCGCTTTCTCGCAACTTGTCGATTGGGGGCTCGATCCGGTAGAGATTCGATGAGCTTCGATTCCTTTGGCGTCATTGGAATTGTGCGCCGAAACGCTTGCGCGTTATCTTTCGCCCACGCGCCCATTGCTTGGATTGCATATTGGAAATTTTGTTGGCATGTCGGCTTGTTTTTTTTTGCATTGGCTCACCGCACAGCATCCCGACGCGTTGATGCTTTCGATTGACCCGAATATCACACACCTCCACATTGAGAATCCACAGCAATACGTCACGCGTTTGGTGGAACGCTTTGGCTTGGCGCGCCGCCATCTCTTGCTCACGGGATATACGCTTGAAAAAAATATTGGCACGTATGACGCGACTCTCCCTGACCTGATGCTGGACGCCGTGGAACGCATGCCGCGCGAAGCCGCGAGCGAAAATGTGCTGCCCAATCTAGCGCAGCTTGGATTGAAATTTGATTTTGTCGTGATTGACGGAAATCATGATGCGGCGTATTTGACGCGTGAGCTGGATGTCATCCAACCCATGCTCGCCACGCCGGCGATTTTGATTTTGGATGATGTGAGCGCCCATTGGGAACGGGTTACAGAACTCTATACGCGGTTCTTGTCTAGCAGCGTCTTTGTGCAAGTGGCACGCGATGGGCGGCTTGGGATTTTGTTGAAAACAGAGACGAAAGCACAGAGCTAATTTGGCAATGGCACAACAGATTGCGGCAGTGATTGTTATATGGAATCGGCTTGACGAGTTAAAAGGTGGTATCACCGCGCTGCGTCAACAAACGCGTCCCCCCGATCAAATCATTGTCATCAACAATGGCAGCACTGACTGCACGCGGGAATGGCTGCAAGCGCAGACGGACTTGCACGTGATTCATCAAGACAATCGCGGCGCGGGCGGCGGTTTTGCGACGGGACTAGTACTCTGACTTGATGAAATTGCGGAGTCGCCCGATCAAAACCTCCGATGTTTCGGAAACATCGGAGGTTTTGAACCCCGCAACTTCATATTGTTCAAGTACTAGCCGCCGCGGTTGCTCGCGGTTTTGATTGGTGCTGGTGTTTTGACGACGACGCGCATCCCGCGCCCGACGCGCTGGAAGCGCTGTGCCAAGCGATCGTACTCCGCCCGGACGCGCGCGTATTTAATTCCATCAGTGTTGCCAAAACTGCGCCGACGCGCTTTGCGGTCGGCGCGCTCTGTGTTCGCACTACACCTGAAAATTATTTACGCGGAAAAAATGTAACGAGCGTGGCGGAATTGGGATCGTATGTGGATGAGAATGGTCTGGTGGACAGCATCGGCGGTCATTTTTATCACGGGACTCTGATTCATCGTTCGGTGATCGAACAATTGGGCGTCACACTTGAATGGTTGTTTTTCCGCGGCGAAGAAGTTGAATACGGTTTGCGAATCATGCGCGCGGGCTATCCTATTCTTTCGGTCCCCGCAAGCGTGGTCTATCACCCCGAAATGTCCACTGTCTCGCTGCGCGCGTTTGGCAAGACCAAATTTTTTGAGGTGATGAGTCCCCTGAAACGTTATTACAGCATCCGCAACAGCATGTGGGTTCGACGCGTCTATTATCCCGATGCTTCCTTGTTCCTTTATGCGGCGCGGCGTCTGGGCGGCACGCTTCTGGCTGAATTGTGGCTTGCCCCAAATAAAGCGTGGCAAGAAAGATTCGCCGCGTGTGGGGCAGCGATGCGAGCGATTATGGACGGCGCGCGTATGCAGCCGCCGGAGAACGCGAATCGCTAATCGCGTATCGCGTATGGCAAATCGCGTGTGCCAAATCGCGTATCGCGTATCGCAAATCAAAAATCTGAAATCTGAAATCTGAAATGACAATGTCTTCTTTTATCGAAAAAAATCTGCGTTACAACTATACCGTTGGCTTGATGAACGGCGCGATCTTTGGATTCGTGGACGCGCTCGCTTCACCATCCCTCACCCTCGCGTTGTTTGTGACGCAGTTGGGCGGGTCGAGTTTTCTCGTCGGCTTGATGTCGGCGATCTATAACGGCGGCTGGTTCATCCCACAATTTCTTGTCGCGCATCGGCTTGCCCAATTGCCGTTGAAAAAACCGGTGTACGCGGGCGCGGCGGTGATTCGCATTATTTGTTGGCTCTTGATAGTGCTTGCGACGTACACGATTGGCGCGCACAATCAGCCCTTGCTGCTGGCAATCTTTTTTGTCTTGATGACGATCTATGCGTTCGCGGCGGGATTCGCGGGCAACGCATTCATGACCATGGTCGCAAAGGTAATTCCGATGCAGCGGCGCGGATCGTTTTTTGGATGGCGCGAATTTACGGGAACGGCAATGGGTTTGCTCGCGGGCTATTTGGTCGCCGTTGCCCTGAGTCCCGAACGCGGATATGTGTTTCCCGAAAATTTTGGTATTTTGTTTGTCTTGATTTTTGGCGCGGTGGGCGCGGGTTTGGTTTTGTTTGCCCAAGTGCGCGAACCGCGCGAAACGATCACGGGTGACGGCATGACGTTTATGCAGCAGCTGCATGCCGCGCGCGGGATCGTGCGCGAAAATCACCTGTATCGTCGTTATCTCCTCACGCGCTTTGTTTTAGCGGCAGGCGATTTAGCTACGCCGTTTTATGCGATTTACGCGATTCAAGAATTGGGCGCGCCTGCTTCGATAGTCGGCTTGTACATTGGGCTCACGACATTTTCTGCGTTATTGGCAACCCCGCTCTTGTCATACTTGAGTGACAAACACAAACTGGAGTGGGTCTTGTTGTTGGCAGCGGGCGCGACACCGGTCATTCCATTGCTCGCGCTCGCGTTCAGTATTTTTGGAAATGATCCTTCCAGCGCGTTCGCGTTCGGTTTGATTTTTTTTGTGTACGGCATTGCGCGCACGGCAGCCAACATCGCGTTCCCCACCTACTTACTCAATCTCGCGCCGCCCGCCGAACGCACGTTGTATATTGGATTCACCAATACACTGCTCGGCATTGCCACGTTCATTCCGATCATTGGCGGCACACTGCTCGATCTCTTTAGTTTTACGCCGCTTTTCGTAATCACCTTTTTAATGTCGAGCATCGGCTTTTATCTCGCGTTGGGCTTGAGACAGCGGCAAACGGCGCGCGGGACGGAATAAAAAACGGGCGGCTGAATCATTCAGCCGCCCGTTTTTTTTCAGACTGCATTTCTTTTCCCTTATCGCGCTAGAGAGCGCTCCCTACGCGTCGTCCCTATGGAACCGTGACGCTTTGAATTTCACTCCATTCCGATGTGCCGTCGGCGTGGACAACTTCGATTTTGTAAAAATAGATTTTGCCTGATTTCACTTTTTTGTCGCGCCAGCTGTATCGGTTGCCCGTTAGCTCGCCCGGCGATTTTGCCGCTTTCAGCGCCTCGTTGATTTGTTTGTATGTGCCGTCACTTTTCGCGCTGCGCCAGACGTTGAAGCCAAGCACATTCAATTCCGTTCCCGTTTCCCACTTGAGAACGACGCCGCCTTTTTTGTGCAGTTTTGCTTGGGTGGAAACAAGCGTGGCGGAGGTTGGCGCGTTGTTGCCCGCTAACGCAAACGGCGAAAATGTTGTGACGCCTGACACCTCAACATAGCTGCCCGCCGCGTCGCTGGCGCGAGTGCTTGCCAATTCCGTCCACGCCGTTGCGCCTGTCGGGCAGTGATAAATTTTCACAGAGTTGGCATTGGCGTTGTTCAATTCGCTCGCCGAATCATAGTACAAGCGCAGCGTTGCCTCAATCCCCGCTGTGTTGCCGCCTGTCCGCTGCACATCGTACCAGCGCAATAACGGATTTGATGGCAAGTTCGTCGCGCCGCAACTCGTCAAACTTACAGGCGATTGATGCCGATTGACGGTGAGGATGAGGTTGCCCAACGCGGGATTTCCCGTGCTTGAAATGCGCGCGGTGATTGCGCCAAAACTGTCGTGGAAATCTACCTTGCCCGCGCCGTTTGCGACGGTATCGGAATCCAAGTTTTGCAGCGCGCCATTTAAGAGGAATGTGCCTTGTGTTTGCAGCGCGCTGTAACCCGCGCGAACTTTCGTAGTGGCGGCGATGGTGAGATGGTGAAAAATAAATGTGCCGTCAACGGTTTGCGGGTCGGCGCCATTGAAAATGACCGTGCCGCCTCGATGCGCGAATTGTGCATTGCCGCTGCGCGTGAGATCGCCTGTGAGATAAAAGTTGCCCGTCGGCGCGCGCAAGATGCCGTCTTGGAGCGAGAGCGGACCCACGATAGTTACATCACCCAAAACGTCAATGTCCACATCGTTATACACTTCGGTTGACTCGTATGTGCCGGGATACACCTTGATTGGATGCGCGGGTTCAAACGCTTCATCCACCGCGTCCTGAATGGTGAAAAAGCATGGATTGTTGCCACCGCACACGCCGTCATCATCAACATACAGCGCGTTGGCAGTACTATCCGTCGGCGTATGAGTTGGCGTCGGTGTATGAGTCGGCACATTCGTCGGTGTGTGTGTTGGCGTTGCGGTCGGTCCACCTTTGCATTTGCCCTCGCTGTCTGCATTGTAGATGGTTTGAATTTCCGATGCAGTCAGCGCGCGCCCATACGCGCTCACTTCGTCAACCAAGCCGTTCATGAATTGCGGACTCGCGTCGCTCAATGCCCCAAACCGAAGTTCATATGCGTTGGACACATTCGTCGCCGTTGCTTCGGTTACAGTGGCGCGCAAGACTCCGTCCACGTAGAGGCGCAGCACACCCGACTCACGGACCCCCGCGAGGTGATACCAACGGTTCGTTTGAAAATTTGCAGTGGCATAGCGCGCATTTGTATCCGGACCACTGCCGCTCACACGATTGCGCGTCTCCAGACCCACGCCGCCGCCACCATTAGAGATGTTGAACAGCCAGCCGTTATAGGTTGAGCCGCCCGCGAAATTGTCTTTGGAAACCAAGCCGTTGCCGTTGTCCGCCAGATCATTGAACTTGGTCCAAAACTCGACGGTGAAATCTCCTGTGCCAAAATTGAGGTTCGCCACATTCGGGACGCCCGCGTAATCGTTGCTGCCATCGAAACTAAAACCCTGTAAAACTTTGCCCGCGGCAAAGGTCGCGCCGTTTTGCAGTGTTGCAGAGTTGCCTGAAGCAAGGTCATTCCCGTTGCCGTCACCGTGCCACCAACCCACGAGATTTGAGGGTGGTGGAACACAACTGCCCGGTGGATTTGTTGGCGCTGGCGTAAACGTGTTGGTCGGCGTGAATGAGGGTGTTGATGTGTTCGTTGGCGCTGGCGTATTCGTCAGCGTCGGAGTGTTCGATGGCGTGGGTGTATTTGTAATGGTCGGCATAAGGGATGGCGTAAAGGTTGCCGTCGGCGTAGTTGGCGCCGCGACGGGATCAAAGAAGACACCGCTGATGACGGCGTTGGGACCGCCCGTGCGGATGATTTTGATCGAGACACGCCCCGTGATATTCCACACCAGATATTTGCCATTCACGTAGCTGGAAATTGAGCGGGTGTCCAGCAATGCTTGGCTCATGGCATCGCGCACTTCAATCGTCTGGGGGCGCCCCAAATTGTCCCAATCCAAATTGTAGATCGCGATTTGATGCGTCATGCCATCGGTGAGATTGAGGTCAAGCGTAAAGTTGCTTCCGGAATACCAAGTGGCGGCAATGCGGTCCGTCGCGGGGTTCGCTTTTTGCAAGGCGCGCACTTCAGAAGTGGAACTTGCCCACATATAATCGCTTTTTCCACTCGGCGTGAGCGTCGCATACGTGGGGTAGCTGGATGCATTCGCGATAATCTCGTACCCGTCTGCGCCATAGACATTTTTCCAACTGCCCTGCGTGGTCATGTCCGTTGTGACAAAGACCGCGCTTGCCACAACTTGGGTTGGCGTTGGGGAGGGAGTCAATGTCGGTGTTCGCGTGCTGGTCGGCGTGTTGGTGGGACATACGCCGCCGCAGGAGGTTGGAGTTGCGGTCGGAGTTGGCGGCACAAGCCCCTCAAAGCGCGGCGAACGCAGCAAGCAATAAAACACCTATGATGGTTGCGGAAACGATGCGTTTGGAAAAAATGTGTTGCATGTAGATTCCCCTTTCGATACGGACCCTCTATGTAGGATTCCATCCTACATCTCACAGGCAATGGATAACAGACCAAAAGATGCTCATTTTCTGCTCACTTTTGAAGCTTGAGACCCGACACAGTACATCACAATTTGGGGTGTGTAGGGAGCGCTCTCTAGCGCGGCGTGTCGAAAATTACGTCAATCGGCGGCGTTATCAAGTGAAGTTCACTTGCGAACGCCTTGCTACGCAGATCTGTAATGTACTGCGACAGGTTTGGCGCGTTGTAATAAACGCAGAAACCTCGTCAGGTCTGGATGCTGCAAGTGTAGAACAACTGCGCCAAGCGTGCATCCGTACAGATACGTATTTGGGAAATCGCAAAGCACGCAGCTATTTCGCCAAACGAGCAGATTTCCGATTTCCCAGAACAAACGTTTTGACACCCGCGCGCCGCGCGGCTATAATCGCGGCGTTAGTCCAGACGTGATACGGTACATTACAATTTCCCGTATAGGACGCGTGATTTGTCCGATAGAGTGCATCGGCGCGGATAAACGCGGATTTCTAAATTCTATTCGTTCGTTCCGCGTTCATCCGCGTTTATCCGCGTCCGAACCTGTAGTTTACTGTGTCTGGTCTAGGCGGGTCGGTCAAGGAAAATTTCATGAGACAAACCAATACTCGTACGATTGCCGAGCAAAAACCGCTGGGCGTAATTGATGCTGTAAGCGCGGGGCTTGCGCTCGTGTGGCGACGCCCCTGGACGCTGCTGGTGCCAATATTGTTTGATGCGTTGCTTTGGATTTTGCCGCGTCTTTCGTTGACGCAGTTGTTTCGCCCGTTTACGAATCAATTCCTGAATGTGACCGCGCTCTCGTCTGACCCGCAAGCCGCAGAAGAGACGCGGCGCGCCTTGCAGCAAATGATTGACTCGTTCAATGTGTTGGGACTCGTTGCCGCCATGTTGAACGGGATCACGCGCATTCCTTCCTTGCTTGCCGTAAATGCCGCCGAGGTGACAAGCCCAATCAGCGCGTGGGCATACTCGACGCCCTTGCAATCCGCGCCCCTGCTGGTTGTGATGTTTATTCCGTTGTTTTTGTTGGGATTGTTGGGCGTGGCGTTGTATCTGGAATGGATCGCGCAAGGCGCGCGTCCGTTGGAAACTGCCGCGCCCGGCGCGTCGTTTGTTCGCATTGCGAAATTGTGGCTGCGCTTGATCTTGTTTGCGCTGCTGCTCGGCGCGTTTTTGATTGCCACGAGCATTGTCGTTCTCGTCTTGCAACGCGTGTTCAACAATTCCGCCCTTGCGGCGTTCGCCATCCTTCTAAGCAGCGTTGGGCTCTTTTGGATATTCATTTACTTTTTCTTTGTGCCAAGCGCGGCGGCAGTGAGCGACATTGGACTCGTCGAAGCGTTGAAACGCAGCACGTTATTGTTCCGCGTATTCTTTTTTCCAACCGTTGCGCTTGTCGCCTTATCCATTTTTTTGGATCAGGGTCTCACGCTCGTGTGGGATGGTTTGACGGTGAGTTCAGTCGGCGTCGTGGTCGGCATTGTGGCAAATGCGTTTATCGGCACCGCGCTGATCGCCGCTTCGATGGTGTATTACCAAGATCGCATGAATGTGTTTGAACGCATGCGCGCACAGACAAAAACGAGGAAATAAATCATGCGTCTCGCCATACTCTCTGACATTCACGGCAACGCATACGCGCTCGAGATTGCGCTTGCCGATTTAGAAAAACATCCCGCCGATGCGCTGGTGTGTCTCGGCGATGCGATTCAAGGGGGTTGTCAACCCCATGAGACCGTGCTGCGTTTGCGCGAGCTGGTGATGCCGATTGTGATGGGGAACGCCGACGATTGGCTGCTGAAGGGGCAAGACATTAGCGGTCCCGAAGAAATTTCCGCCGCCGAATTTCGCAAAATGCAAGCGGTGCGCGAATGGTCACTCTCGAAATTGACCGACGAGGATCGCGCGTTCATCGCCGCGTTCCAACCGACAATTACGATTCCCCTTTCGGACACGAAAAAATTATTGTGCTATCACGGCACGCCCGCGTCGTTCGATGAAATTTTATTACCCGATACGCCCTATGAAAATTTTTTGAGCGCGCTCGGCGGCGATGCAGGATTCCTGTATTGCGGCGGACACACGCACGTTCAATTCATGCGTCGCGTGCGTGACACCTTTCATTTCAATCCGGGCAGCGTCGGACGCGCCTACAGTCATCACCAGCCCGATGATGATTTTCATACGGACGCGATAGTGGAATACGCGGTCTTGACGGTGGAGGACGAACGCGTCGCATTGGAATTTCGCCGCGTCCCGTACGACGCGAACGCGGTAATCGAAATTTATCGCGCAAGTGGGAGACCGCACGCGGAAGAGATGATGCAGCAATATGCGCGTTGATTCAACCGATTAAATTGCTCACGCAAGCCGCCAAGCCGCAAAAGGTTTTCTTTGCGCCTTTGCGCCTTTGCGTGAGATTTCAAGATGCCCTCGCCAACGTTCACTGTCTCAACCAACATTCGCGCGCAACCAGACGCGGTATTCGCACCTATTTCCGATTTAACGAAACATGGCGAATGGGCAGCGAATGAACTGCGCGTGGAACCGGTGGATAGTGCGCCGTTGGGCGTCGGGAAAAAATATCGTTCGTTCGCCAATGCGCGCGGACGCGAATTTCACGCGGAATTGATGGTCACGGAATGTACTGCCCCAAATGTCTTTGCCTTTTCGGGCAGTGACGAAACAGGAAAATTTTCGCATCGTTTTACGTTGGAAAAAATCGCCGAGGGGACGCGTGTGACGCGGACGGTGAGTTTTGAATTGTCGTTGTCGCAGTACGCGTTTTATTTGATGATGTTGAACCGCGTGCGCTTGCCTGCGGCGCGGGGGGCGTTGGAGAGATTGAAGGAACGGTTGGAAAAATCGAGCAAATGAAAACGCGTTACGCAATTTGCATTGAGAATGTCGAATATCCCGCCTCTTTGGAAATTCTCAAGTTGTATTGCATCGTACCCGATCAAGATGTCGAGCGCGATGGCGACCTTCGTGTAATTGACGAAAGTGGCGAGGATTATTTGTACCCCGCAAATTATTTTGTTGCGGTTGATTTGCCGCAACAAACGCTTGAATTGTTACAACAAAAGACTTGACATGAGCCAGTCCAGTGCTGTGTTGCCTATCGCCTTGCCCCGCCGCGCCGACCTCCAACCCGCGCCCAACCTATCCGCGATTTTTCAAGAGTGTCACAATTACATTTACGCCAACGAAGGATTTCTAAAAGAAAAAATTTTTCACGAGTTCGTCAAACTTCTCGTCATGAAATTGCACGACGAGCAAAACGAATCCGAACCTTTACAATTTGGCATTACCCAAAGCGAATATCGTCTCATCCTTGCTGACAAGCCGAGTGCGTTCGAGAGACGTCTTGAGCGGTTGTATCAATCCGTTCGCAAAATATTTTCGACGCTGCTCACCGATGAGGGATTGAAACTCAAGCCGCTGACATTGGGGCATGTGGTTTCGCGTTTGCAAACGATCTCACTCACGCGCACGCCCGGCGATGTCAAAGGCGAAGCGTTTCAAACCTTTACCTATCGTCATCAACGCGGGGATCGCGGCGAATTTTTTACACCGCATCCGATTGTGCGGCTTGCGGTCGAAATGATCGATCCCCAACCAAATGAAACGGTGATTGATCCCGCGTGTGGCAGCGGCGGCTTTCTCATTCAGACGATTGAATATGTGCGGCGTACTCACCCGCGCGCCGATTTGAAAAATTTTATTGCCCGCGCCATTCGCGGCATTGAGTTTAATCCCGATGTCGCGTTGGCGGCGATGCTTCGGCTGGCATTTGAAGGCGGAACGGGTGAAGAAATTACGTGCACGAACGCGCTGTTGGAAAATCGCGCGCTTGAAAATCAATTCGATGTCGTGTTGACGAATCCGCCCTTTGGCAACAAAGGCAAGGTGGAAGATCAACGCATTTTGAAATCGTTCGTACTCGCGCGCCGTTGGATCAAGCAGGGTGAACAGGATTGGAAACCGACGAATGTTGTTCTACCGGGACAATCCCCTGATATTTTGTTTATCGAACAATGTCTGAAATTTTTGAAACCGGGCGGACGAATAGCGATTGTTTTGCCCGACGGCATTTTGCAAAACATTTCGAATAGTTCGATTCGCTACTGGATTCGCTCACAGGCGCAAGTGACAGGTGTAGTTTCGATTCCGCAAGAAGCGTTCATTCCGTATGGCACAGGCATCAAAACGTCTTTGTTGTTGCTGCAAAAAAATCCCGCGCCGAAAAATCAATTTTGCTTTATGGCGCGGATCGAAAACGTTGGCTATGATGTGAAAGGACAGACAATTTATAAACAGGATAGCGCTGGACGTAATTTGAAAAACGCGCAAGGGTTTTTGATGGTGGAGGATGATGTAGAAAAAATTGCGACGGCATATAAACAATTTCAAACCCCACCAAGCTGTCATTTCGAGCGGGCTGTGCGAGAAATCTCATCCGAAACTATTTTTGCAATCCCTCATTCTCAACTGAATTCGCGTTTGGACGCCGAACATTATCGCCCCGCCGATCAAGCCATGCTCGCCGCGCTCGCGCACAACGGCGGCAAACGTCTCGATGAAATTGCCGAGCTGGTGAGCGAGAACGATGATTTTCGTTTGGTGGGGGATAGCGAAATTCGCTACATTGCCATCGCGGATGTAGATGCGCGCACGATGCAAGTGGTGTCGCAGCAAATTTTGCAAGCACATGACGCGCCCTCGCGCGCAACCTATCGTTTGCGCGAGGGCGACATCATCACCGCAACTTCCGGCGCAAGCACAGGCACAGCGCGTCAAGCCACCGCGTTGATTACGGAAGATGAAGCGGGCGTGATTTGTTCCAACGGGTTTGCGGTATTGCGAAACATTCACGGCGTCGAACCCTTGTACTTGCTCGCCTACCTGCGCACCGAATTTTTCTTGCGCCAAGTGCGCCGCTTGATGACGGGTCATGCCATCCCCGCGATCTCGAATGAGGACTTGAGAAAAATCATTGTGCCAATTCCATTGCAAGCAGAACAAAAGAAAATCGCGGAGGCGATTTCGTCTATAATGGCAATGCGAAAAGAAACTCTCAAAGCGGGCGAGAAGCTTGTGAGCGAGACCGAACAGCTGATTCGCGGATAACCGCCTCACCCCCGGCCCCTCTCCTAAAAATTTTTGGAAAAAATTTTTAGGAGAGGGGAGAACGCTGCTCCCCCTCTCCCGAAAACATCGCGAAACGAGTTTCGCATTGTTTCTCGGGAGAGGGGGTCGGGGGGTGAGGCGTGAGGAATAACCATGCCCAAACCAAAAAATCTCGAACTCGATAACGCCCCAACCGAAAATTACAACGCCGATCAGATCCAAGTCCTTGAAGGACTCGAAGCCGTGCGCCGCCGCCCCGGCATGTACATCGGCTCGACGGACATTCGCGGCTTGCATCAACTCGTTTATGAAGTCGTTGACAACGGCATCGACGAAGCGCTCGCGGGCAAAGCCGATCTCATCACTATCGCCATTGACCCGGACAATATCGTGACCGTCACCGATAACGGGCGCGGCATCCCCGTGGATATACATCCGCAAACGGGCAAATCCGCGCTCGAAGTCGTTATGACCAAATTGCACGCGGGCGGCAAATTTGGCGGCGGCGGCTACAAAGTCGCGTCGGGTTTGCACGGTGTCGGTGTCAGCGCGGTCAACGCGTTGAGCGATTGGCTAGAAGCGCGTGTGCGGCGCGACGGCCAAGTGTACGCGCAAAAATTCAAGCGCGGCGATCCGCAAGGCGACGTGAAACCTGTCGGCAAATATCCCAAAGACGAACGCACGGGGACAACCGTTTCATTCTTGCCCGACAAACAAATTTTCAAAACGATTGATTACAAATTCGATGTCCTCGCGCAGCGCTTCCGCGAAATGGCGTTCCTCACCAAAGGACTCACGATCAAATTCACGGACGAACGCGTAGACCGCACGACAACATTTTATTTTGAAGGCGGCATCACTTCCTTTGTCCGCTATCTCAACAAAAATCGCAAACCGCTGCACGCGCCCTTTCACGTCAGCGCGCCCGTCGAAGGCAATTACATCGAAGCGGCGATTCAATACACCACCGATTTCAATGATTACGTGTACACCTTTGCCAACAACATCAACACCGTTGACGGTGGCACGCATCTCACCGGCTTTCGTTCCGCGCTCACGCGCAGCTTGAACGATTACGCGCGCCGCAACAAAATTTTACGCGAAGGCGAGAACGCGCTCACGGGCGAAGACACGCGTGAAGGCCTCACCGCGATTGTTTCCGTCAAACTCCAAGAGCCGCAATTTGAATCGCAGACGAAAGCGAAACTTGGCAACGCCGAAGTACGCATGCAAGTCGAGTCGGTTGTTGGTGAAGCGTTCGGTGAATGGCTGGAAGAACACGCCAAAGAAGCCAAAGATATTATTCAAAAAGGGATCACCGCGGCACGCGCGCGGGAAGCGGCGCGTGCCGCGCGTGATCTCGTCTTTCGCAAAAGCGCGCTGGAATCGGATTCGCTGCCGGGGAAACTCGCGGATTGTTCGGAACGCGAGGCGGAGAATGCAGAGTTGTATATCGTGGAAGGAGACAGCGCGGGGGGATGTTTTTCAGGAGATACTCTAGTTGCATTGGCTGATGGACGTGCATTGAGTTTCAAAGAAATCGTTGCAGAGCAATCCAAAGGTACTAAACATTTTTGTTACACCATTCGCAACGATGGACGAGTCGGTTTGGAAGAAATAAAAAATGCGCGTTGTACAAAAAGAAATGCGCGTGTGGTGCGCGTGACGCTCGACAACGAAACGGAAATTATTTGCACACCCGATCACTTGTTTATGTTGCGCGAGGGTGAATACAAACGCGCGAGTGAATTAATACCGAGCGATTCGTTGATGCCGCTGTATCGAAAAATTTCGGACACAACTGAACCGAGCATCACCATAGACGGTTACGAAATGGTCTGGGATCCACATTCTGATTATTGGTTCTTTACACACGTCCTCGCTGATTGGTACAACCGCTGGAAAAAAGT
>Ga0247727_10013744_pt1 | contig 13579 bp, 3 predicted proteins | sample WisWelCaveWW1625_FD_202498 | JGI IMG/M metagenome (GOLD analysis project Ga0247727, IMG submission 202498) | Biofilm microbial communities from Wishing Well Cave, Virginia, United States - WW16-25 | ecosystem: Environmental > Aquatic > Deep subsurface > Groundwater > Cave microbial mat | place... | reverse complement strand
GTTTAGTCTTTCCAAACAAACTTTATCAGTTTTCTTCGGCGGTCGATGTTTTTTTGTTTCCCTCTAAACATCAATCTCTTACAACAAAACCTTCGCCCTTAGTACGAAAGATTCTTAAATATCAAGGGTGTAATTTCGTCTATGAATTACATCGCGCGGGCATTGTCCTTACCGGGCCAAGACAGCTGGTGATCTCAACCAGTTTGAACGCTTCTTAAAATTGTGCGCGACCCGCATGGGGCAGATCCTCAACCTCTCCGAGATGGCCAGAGATATCGGCGTGAGCGTCCCGATGGCAAAACGCTGGATTTCGCTTTTGGAAACCGGCTATCAGGTCTATTTGTTGTATCCTTATTATAGAAATATCGGCAAGCGCCTGATCAAAAGCCCTAAACTATATTTTACAGATACCGCCCTGGCCTCTTTCTTGCTTGGCTTGCATAACAAGGAAACATTACTCAACAGCCCCAGCTTTTCTCATTTATTTGAGACCATGATCGTCACCGATTTTCTTAAGCGGTTTCTACATTTTGGGCAGATGCCTTCTTTATATTATTTGAGATCTCAGGACGATCTTGAAGTGGACCTGGTTATTGAATTAGCCGGATATCTGCACTTATTAGAGATCAAAAGCACATCAACGGTGACGTCCAAACACGCGATTTCACTTAGAAAATTAATCAACGAGTTGGGCTCCACCGTGAAAAGCGCCTCGATCATTTCCTGTGCCGCGGATAATTTCGCCCTGACAACCGGGATCAACAACTTTAACTGGCAAAGCCTTTTAAATCGGTAAGATCACGCCCGACACATTGTCGCAACACCCGTTACGGATTTGATTGCGCGACTATCCACCGAATCAACTCAGCAACGCCGGGATATAAAAAACACAAAAAAATTACCCAAGATATCAATGTTCCACCCAAACGCTTATAAGCCAAGAGGACATTTTTGGCTATACGCCGTATTTCTTCCATAAGAAAAATTACTTCCCCAGGATAAACCAATTTATCAACAAGGCCGCTCCGCACACTTAAAAAAATCTTATAAAATTCAATAATCTGCTTTACATCCCTCCTCGTGATAACCGATTCCCCTTTTACTTCGATCTCACAAAATTTATAAATCTCATGCACAAACGAATTTGAATTACCCAGCAATGGTTCTCCCCGATAAAACAACGGCCCATCCCCGGTCGGCCTAAAATATAAAATTTGTAATAACGTTATTATTCTATCAACCGTCCGGTATTTTTTACCGGCACCCAGCAATCTCCTCGCGTCTTCAACCGTTACTGACTTTTCAACACAATCCTTCTTCATCAAGCCTTGTATATCGAAATCAGCAAGAAAATTTAATACAAAATTACTGCCATATGTCTCGGCAAGTATACGTACACCTCTGCGATAACTACGTTATTCTCAGACGTCATCGATCTAGAAAACAACAACGCACTCAAAGCCACAGTCGGCTGTCTCTGTAAGAGCAAATCTCGCTGAGTATAAAATTTCTTTTCAAATTCTTTGACTGTCCTTATGGGTATCCCAGCAATTCGATCCAAATTCATCAATCCTTCTGCCAATTCATCAAAGAAAATATAAAGTTTTTCCAGAATCATTGATTCATCCCGTTCATCGATAATTAACAACAAATCTAAATCGCTTTGAGGGCAAGCCAACAGATGCGCATAGCTACCCCAAGCAAACACCGTAACGAGCTTACCTAGGCCGAGACTAACAAGAATGGACTGAACCTCGTCCATAATACTATGGCTATAATTTTGACTGGCCACTAAGATATTATCTTCCGTTTTTTCACGATTAAATTTCCTCATGCACTCTCTAATCTCAAACCCATTCATCCATGAAGCTAGAAAATTTGGATAAATACTTGCAGCGGACTGGTCAGATTTAATCTGCCTTCGGTCAACTTCTCTTAAGAATACTTCAACAATCATAGCGGTTTCATCACAAAATTTTACATCATCTAACTTTTCATTTCCAAATTTTTTCATTCCCTGCCCAAACCATGATAAGCTTCGGAGCTTCAAGCAAATTTGCTTTAAAAAATTTCTTAAATAAAAAAAAGTTAATCCGCAACCAACTATAAAAAGAGTTCCATGAAAATAATGGCATTATTTCTTTAAAAATATCCGACGAATCCGCCCAAAGGTTAGTGGGGGGAAACCTGAGCCTTGATCCAAAAACGGAAATCCACCATCCCAGCGGCGGGCGTACAGAAGAATTCGGTTGGGCGGACACGCTTTCCCTTCGCCATAAATGCAGGATATAAGCCATCTGCGTCAGAATAATTAACAGCACGACCACCTCCGGGAAATTTAACCCTAAGGCCAAATGGGTATCACCTCCCTTTTTCTTTTCCTTCTTTCCTATTTCTTTTTTGGGAGGATGTTGTTGAACTAAATCCGGCAAATACTGTATCCAAGCCTTTAGTCCATCCAGTGGGATGACCCTTCTTTTAGTCTGAAAATTCCAAGATTTATGAATACGCGGGATCCTCGACACATTCTGCTCGTAAATAATATACATCAACTCCTCTTCGAGATTATTTTTTAACGCTGATATTACTCTCTCAGCCAAATCATCAACGGCGCTATTCAAAATTTTATAATCCTTTTTTTTCTTAACAGGGAACGGTCTTTGTAAATAACGACAAACTCTCTGGATATCACTAAGCAACGACGGCTCTTCACGCTTCAATTCCTTAATTGCTGCGCTGAACACCCTATCTGAATCGAAACGTTCTTGTCTGTATCCGGGGCCTCGCGGAGGTAAAACTTTGGATATCAAAAACTCAAGATGATCATCAACGAGCACAGAGGGAATCCTTTCTATTTTTACTCCCTTTTTAAGCGGCAGAAGAATTTCAAGCAGGGGAGGAGAAAACCAAATACTATGGTTGTTCTGAACATTTTGAATGGACATCCCCATCATGCGCGTGTAAAAATCAAACCGATCTTGCATATTCTTGGGGGCATGCTGATCAACTAATTTTTTCCACTGCTCTAACGTGGACAAAGGATACACACAAACTTTTTTATCTTGATCGCCGCCTACCACCAAAACAATCGCTAATGATTCAAAATATTTTAGAAACTTCTTGAGAATAAATATCCGAGGATTATTTTTTTCAATAGAACATTCTGCATAGCCGGACATTGAAGCTCTCTGCTTGTAGCCCCGATAAATCCTACGAACCTCCTGCTCCATTCTTACCCTGTGAAATTTGACAAACTGTTTGTAATCATTTTCTAAAAAAATTCTGGCAAACGCCCCACACCCCACCAGCACAATGGGTCCGCTGATTTTATATTTGTTGGGAAAATTTATGCAGGTATCCTTCTTTTTGGGGTGTCGACCAATTTTCCTGATATGCTCAGCAGACAAGCTCCATTCCAAGATAGATGACTCAGGGATTCCTTGAAATAACCAGGCCTTATTTATACCTTGAGCTTCCTTTTCCGGAAAAATACAAGCCCCCTTGATGGGGACTATGAAAATTTTCAAACCCTGTCCTCTTTCCACGAGTCGGTCAAGCCATTCTTTAGGAAAGCGCAACTTTGAGTTACTCTGTCCCTTCGTCATTGTTAGAGAATAAGCGTCGGACATCCAGACTGCGGGGTCGCGGCTCTCAGGCCCGGGAGGAATCCATTCGGCCTCTTGAAGGGATGGATCATCGGCAGAAAAAATTTTTATCATTAAGTGATCTTCCCGACCGACCACCGGAAATTTATTGAATTTTACCGCGGGGTCTAGTCCTATTTGCTTTCTAACGACTTCTTCCAATAAAACCCTTGATTTGCTGACAAGCCGAAGAGAAATCCCAAACATCCGTAAATTACGATTAAAATGGTCCAACTCAGAAGGAGGAGAAAATTTTTCAACAAGTCCATCCCAGAATTTTGGCTCAGGCGCCGGATAAATGTGCAGCGTCTGAACTCCCTCCTCTTTAGGCCCAGGGATGACCAGGACATGTCCTTTCATTCGGTATTCGCTAGGGATATATAACCTGGAGTTCTTATCTTCCCAATAACAAAAGCCCTCCCCCGATAATGAAATTTTTTCCTCTCGCCCCGCTAAGATTTGAGACACTTCCGCTAAAATTTGAGAATGCTGTTGCTGATAATCATATTTATAGCGGTCTTCCGGCAGAATCCGCAAACAATCTCCCCCTCCAATCATAATCATATCTTTTGGTAAATCTAAACGCTTAGGAAAGGTAAACTCATTTTGCTTTTTATTTAACAAATCTTCCGGAGAATAAAAATGTTTATAGATGGGTTGATTGATTCCGCCCAATAATTTTGAAATTCTCTCTTCCCCGGCTGATGCTGAATGAGCATAAAATCCCCAAATCTCTTGATTCGGTAAACCAAAAACCATGAGTCCTAAGCCCGACGACCGAATAGCCCCCCACAAAACAGGAGGAATATTGATCTCCAAACTCCATTTACTTTTTACTATTTCTCTTTTATATGTTCCCCTTAGCCTATGATCCATTTCCTTAAACTTTCCTCCCAAACGATAACTCTCCATTTCTTCTTGGGTGGGAATAATCACTCGGAGATAACTTTTTTCCGTCAATAATCTCACACTTAATGGAAATTGCATCTTGAGATACCCGGTCAATTCTGTAGAAATCCGGATCCGCCCTAAACTGTCCACCTCACCGCCCGAGACAAAGCACATCTGTCTTACAAATTCTTCACTTGGTGATGAATTTTGAAAAAACTGCTCAAGGACTGATGTCTGCCATTGTTCAAGGGAAAGTCCGGTATAAATCCAAATTTCTTGACTCCCATCCTCATGGATAATCGGGACGAACACCACGGGGGTCCCTTTAGCCAGACGCCCTTCTACAGGCAGGGACATTCGACCATCGTTGAGTTTAATGGTGTATTCTTTCGATAGAGATACGGTTTGGGGTTGAGAAATGGCCAAATCTTTCAAAGGAATACTTTGGTTTAAAGCCCTTTGTCTTAATAATTCTTTCGCTGTCCAGATTTCAAAATAGCCTTCAAACTTAATAAATTTAAACGCCCCGAAGTCCGGACCGAACCATTCTTTGAGCGTCTCTTTTTTAACGGCCAGACCATTTTGGGAATTAATAACACATATCATTCTCATTTTCTCTATCCCGGCATCGTCATTAGGAAGATCTACAGAAACAGCCTTTAAACATTTCTCTCCAGGAGCCCACCTCAATTCAATTTTCTGATGAGGTTTGGCCATGTCTTCAGGAATAGTGATGATGTGGTGTTCTTCCTGAAACCTCTTCTGCCATTGCTTTATTCTTGAAAACGTACGGGCTTTCAAATAGACCTTTATTGCTGGTACGTCCGCCTTTCTAATCTTTTCTAGAGATTCCAACGCCTCGCCGATCCTCCACAAACTCATTCTCAACGAAGGTTCATGAATCTCGCTTGCAAGAGCATTCTGAGCCTGCTTCAACTTTTTATAATCCTTGATGGGGATAATCCAGGTTTTATTCGGCGGCAATAATCTTCTCGCCATCTTCTCTGATTCAATGATGACTTCCAATTCCCAGCGAGTTATTTCAATCTCTTTCTGAATAATTTTAGTTATCTTAGGAGTTATATTTTGATAAGAGGTAGGGAAAATAAGAATTTTATAAATCCCCTGCCTAATATAACCGCGCCACTTGGTTAAAGAATAACGACCTTTCACTTGTTCAAAACGACAAATTATCTTCTGTTTATTCTTAGGATCGATGTTCACCTTCGCCACATCCCAACTTTCTCCCTTTTGATGACATTCCATCACCAGCCCAGAACGATGAGCAAGGGCATAATCGAACCATTTTCTCCGATTGGCTCGCGAATTTCTTAACGCCTCATAAAGATTAACGGTGAGTTCTATTAAAAATTCCTGTCTAAACTTCTCTGAAGAATCAAACGCTTTTAACTTTTTCCTCATTTCTTGCAACCACTTTTTCTCTCCTAAATCAATGTTGAGTCCCGGATCGATTTTTTCAACTTTGGGAAGGTCTTTCAATGACACCACCGTATTCTCATCGGGGACAGGATCCCCTCTTATGTGTACGCTAGCGGCCCAGAATATTGTCGCCATTGTACAAAGCAGAAAGAAATAACCCAAAGGCCCCAAAACAAGCAGCATCTTAATCCATCCCGGCGGCGTAATAGCGAAGGAAATCCCACAAACCACCAATATTATCCCGAGGACTGTTCCAGTAATAATTTTGTAAGGCGGGCCCTTGGCCGCAGCCGAGGAAAAAAGGAATTTTTTTAGTAAAAAGCAAGCAGCCATCGCGACCACCAAAAGGATCAATACATAGATCACTTTAAAAACCTGCGCCGTCGTGATCTCGAAAAGATGGGTTTCTACCGAAGCCCCTTGCCGAATGATAATTCGATCATCTCCTTCAATTTTAATTTCGACATCAAAACCTTCTTGGAAACCTTGTTGACGTCCACGTAAAACTTCCCTTAGATTAGCCACCAGTTCTTCCCGAAGCTCTTCAGGAATCACCACCACAACCGTCATCCTTGTTACATTCTTCGGGAAGCTTTCGCCTTCTCTAAGATCAACCCGGAGAATTTGATTTCCCGGCCAGAATAATCCCCAATAAATAAACGGCCATCGATCCCGTTGATATTCCGCCGCCGCGGCCAGGAGTCCCTGATGACGAATCTTCCTCGTATTATCACCATTTATATCTGCCAATATCTCACGGATAAACCGACCAATCTCATATAAGAAGGCTATGGCCAACCCCGGGCTCATGGCGGATAGAGATTCAGACGTCACACCTCGTTTCTCATCGCTTATGGCTGTTGAGGCAGAAAAATCTTCAATAAAAAATCTGATTTCAGGAAAAGAAAAAGGATTAGATAATGGTAATCTTATCGGTTCAATTTTATTTCTTTTGGTGTATGTATCGACCGCCTCCACGGTTTTCACCCCTAAAATTGTTTTAATCTGACCTCGATTTTTTGTTACCTCGGCCAGCTTTTTCTCTCTCTTTAAGAGAACCAATAAATTAACCAAATCTACAAAATCCATTATCATAGCCCTATGCATAACCTTCCCTGGCGTTCTAAAAAGCTCCACCGTTAAATCTTTCTTCTCACCAAAGACCCTCTTAATGACATCTGGAGCAACAACTACGGACAGATCCCGAATAATATTTTGCCACCTCTCCCGCCGCATCGTAATCCCCATACCTTTAACAATATCATGCCCCTGAGAAACGAGAATACCCCGATCGAATTGCTGACGCCCCTCATTGACCTTACGCACGGGGACAAAAACTCTATCAACCCAGATGATAATACCCCACGGCCCATCATGCTCTCTTGTCTTCAGCTTTTTCGCGATACGGTCAGTAGGCTTGCCAAATGCCAGTGTCTCAGCCTGGTAAATACTACAGTTATTGATCCATCGTTCAGCCTCTACGCTTTGAATAAACGTGTTTTTCCCTTGGCTAATACCTTTAAGTTGTTTTTGGTTGATAAGCCATGTTATGGCCTCCAAAATGATAGGTCTAAAATCTTCTTTTGTGGGGTTCTGTCCAGCAGTCAGGGCATCAAGAAACCTTTTAATAACCTCATCCTCTTTAAAATCATTAATAATTTGCGCTAAGGCTTCTATCGAATAAACAGTATTGGGCAATTTAAATTCTGGGAAAGCCTCACGGCACAATACGTTACCTTTTTGGTGAGAAACGAATTGCAAATCCTGAAGCGGCTGGCTGATATCAACCGTGCGTCCATTCAATTCAACGACCCATTCCCCTGATGTACCTGACTCAAGAATCTTTATCGACCATCCCCGGTCAGTCACACATAATCTATCCCGCCAAGTTCGGACATACTTATCTGTTTTTTCTCGAGGGATACAATCTATTTCCTCTAGATTAATAACCGCTCCGCTGGGCAAGGAGATTTGGCTTTCAGCTTCTTTCTTATACATTACTCGACCGGGAAGAAAAGACATATAACCCTGTTGTTCAGTTATATATCGCCGGGTTGATTGATCATCTCCAACATTATTTTGAATGTCATCAATAATCATATACAAAATATAAACCACCAGCGCGACTGACTGAGAATGCCCTCGCTTCTGCGGCAACTGACTCTCTTTTAAAATTCCTTTCTTAAGGGCTATCTTGGAGTCTCGAATAGCCCGTTCTAAAATGTTTTCATTAACCTCCTTTATAACCCCATCCTCCCTAAGGTATTCTCGAGCATAATTACTAATTTCTTCAACTTCAAACTTCGATGATAATCTTTCGCCAATCGGGAAAATAAACCACGCGGCCACCGACAGCATTTCCTTATCGGCCGGATGAACAACGCCCAACATCGCCAAAATAATATAACCCAACAACAACCAAGAAATTAACAACTGAATCCTGGCCGCCCAGTTGGTCTGCGTCTGGGCAAAATTCTTATATAATTGATAACTGACCAGAATAAAACCGACGCTGAGCGCGATGGAGGCAAACGAAAAATGATAACTTTCTCCATTTCCCTGCGGTACACCGTCGGGCAATTTCTTATTGACAACCGCTGCCTTGCGGTTTACCATAACCACCACTATGAAAAAAAAGATAACCAAAGACAAACCGTTCATGAGGCCCAGTGAAGTCGTGGTCCTCCTTGAGGATGTATCCAGCAAATTCAACTTCATCGCTGAAAGCGTCACCACGATCAGTAAAAGACTTTCAGGGGTGGAAGCCAGCCAAGCCTCAACGCTCGAAAGAGTCACCATGTTAGAGCTGTCGATGAGAAAGGTCCAGAATGATGTCGTTGTGATCAAGACGGATATAAACAATATCAAAACTGATACCAAAGACATCAAGGACCTCCTCTCTGGACACGAGCACCGACTTATCCAGCTAGAAACCGCGTAAAACCAAATCATCCCCCTCAGATCGTTAAGACGGACAGCCCATTTCGGCTGATCTATGCTGGACAAAAATTTACGAACGGCCGTCGAGATGGATAAACTCTGTCCGCAAAACGGTATTATTGACCTTCTCTTTACTAATATGTTAAAAACAATAATAACCCAAATTACCCTTATCCAAAAGCCGATCAGCGCCACACAGTCCGCGCAATGAAATACCTGCTCAGCCATCGGTCTCTCGGTTGTCGGAAAAACAATAAGAGAAGCTTCTTTTGTCTGTGCATTAACATGCATGTCGACCCTAAACCGTTGTTCCGCCGGAGCCCTGTAGATATTTTCGATCAATTCCGCCTCAGCACGGCCATGATCCATAGGAAAAATTCTTCGATCGTTCCCCACTCCGAGTTGGACGTGGTGCAACCGGTAACCCTCGGCGCTTAATATCTGACTTCGATCTCTGGCTTTCTCCAGTCTCTGGAGTATGCCCCTTTTTGAAAAATCATTTTCAAAGATAACCGCCATGTCGTTTTCACCTTGATAAACCCGACAAAATAACAGCGCCGCCATAAACAGAATCTCTTCAGTCACTATTTCCTCAGCATACCGACCTTCTTTGACCGTAAGAACTTTGCCGGATTGTTTCCTAAACAATTCTTCCACAGCATCTATTCGATCTAATATAAAATTCGGCAAAGCGGTGGCCCTTTCAATTGGCAAGGCCAACGGATCTTTTTTCATATCCTCGTACAAAATTGTTGTTGAAAACTTTTGTGGTTCAAAAGGACGCGCCACGACAATGTGAACGCCATACTGTTTTAATACATGTTCCACAAGCCTATTCCAGACGGAACGCTGCGTGAGCTGGTCAAAACCAAACCCATAATGATCAAGATACGCCTGAACAATATGCTCGATATGGTGCAGATCAATAGCTGTTAATTTCTGCCAATCATCATGGTCAGGGACAATAAAACTGTGCCCTGCTATCATTTCAAAAGGAATGACCTCATTGGCAAAACCTGATAATTTAAGTTGCTCTCCCCTTATGTACTGGGTAAAAATAACTTCTCCTCGAGCTTTTCTCCAGGCCAAATCATCCGGCATCGTGAAACAAACGATTTTATCGGCTCCGGTTAACCGTAAAATATCTTCACGTAAGGCCCAATGCCCTTGATGTAAGCGATCGAGGAAACCTGTTAAACCGGCTCTAAAAATCTGCGGATACGTCGAAGCCACCTGAAGTCTTTTAACCAAATCCACCAGCGACATTTTTCTCTTTCTCTGACCATCCATTAATAAAGCACAAGCAATATCTCGCAAAGCGGCCCGGCCTTTGGGTGATCTCAATACAGCCGAATTGAATTCACTGACCACAGATCCTGTCCGACCGCCTATCCCCATAAATTGCTCAATGGTTTCTTTCACCGTTTGATCATCTACCACCACTCCCCCAAAACCTTGACGGTAGCGGCCGATGGCCGCGCCTAATGCTTCAACCTCCGCAATCGCCTCCATAGTTGAAGTCGAAGCAGGCAAAAGCAGCGGATGCACCATATACAATTTGGCCAAGATAAATTGGCCTAAAATATCGTGAAATACTTTTTCATCCAAAACTTTATGCCGCAGGTCTCCCCACTTTTTACAGCAAGCCTCCCAAAGGGCCTGAAGCATTTTCCACGAACTGATATCAACAGACACTAACGCCCCGGAACGGTCCGTGATCTGTAATATTTCTTTATTCTCTTCGGTGGTAAAAAACCTTAAAGCCTGGGTTGATATCAATTGATCTAACATTTTTTTCACATACGGGTTGAGTCTGTACGGCACATCCAGGGAGGAGGTTTTAATAAACATCGCCATTTTCATCCCCACCTTGAAACTATTTGCATCGACCAACAGGATACTCTTCATATCACCAACTTCAATGGCATGGACCAGCCCTTCCATGAAACGGATATCGCAGGGATCGGCTGGAGTCAGGCCGTCTTTCTTTAGCCTAAGTTTCCTCGTTAACCAGCGCATTAATAACTCCCAGGAAATTTCAAGAGTCTTTTTGGCGCTCATTAGAGAAATGGATAACTGATCCGGCGGCCCGCCGCTACCGATGACCATGGCGTGCCATTGCCCATTCTGAGTCATGAGCCTGACGGGTGAATAATTCTTACCAACAAACCCTGCCAGAGGGTTTGGATTTCTAAAAATTGTGCCTTCCACAAGGACAAATTCCTGATTGATCTTTTTGGTAGAATTGACATATTCCACTTCGATATTGTGCGGGTTAAAGAATTCCTCATCCGGTGAATCGTCCCGCCTCATCGCGGTCAATTTGATTGTGTGCCGCGGGTAGCGCAAAATGTCCCTGGCAAGAATATAGGTTACGTGCTCTATATTCTCTTTTCCACAAAGATAATGGAGGATAACCTCGTCCCCGATGGTATTATTCACAATCGAAAGAGATGTCATGTAATCTCCGAAAAGAACTCTTTGTAATTTAACCATCCCCAGCGGTGCGAGAATGTCCACCACTTCCTCAAGATCCTTGAGACGGCGCTGCCAATCCAATTCCGTCAACAAATAGCGGCCCCCGATGCCGGTCTGCAGATACAAACAATCCAGTCCTCCTTTAGTCTGGGCGATATCAACAATAGCCGCCAAAATCGACAACACATATTTCATGTCCATCTGACGTAAATGACCGGCCAGAAGAGCGGCCCGGATAATGCCATCGGGTGAAGTCTTGCTGAAACGCAGCGGTTGATCTTCTAACGCCAGATCCAAACCATCACGGATAGTCCCCAGTCTTTTTTCCTCAAGTATAAGTTTTACAAGATTTTCAAAACATTCCCAGATCCGGGGATTGGAAGCATCCTCTGGATATTTTCGTTTGAACCGCTCCATCATTGCGGGAATATTGATCTCTGTTTTCTCTGGTTTTGGCACGGACATTTTCTTATCTTCCCCAATAGATAACAGCTCATACTCTTCGGCTGAAATGATCTCTACGGAAATCGGATTATCTAAAGATCCCGTAAACGCGTAGATCTGCTCGTCAAGTTTAAACCCAACGGCCGCTTTGTTTTCACCGACCGTAATCACCCGCCCCAGACTTAAAACCTTATGTAAACAATTGGCCATGTGCACGCCGTAATCTTCCTGGATTGTGTTAAATTGCCGCTCAAATTCTTTCAAAATTTCTTCTAACATCTCCCGGCTTAAACTTCTTTGATCGGCGAATTCTTTTTGCCATTCTCTTTGAATATATTCTTTCAAAAATTCATAAAAATCCTTTGGCTCAGAAAGATAAAGCATGTTGGCTAAAAATTGGTCCGCGATGAGGGGGTCTTCCCTTTTTTCTTTTGTAAAGAAATCCGTGCGTTTGCGCTCTTTGAACGCCTGGCGGATCTCCTCATTAAGAATAAAATTTAATTCGTCATCCTGACTGGCGTCCAATAAAATCAAATTAATCAAATCGATGGCTCTCGAATGGAGTAAAGCATCGACCTGGCCGGTTTCAGGGAAGGTCCCAAAAACACCGTACGACAATATCCGCCGGCGGATATCTTCTATGGTGAACGAAGCGGCACTCATATCCAAATCATTGGGCATACATTGATTCATAAGATTAAAGGCCGCCGAATCCGGAGAACGGCCATTTCGCCCATTTTGGCGCAGATTATAAAGCCGGTAAAAAGTTTTGGCCAAGGCTGCCGCCACATGCTCATCCAAAGCAATCAATAAAGCCTTCTCCAAATCTTCATATTCATATAAAAGAACCGGGTAACCCATTTTTCCCATGCCCGCCAGCGGCAGATCGCCGGAATAAAGCGTATTAAATAACGTCCGGACAACCGGGATATAACGGTTTGTGTATAAAAGCTCAAAAATTTGCTGAGGACTTAAAGAATCAAGGGAAATCCCTTGGGACTCATTGTTTCTTATCTTAAGCATGAGAACCGCCTGCCAGGCAAATTGCTGGAACAATTTTTGTTTGAGCGGCAAAAGCGCAGACCCACGGCGCAGGAAACCATTGTGAAAGGGCCAATCAATGTGTTGACGATGAATCGCGTTATAAACCTGTTGCGCCAGATTCTGGAAATCGAATTCTTCCAAGTCAGCAATATTTTGTTCCGTGTCAATAGAGACCAATTTCTTTCCATCCTCATCGAAAATAACAACCCTCGGCCGCCGGCCGTTCACGGTTATTTGAGCGGCGGGTAAGGCGGGAATAAGAAGGGCCATAAAAACTACCGCCGCAAACACCATCGACCAGCACATCAGGCACCCCAATTCATAATTTTGCTGCGTTTCGCGCCTACTTTCGGATAAATCGTTAGAATTAATCTGGCTTATTAAACTCGACGGATGGAATGTAGAAGACGTTTTGAGAAGAACATCGACGGGGATGAAACTGAATAAAAAAATTCCAAAAAGGCAGGGGAACAGAAAACCAGCTGCATTCTTCCCCGGCGGCGCGAGAGCGAAATAGACAAAAGTGATCGCCATCGCAATAGCTGCTGTCATGATCAGCGAAAATTGAATGATTCCGGAAATGGGATAGAAAACGCATTCCATGCCCTCAACACTTGGCGTCGCATTTTTCCCATTATCGGAACTGGGGCGTTTTCCGTTCTTGAATTCCATAATGAGTGCGGAAAAATTTTTCGCAG
>Ga0247727_10013743_pt1 | contig 13579 bp, 13 predicted proteins | sample WisWelCaveWW1625_FD_202498 | JGI IMG/M metagenome (GOLD analysis project Ga0247727, IMG submission 202498) | Biofilm microbial communities from Wishing Well Cave, Virginia, United States - WW16-25 | ecosystem: Environmental > Aquatic > Deep subsurface > Groundwater > Cave microbial mat | place... | reverse complement strand
GATTTCAAGCGAATTCTGGTTGACAAGCCCGTTTGGCGGTGGTGTAATCAAGCCGGTGTCGTCGCCGCGACGACCGCTGGGATTATTCCAGGGTCAACCGGCGCCCAGGCTTTACGACCGTGTGGTGTGTAGGGCAGGGCATTCCTGCCTGCCACGCCGCGCGAAGCGCCGCCGCCCTGCGATCCCGGCATTACAGCCACCGTACCGAAGAGGCTTATGTGCACTGGATTCGCCGCTTCCTGTTGTTTCACGACGGGCGGCATCCGCGCGAGCTGGCCGAGGGTGAGGTGAACCAGTTTCTGACGCATCTGGCAGTGCAGCAGAACGTGGCTGCTTCCACGCAGAATCAGGCGCTGGGGGCGGTGCTGTTTCTCTAGGAGCACGTACTGGAGCGGCCGCTGAACCGGATCGAAGGAGTGGTGCGGGCGCGCCGGCCCCGGCGGCTTCCGGTGGTGATGGCTCAGGAAGAGGTGGAGGCCGTGCTGGCGGAAATGGAGGGGGTCCCCCAACTGGTCAGCGCGTTGCTGTACGGCTCGGGAATGAGAGTCACCGAAGGCTTGCGGGTGCGGGTGAAGGACCTGGACTTTGCGCGGAGGGAGGCGATCGTGCGGAACGGCAAGGGAGAGAAGGATCGGGTGACCCTGCTGCCGGCGGTGCTGGAGGAGGGGTTTCAGGAGCACCTGCGGCGGGTCCGGGAGCAGCAGGAGGCCGATTTGCAGGCGGGACTGGGGCAGGCGCCCCTGCCCCATGCTCTGGCCCGGAAGTACCCCAACGCGGATCGCGAGTGGGGCTGGCTGGTTTTCCCGGCTTCCTCTCACTACCTGGATCGGCGGACAGGGATCCGGCATCGGTACCACTTGCACGCGTCGGTGATTCAGAAGGCGGTGCACGAGGCCGTCCGGCGGGCGGGGCTGGCCAAGCCCGTGACCCCGCATACGTTTCGGCATTCGTTTGCAACACATTTGTTAGAGGACGGTTACGACATCAGAACAGTGCAGGAGCTGCTGGGTCATAAGGATGTGCGGACGACGATGATCTACACGCATGTGCTGAACCGGGGCGGGCGGGGGGTCGAGAGTCCGCTGGACCGGTTGCGGAAGGCAGCGGGGAAGGAAACCGGCGTGTTAGGGAGACCGGTTGGGCGGCGTAAGACCGGAGGCTAGGTTGAGGAATCTGGTAGAAGTGATTGGAATGAAAGTAGTTCCCGGCGAAGGCTGCCGCTGCGTGCTAGGCTGCCGGGAAGGAGTGCTACGCAGGTCTCGTCAATTATGAGTTAGGCCTCTGCAAGGGGGCAAGCGTGGCGGCTTGACGGAGGGGCTGATTCAGGCTTTCATGCGCTTTTATTTTGTGCCATGCAGGCAGTTGTAGGTAGGCTGAAGGCGGGGCGCAGGTCACCGATCGAGGCGGTTCGGCTCAGCGTGGCCGGGGCCTCTCGACAGTTGCAGTCGCCTGGCAGCGTGGGCAAGCGGGGCGGAAGCCCAGCGGCTCGGCTCGGTCCGGCGTCGGGTTCGGGCTCGGTGAACGTCAACCGGCCTAACCGGGCGCTGCAACCGCCGAGCGGCGCGCGGGCGGCAGGTGGCAGATGGAGGTCCTTCCTGGCGCCGCTCGCGGTTGAGCGCCGGAGCCGTTAGGCCGACGGGAGCGATAGCACCGTTTGTGCGGCCGGTGGCCGCCTCCTATACTGGTGCAGGTGAACTTTCGCTTCTACCTGGATCCTGCAACAGGTCAACCGCATATCTGGAATCACGACGTCACTGAGGAAGAAGTGAAGGACGTGCTGGAGAATGCGGGAGAGGACCGACCTGAATGACGGTCCATGACAGGCAAGAATGCCTGTACTATACTACTAAATCTTCGTTTCTTTGCACGACGCCACGATTTTCGCCCCCTCAGCGAGAGCAGCAGATCGCTCGCGGCGCTCGGGATGACGCGCTGGGCTGAGCGCTGACAGCTGAGCGCCGACCGCTTGCGCCGTAGCCGCGCTGTGCTACCCGTCAGCTGACGAGCCTTGCCAGCGCTTCCTCGTCCGCCAGGAACTCCGCGCCCGGCAGCCGGATGCAACCCAGGTCGCAGCGGTGCTCCGGAAAAATCCGCTGGAACATGTTGCGGATCCAGCCCTCCCCGGCGAACCGCTCCTTGAAGGTGTTGCCCAGGCAGACGCCGCCGCCCTCGATCAGGCAAACCCATTCGCCGGAATCCATCGAATGCTCGACCACCAGGTGCACCATGTCGCTCGCGACCTGGTGAATCTCGTTCAGGGGCTCCATGGCTCGATCTTGAGGGAAAACCCCTGCCGAACAAATAGGCCGGCCGGCACAATCTCCGCCAGTACGCTGGTACCGCGGGTTCTATTCGGCGGCGTATGTCCGGACCCGCGGCGGGCGCCCGGCTTCATATGCCTCGATGGCGGGCGCCTTCTCCCGCAAGTAGCCGAGCGAGTCCACGCCGCTGAGCAGGCATTGTTTCGAGAACCCGTCGATGGGGAAGGTCACCGCCCGCCCCGAAGGCAGCCGCAGAGTCTGCGATGCCAGGTCAATGTGAACCTCGGCCTGCGGGTTCCCCTCGACCGCCTCCAACAGCTCGGCGTGAGTGGCGGCGTCGACCACCACCGGCAGCAGACCGTTCTTCAAACAGTTGTTGCGGAAGATATCCGCAAACGAGGTGCTGAGGACCGCCCGAAACCCGAACCCCAGCAGGGCCCAAGGCGCATGCTCGCGCGAGCTGCCGCAGCCGAAGTTGTCGCCGGCCACCAGCGCCGCGGCGCCAGCCGCGCGCGGCTGGTTGAGGATGAAGTCGGGCTTGGGGTTGCCGGCGGCGTCGTAGCGCCAGTCGTGGAACAGGTCCTTCCCCAGGCCGGTCTTGTCGGTGGTCTTCAGGAACCGGGCCGGGATGATCTGGTCGGTGTCGATGTTGTCGATGGCTAGCGGCGCCAGGCGCGCCCGGAAGGCTTGGATTGGTTGCATGGCTATTGGAGCATGGTTCGGACGTCGGTCACCACGCCGGTGAGGGCGCTGGCCGCGGCCGTCAGGGGACTGGCCAGAAAAGTCCGGCCGCCCTGGCCCTGGCGGCCCTCGAAGTTGCGGTTGGAGGTCGATACGCAGTATTGGCCCGGCCTCAGCTCGTCGCCGTTCATGGCGATGCACATGCTGCATCCCGGTTCGCGCCAGTCGCATCCCGCGGCCCGAAAGATCTCCGGCAGCCCTTCGGCCTCCGCCTGCCTCTTGACCAGTTGCGAACCGGGCACCACCAGCACCCGGAGGCCTGGCTTCACCTTGCGGTCCTTGAGCAAGCCGGCCGCCAGCCGCAAATCCGACAGCCGGGAGTTGGTGCAGCTGCCGATGAAGACCACGTCGATGGCATGCCCGGCCAGCGGCTTGCCGGGCTCCAGGCCCATATAGGCGAGGGCCTTGGCGTCGGCGGCCGTCTGGGGCTGTGGAACCGGCGCCGTCACCGGCACCCCCATGCCCGGATTGGTGCCGTAGGTGATCATCGGCTCCAGGCGGCCGGCGTCGATCGTCGCGGAGCGGTCGTACGCCGCCCCCGGATCGGTGGGGAGCTTCCGCCATTCAGCCACCGCGGCCTCCCAGGCGGCGCCCTTAGGCGCGTGCGGCCGGCCGTTGAGGTACTCGAAAGTCGTCTCGTCGGGCGCCACCAGGCCCGCCCGAGCCCCGCCCTCGATCGACATATTACAGACCGTCATACGCCCTTCGATGGAGAGTGCGCGCATGGCGCTGCCGGTATATTCCAGGACGTGCCCGGCGCCCCCGGCTACTCCGATCCGCGCGATCAGGGCCAGGATGATGTCCTTGGCCGTGACCCCCGGTCCCAGGGTTCCCTCCACGCGCACTTCGAAGGTCTTGGGACGCGCCTGCAACACGCACTGGGTCGCTAGCACGTGCTCCACTTCGGTAGTCCCGATCCCAAAGGCCAGCGCCCCCAGGGCGCCGTGGGTCGAGGTGTGGCTGTCGCCGCAGACGATGGTCAAACCCGGCTGCGTCAGGCCGAGCTCCGGTCCGATCACGTGCACGATCCCCTGCCGGGGATCCTGGCGGTTGAACAGCGGCACGCCGAACTCGCGGCAGTTGGTCTCCAGTTGCGCTACCTGTTTGGCGGCCACCGGGTCCAGGATGGGCAGCGCCGGGTTGGTAGTCGGGATACTGTGATCCAGGGTGGCAAGGGTCTGCGACGGCCGCCGAACTTTCAGCCCCCGCTCCCGCAACCCCTGGAAGGCCTGCGGAGAGGTGACTTCGTGCACCAGGTGCAGATCGATGTACAGCACCGCCGGGCAGGCTTCCTCTTCGGCTACCAGGTGCGCCTCCCAGATCTTTTGGAACAGCGTGCGGGGCAGGGAAGTCATGTCTCGTATTTTATCAGTGATGGAGGCTTAGTGCTTGTCATGAAACAACCACTCCAACCGCTCCTTTCAGTCGCGGCTCGGAACCCGATTCTGAGGCGCGACCAAAGGGAGTGGGCCTGGCAAACTGGCACAGTTATTTCTTGACAAGCCCTTAGCTGGCGCCGATGTCATCCCGAGCGCAGCGAGGGATCTACTTTTGGCTCCGTCACAACAGCAGATCCCTCGCTACGCTCGGGATGACAATTGCCGCACTGTGTTACCATTTCGGCATGAAACCCTTGGTTGTTTCCTTGCTGGCCGCCAGCCTGGCGCTGGCCGTCGACCGCCGCGTGATCTTCCCGGCCGGGGCCAAGCCGGTCGGCCCTTACTCGCCGGGGATCTTCGCCGGGGAGTTCCTCTATGTCTCAGGTCAAGGCGCGCGCGACGCCGCCGGGAAGTTCGCCGCCGAGCCCGCCGGCCAGGTGCGGCAGTGCCTGGAAAACGTCCGCTCTATCGTAGAAGCCGCCGGCCTGACCCTGGAGCACATTGTCTATGCCCAGGTCTACCTGCACCCCTCGGTGAGCTACGACACCCTCAACCCGGTCTGGACCCAGTACTTCCCCAAAAACCCGCCGGCCCGGGCTACCCTGGGCGTCGCCCGCATGCCGACCGAGACCCCCGTGGAGATCAACGCCGTGGCGGTGCGGGACCTGGCCCGAAAGAAGCCGGTGGCCTCGCCGGCCCTGGCTCCTAACGCCCCCATCGCTGCCGGCGTGATGGTGGGCGACCGGCTCTACCTCTCGGGCTTGCTGGGCCGCGACGGCGCCACCGGAAAGATTCCCGAGGACCCCGCCGCCCAGGTCCAACTGGCCCTCGATCGCACCAAGCAGACCTTGGCCGCCGCCGGCATGGACTTCCGCCACATGGTCTTCGTCAACCCCTATCTCACCCGCCAGATGCCCATGCAGGTGATGAACAAGATCTACGCGAAGCACTTCGAATTCGGCAATACCCCGGCGCGGGCCACCATTGTGGTGAACCACCTGCCGCACGGCGCCAACATCGAATTCACCGGCGTGGCCATCCGCGATTTGACCAAGCGCCGCGCCGTCCGCCCCAAGAACATGGCCCCCAGCCCCACCGCCAGCCCTTGCGTGTGGGCCGACGATACCCTCTATTGCTCGGCCAAGTCTGGATTCATCCCCGGTCCCCACGGCGGCATCTACGCCGATAACGTCGAGGACCAGGTGCGCCAGTCCATGCGCAACCTGCTCGACGGCCTGGAAGAGGCCGGCCTGGACTTTTCCCACGTGGTGGCCAGCAACGTGTACGTTGACAACCTGGAGGAGTTCGGGAAGATGAATGCCGTCTACGGGAAGTACTTCCCGGCGGCCTCTCCCCCGACTCGAACCACGGTTTCGCCGCTGCCCCAGGTGGAGCGGCGCCGCTCCGAGTCCGGCCACTTCCCGAAACTCGAGGAGGTCTCCATCGTGGCGGTCCGGTAGGACAGGCATTCCTGCCTGTCGGGCCGCTGTGTTACCCTTGCACAAGGAGGGGCGAACAAATGCGTATCGGAATTCTGGCACTGACAGCAGTGGGCGCCGGGGCCCTGTGGGCCGCCGAGCAGGGGTGGTTCCCCCACGAGGGCAGCCTCATGAAATACCGGGTCCAGATCCGCTTCGGCGAGGAGCCGGAGCCGGGCACCATGCCCAAGGGCTGGAAGTTCGGGCGGGTTTCAGCGGTCTCGACTGACTCGGCCGGACAGGTCTACGTCTTCCACAGAGGCGACCACGCCGACCCCATCATGGTCTTTGACGCCAAAGGCAAGTACCTGCGCTCCTGGGGCAAGGGCATGTTCGGCAACGAGCACGGCCTGCGCGTCGACCGCAACAACAACGTCTGGATCACCGACAACGGCGGCCACCAGGTGATGAAATTCACCAACGAGGGCCAGTTGTTGCTGACCCTGGGGATCAAGGGCAAGGCCGCCACCGACGACAAGACCTTCAACCGGCCTACCGATATCGCCTTCTCACCGGACGACGCTTTCTTCTACGTCTCGGACGGCTACGGCAACTCCCGGGTGGTGAAGTTCACCCGCGAGGGCAAGTACGTGAAGGACTGGGGCAAGCGCGGGACGGCGGCCGGCGAGTTCAATACCCCGCACTCCATCGCCATCGACTCCCGCGGGCGCGTCTTCGTCAGCGACCGCGAGAACAACCGCATCCAGGTCTTCGACGCCGACGGCAAGTTCCTGCGCCAGTTCACCCACTTGGGTGCCACCCAGAACATGTTCATCACACCCAAAGACGAGATGTGGATCATCACCCACCGGGACAACATCGAGAACATCACCTACGACACCCTGGCGGGACGCATCATGCGGATCGATCCGGAGACGGGCAAGATCTTGGGGTCGATGGAGAGCCCCGGCCACTGGATTCACGTCACGCCGGCCAACGAGGTCTTCATCGGCAGCCTGACGGGCAATGTATTCCGCTGGTATCCGGCGTGGCTGACGCGGGGGCTGGGGGAGACCGAGGGACTCAAGCCGGCCAATCGGTAGACAGTTGTCAGTAGTAAGTAGTCAGTTGGCAGTAGTGAGCACGTCGCGCGCTCAGCGGCCGAAGGCCTTCCGGTAGAACGCGAAGGCCGAGGCTCCCAGCTTCTCGTAGAACAGCTTCTGGTTGTGGCCCACGCCCGCCACCTTGAAGAACTGGTTCTCGATGCCCAGCCGTCCGAGCAGCTCGTGGTAGGTGAGGTTGCGCTCGTAGAGGTTGTCGAGCACCCCGACCCCGATGCGGACGTGAGTCCGGCCGCGGATCGAGGCGGCGTTTTGGTGGGCCAGGACCCAGGGGCTGTTGGAGTGGAAGTAGAGCTTGTTGCCTCCGAAGTTTTTCTGGAAAAGCTCCGGGCGGGTGGCGACGCTCTGGGTGTCGAGCAGGGCGCCGGCCATGATGGAGACGGCGCCGAACAGGTCGGGATACTTGGCGGACAGGCGGGCGGCGCCGAAGCCGCCCATCGAAAAACCCTCGATGGCGCGGGCCTCGCGACGGGGGATCGTGCGCCAGGTCTTGTCGATATGCGGTAAGAGGTCCCGGAGGATGGCGGTCTCGACCGGCCGGGCGCCGTCGAAGCTGTCGCAGTAGCGGCTGTCGCGCAGGCCGTTCACCAGCACCGCGATCATGGGAGGCGCCTGGCCGGCCCGGATGGCGGCATCGAGCTGGGCGACAAAGGTCGCTCCAGCCCGCTGGTTGCCCCCCAGGCCGTGCAGCCAGTAGACCACCGGGTACCGCTTGCCGCCAGCGGTGTCGTAGTCGGGCGGCAGGTAGACGAGATAGCTGGCATCGCCGCGGATGGCAGCGCTATGGAAAGTCTGGTAGCGCGTGCCCGCGGGCGCCGAGCGGTCCGGATCGACCCAGCCGGAAGGATCGATCTGCGGCGCCAGCGCCGCCAAGGCCAGAACGCATAGGGTCTTCATCATGACGGGATCATACACCATGGCCAGAGACCCGGCTTACCTCGGATTTGGAGCCGTAACCTTGGGGCTCCGCTGGCGCCGCCGGTACTCCACTGACTCCAGGATCTGCCGGAAGCGAGGATGGTCGCGGATGGCGGCCAGCAGCGGATCGCGGCGGAACCACTCGGCTCGTTCATCGCCGGCCCGCACGCTGCGCTCCAGCCAGTCCAGGGCTTTGGCGGTCTCTCCCAACGCGGAGTAAAACTCCGCGACGTACAGCGTCATCAGGTTGTCGGCGGCGCCCCACTTGAGAAGGTCTTCGTCCATTTCCTTCAGCGCCTCCTCCCGCCTGCCCTCCACGGCCAGCAGCAGCGCCCAGGGCATCCGGATCAGGTACCGCGACCGGTCCTCGGGGCGGACCCGGTTCAGCGTGCGACGGGCGCCGGCCACGTCCCCAGCGCCGATCTGCGCGGTGCAAAGGTAGTGTTGAGCGAAGACGTTCTCGGGGGATTGCTCCAGGATCTTCTCCTGTTCGCGAAGGGCGCCGGCGGTGTCTCCCATCAGCCGCAGGGTGTCGCCGATGTTCATGCGCGACGGCCAGAACATGGGCTCGCGCTCCACAATCTGTCTCCAAAGCCGCAGAGCCTCGTCATAGTTTCCATGCAGGCGGTGGTAGTGTGCCAGCCAGTGCAGAGCGTATCGGTCGCCAGGGTTTGTTTTCAGCGCCCTCTCCACCTCGCCCGGCACCAGCTCAATGCGTCCCTGCGAGAAATAGACGGCCGCGAGAAGCCCATGGGCCTCGACCTGGGGATCGTCCTGCAAGGCTCGCCGCAGCTCCTCCTCCGCCTTGTAGAGCCAGCTGGTGTCGTTGGAGTAGCCCCAGTCGATCAGCCGCCAGTGGGTGAACCCATAGAGAGCCCGCGCCGCGGCGAAGCGCGGGTCGAGCGCCAGCGCTTTTTCCAGCATTTCTCGGGCCCGCAGGAGATCCGAGCGGCCCAGCATGAACAAGACAGCCCTCTCGAAGTACTCGTTGGCCTCGCGATTAATGGAAGGTCGCTCGCCAGTGCCGAGCCGGGGCCCGGAGGGCGCCGTGGGGCCCGGGGCCCGGCGCTGCTGGAGGCGCACCAGCCCCACCGCCGCCAGTCCGATGCCGGCGACCGAAACCATCCAGACCCAGCGCCGGCGCGGCATCTTTGCCGGGGGCGCCGCCGCGGCCGCGGCCGGCTGCATGGCCTCCAGCACCGCCCGCACTTCGCCGGCCCGCTGGTAACGCTCCCCGGGCTCCTTGGCCAGGCACCGCTGGATCATAGTGCTCCAAGCCGCCGGGAGACGCGGCGGAATCACCGGGGACTCCCGCAGGATGGCGGAGCTCACTTCGTAGGAGGTCTGGCCGCCGAACGGGCGATTCCCGACAGCGGCCTCGTAGAGCATGACGCCCAAGGCCCAGATGTCGCTTCGCGCGTCGGCCGGTGTGCCTCGCAGCACTTCCGGCGCCATATATGCGAGGGTCCCCACGATCGTTCCGGGGTCGCTTCCCTGGCTCCGCGTGACCTCGGCGGCCTCGCTTGCCTTCAGGCGCTTGGCCAGGCCGAAGTCGAGCACCTTGGCCCGGCCCGCGGGCGTGATGATGACGTTGGAGCTCTTCAGGTCGCGGTGCACCACACTCCGCTCGTGGGCGTGCGCCAGCGCGTCGGCGATCTGCGAGCCGTAGCGAATGAGGTTCTCGAGCGGCAGGCCGTCCTCGGGAATGACGCTGCTTAAGGGGCGCCCTTCCACATACTCCATGACGATGTAGGTCTGCCCCTCGGCCTCGGCGACTTCGTAGATGGTGCAGATACCGGGATGATTCAGCGCCGAGGCGGAGCGGGCTTCCTCAACCAGGCGCTGGCGGGCGACCGGATCAGCCTGGAGGTGCTCCCCGAGCAGCTTGATGGCGACAGGCCGCTCCAGGCTGGCGTCCCAGGCGCGGTACACAACCCCCATCCCGCCAGCCCCCAGCAGGGCGTCGATGCGGTAGTGGCCGAGCGTCCGGCCGATCATGCAGGCATGGTAGCAGAACGGCCTGCGTCACTCCATCGCCAGCAGCGCCGCCATGGTCACAATGGCCCGGAAGAAGTGCCCCAGGCGGAGATTCTCGTTCTCGCTGTGCTGGTTGTTGTCGAAGTTGACGGTGGGGACTCCGATGGCGGGAAAGCCCATGGCGCGGATGAAGGGGCTCAGGGGCACGGTGCCGCCGCTGGTGCGCAGCCGGACCGGCTCGGCGCCCCACATGCGCCGCAGAGCTTCGGCCACGAGCACAGACTGAGGCAGATCCATCTCGGTACGGTAGGCCTCGGTGGCGTCGCGGCGGCTGAGCCGGATTGACTCCCTCAAAAATCCCGCGGCGCCTTCCGGACCCACAAAGGGAGGCCGCCAAACTTCTTCTGTTGCGCGTCGGTCCGGGCATAGCCACCCTTGCCCAGGGCATACTCGTGCACCACTCCGTTGACAACCAGCATGCAGTGATTCTCGTGCCACACGATGTAGCTGCCCGTTGGATGGGCCTTGAAAAACTCTCTTACCTCTGCCTCCTTTTTGCACTCCATGTCGCACTTCGTGCAGCCCAGGTGCTCGACCAGCTTCGTGCCGTAGGCGCTCATGGCGCCCGTTGCGGGGTCAACTCCAAACACGGCGCCGACGTAAGTGATACAGTTCAACCCCCGCTGCGCGTTGTTGGTCTCAAACTGTCCGCCGTAGCAGTAGTAGTATCTGGAGCCGATCGGCTGGCCGTAAATCATCCGCCCCGTCTGGATTCCCGTGTACACCAGTTTGGGGCCGCTGTCCTGCTCGCCCAGCAGCGGTCCCAGCGCGCCGCTGTAAGGTTGCACGGGACAATCCAGGAACTGGCTGTTGGATCGGCTTACGATCGTCTCCCTCACGACATACAGCGTGATGGTCGCCCTTCGCCCCCACAGATTCAGTCGCGCGCTCGCCTCCAACAGGTTCGGCAGGTTGTCCGCCCCGATCACGTCGTTTTGGCGGCGGCCGGTGATGTCCAGGCTTGACAGAATCGCTTGCGGGACCAGTACCTGGCCGGGCTGGCCCAGGTTCGTGGGGCCATCGGAGACCTGGAGGCGAACGCCGTAGGGCTTGGGCAGCGGCTCTCCTTTGTAGGAGATGACATACCCGCCGTTCTTGATCTTGCTGATCTGTATGGGATTGAGTTGCAGGGGCTGGGCCGCCTGGTTCAGTCGCCGCAGCGTCCTGCCGCCCGGGTCGACGCGCTGGTCGACTCCGCCCGGCCACAGCGCCTGGAAGCTTGCGATCGCCTCGATCGTGTCGGGGCCGCAGACACCCGTCACCGCCACGCGCGCCCCCGGGCGCGGCCCAGCCTGCGCCTGGTTCAACAGCGTCTGTACCTTGCTGACGTCGGCGCGATCGTTGGGGGAACCTTTGCCGACCGATTTCATGATCACCACGTCCATAGACGGCTCCTCCGACATCCCGCCGACCCCCAGCTGGGCGTCGATGCGGTAATGGCCGAGCGTCCGGCCGATCATGCAGGCATGGTAGCAGAACGGTCTGCGTCACTCCATCGCCAGCAGCGCCGCCATGGTCACAATGGCCCGGAAGAAGTGCCCCAGGCGGAGATTCTCATTCTCGCTGTGCTGGTTGTTGTCGAAGTTGACGGTGGGGACCCCGATGGCGGGAAAGCCCATGGCGCGGATGAAGGGGCTCAGGGGCACGGTGCCGCCGCTGGTGCGCAGCCGGACCGGCTCTGCCCCCCAGATCCGGCGCAAGGCTTCGGTCACGAGCACGGACTGAGGCAGATCCATCTCGGTACGGTAGGCCTCGGTGGCGTCGCGGCGGCTGAGCCGGACGATCTTGGGATGTTTCAGGCGGGCGGCGTCGTCCGGCTCGCCATCCACGATCTGGTAGCCTTGCCTGCGGATGTGGGCCAGGACTTTTTCGAGCATCGGCCCGCTGGGGGTTTCCTTCACCAGGCGGACGTCGACGGCGGCGATGGCTTCCGAGGGAATGATGGTGCGGGCGTCCCCGCCGGTGTAGCCGCTCCGGAATCCCCGAATGTTGAGGCTCGGGAACTGGAGGGCCTCTTGCAGGCTCTCGCCGACGGCGTCGGGCCGGGCAATGCCGAACAGCTTCTGCAAGCCGGGCAAGTCGTCGGGCACCGCCTCCAGGATCCGCCGGTCCTCGGGCTTGAGCGGGTCCACGCCGTCGTAGAAGCCTTCTATCAATACCCTACCGTGCTCGTCTTTCATGGAGGCCAATAGCTGGGCCAGGCGCAGGGCGGGATTGGGGGCCCAGTTGCCGTAGTGGCCGCTGTGCAGGGCGAACTTGGGGCCGTAGACGGTCAGCTCCAGCGCCAGGGACCCGCGGGCGCCGAAGGTGAGGGTGGGGCGGCCGCTCGGATGCAGCGGGCCGTCCAGGATCAGCGCCACGTCGGCCTCCAGCTTCGGGCGGTAACGTTCGATAGCGGCCGTCAGGCTCGGCGAGCCGGCTTCTTCTTCCCCGTCCAGGATCACCCGAATGTTGATGCCCGGCTGCCGGCCGGCGGCGGCCAGGGCGTCCAGAGCGGTACAGAACGCCACTGCCGGCGACTTGTCGTCGGAGGCCGAGCGGGCGTAGATCCGCCAGTTGTCATCGAATTTGGCGCGCCCGGCCAGATCGACCTCGTGGGCGCCGTCCTCCATCCGGCCGTCGCGCAGGAGGGGCTGGAAGGGCGAAGCTTGCCGCCAGCGTGAGGGGTCCACCGGCTGGCCGTCGTAGTGGATGTAGAACAGGACCGTCCGCCTGGCGCCCGGCGTCTTCCTCTCGCCCCAAACCAGCGGGTTGCCGGCGGTTTCCAGGATCTGGGCCGCCAGGCCCCGGCGCTCGAGCATCCCCTTGAGGTGCTCGGCGTTGCGCCGGATATTGACGCGGTCGGCGGCCACGTTGGGGATCGCCAGCAGCGCGGCCAGCTCGGCGACGATGGGGCCTTGCCGCGCCGCGACGTAGGATTCGACGGTGGAGCGCAGGTCGGCTGCGGGAAGCGAGAGGCACAGGAGCGCTAGGGGGAGCCATCGATGCTGCATCCGGCGTTGAGTATAACTCAGGCCGCACCCAAGGTGTTGTTATCATGGAACCGATGGCCTCTGGCAGGCGGCAGGCTAGTCGTCTAGCTGACCGAGATCACGAGGCGGTTCGACCAGCTTCCTCGATGATGGCGTGGGGCTGGATCTGCTCCTGGATGTAGACGGGGACGACGGGAACGGCGAGGTCGCGGGCATCCTGCTCGTCCTTGCCTTTCCAGACAAGCTGGGGTCGAGGGAGGGGTCGCGGGGATAGAGCATAGTCGCCGGGGATTTTTCCTGCTCGGCGACGAAGTCGCGGAGCTCCCGGGTAGGGATGTTGGCGCGCTTGTCCTTGTGCTTGAGGGATTCGACGGGGGTCCTAGCCCGGGCGGCTTTGGTTCCAGCGGAGTGGCGCGCCATGTCTCAGAGCTTCCTGTCGGGGTAGAATTGGGGTATGAGCGCGAAGGAACGCTTGCATAACTTGGTAGATCTGCTGCCGGAGAACGAGCGCGGCGCCGCCGAGAGATTCCTCCAGTTTCTGGTCGAGGACGGCGGGAACGAACCGCTGGGCGAAGAAGACTGGAAAGAAGTACGGGAGGGCCAGGAGGCGATTGCTCGTGGGGAGTTTACCACGCTGACGGAGCTGAAGCGCGAGCTGGACTTGTGAGCTTCGAGCTCATCGTTGCGAACCCGGCCAAGAAGAAGCTCCAAAAACTGGACAGAGCCTTGCAG
>Ga0247727_10013742_pt1 | contig 13580 bp, 11 predicted proteins | sample WisWelCaveWW1625_FD_202498 | JGI IMG/M metagenome (GOLD analysis project Ga0247727, IMG submission 202498) | Biofilm microbial communities from Wishing Well Cave, Virginia, United States - WW16-25 | ecosystem: Environmental > Aquatic > Deep subsurface > Groundwater > Cave microbial mat | place... | reverse complement strand
GCATTGCTCAGAGCCAACGTACCTTACCTCCGAAGCGAGATTGGCATAGGGAAGGTCCGGGTCCGGAGCGGAGCATCCAAGGATGCATGAAAGTACTAGTGAAAGAATGAAGCGGAAGGAGGACGTAAGTTTCATGGAGACGTGATGAAATAATCTACGAAGTTGGCTCAGTATTCGCAACGAGTATGGTCGCATATCACATGTCTGTCGGCTTGACTTTCCGCGAGCGGTGTACTATATTGGCGTGTCGCTATTCCGTTCTTTGTCATCATGATGCTGGTTCCCTTCAACGACAGGGATGAAAAGGGAATTCCGTTAAAAGCGGAAGCTGCCCCGCAACTGTAAGTGGTGTTTGATGGAGGTTGTCACTGTTCTGCCCAAGGCAGGATGGGAAGGCAATCTCAGTCTGGAAAGCCACAAGCCAGGAGACCTGCCGGCGTCAACCCCAGAACATGCCTTCGAGGGAAGGGCGGGAATACATATTACTTTGTTGCTGTTGCCCCGGTTTTTCCCATATGGAGAGCCGGGGTTTTTCTTTTTCCACCTGATCTTCTATGAATATTCACAGACTTATCCACAACACTCTTGCCCTATGGCCATGCTTGAGCTGTATCCTATATTCTCAGCAAATACAGCGAGTTACAGTGTTTTCTGATGGCGATCAAAGCAGCTCTGAAAGAGAATATCCACTGGTCCTGGACGGTCTTCAAAACCCTGAATTGCAGGACTCAACCCGGCTCTACAAAATGGATGAGATAATTGTAAGTGCAATTCGATTGCATCCAACGATGCTTGAATCCCCAAGCGCCGTCTCCGTCATAGATCGCACGGATATTGAGCGTGGGGGCGGCAGTTCTCTTGCGAATGCCTTGACCGGCTTGGAGGGGGTGTTCCTCAAGGACTATGGGTCTTCTGCGCTAAAGACGATTTCGCAGCGCGGGTTCGGGGCTGAGCACACACTCTTTCTTGTCAACGGTTTCCGCATAACCTCCTTTCAAAACGGCCTTCTCGACCTCGGCCTGTTCCCCGTTTCTGAGATTGAAAAGATTGAGGTTGTTCATGGTGGCCTCTCCGCGGCGTTTGGCCCCGATGCGGTTGCCGGTGTCATTAACATTGTATCCAAAGCGCCTGAACAGGGGGGGAAAGTCGCAGTCGAGTCGTCCTTGGGCTCGTTTGGCTACCAGCGTTACAGAGTTGGCGCAGGCCTCGGTTCGACGCAAGCGGGGATGCGTGTTGGCCTGCAGAATGAAAGATCCAGCGACAATTTTGAGTTTGTTTTTGCCAATGGCCCCGTGGAGCAGATGCTCTCCCGCAGGAATTCTGATTTCTCCTCCAGATACGCGAGTCTTGAGACGTATGTGATGGTTGGAGAGATGTCCCGTCTCTCCTCCTTTGCACAAAGTTATTCGTCGGAAAGAGGTGTTGGCGGGCCTGTTGTCAGCGCAGGAAGCCTTAGCCTCGCACGGCAAACGGATGGGGACCACCTTGCCCAAGCCCGGGTGAACACCGAACTTTCAGGGATCATGCGCTTCACTGCCGGAGTGCAGACGCACTACACGTACCAGCGTTACCTTGACTCCGCCCTGAAAATCGGCGGATCGGAAGGAATCGATTCCTACTTCAAAAACATTGATCATCGACTGTACGCATCCGTTTCCGGCGAGCCATCAGATGACCTGAAGCTGGATGCTGGTGTCGAATTTGCTCGGACGACGGCAGAGGGAAATGCCGTTCAGGCAACGGTTGAACGCTGGCAGGCCGGCACCTATGCCGCGCTCCAATATGTCCTGGTTCGCCATCGCAGCGTTCTTGATCACCTTTCATGGTTTCCTTCTCTTCGACTCGACGCATTCAATTCCTCCCCCCCGTCATTGAGTCCGCATATGGCCGTGGTAGCAGTGTTTGAAGAGACGCACTTCGGGAGCGTGAGGCGGATAAGGCCGGCCCTTCGAGGGTCCATCAGCAGGAACTTCCGGCTGCCGACCTTCAATGAGCTGTACTATGCCGGCGGCGGTGGGTTTGGGAATCCCCGCCTTCGCCCGGAACACTCGTCGACACTTGAGGGAGGAGGCACCCTGTTGTTGGATTGGAATGGGCGACATGCCGCGCAGCTTTCTTTTTTCCACAATGAGATGAAAGACCGCATCGTTTGGATCCCGGCGGGGTTCCTTTCAGTAGCGCCCAAAAACATCCGGACCGTTGAGTCGCACGGATTTGAAGGGTCATATCAGTGGGATCCATTCGCTGGTGCGCTCGTGTTCGATGCGGCCTATACCTTTGTTCGCAGTGTGAAAAGATCGAGCGACTATCCGGGCGATCCCAACATCAATACCGTCCTCGTGTATGTGCCGGAGCGCAGCGCGACAGTCTCTGCAACCTGGAGGCTTGACTTTGAAACACATCCACTGACTCAGATCGGAGGGAGGTTCAGTCATTTGTTCGTTGGAAGCCGGTACACCTCGGAGGATAACTCGAGCGTGCTTCCGTCTTACGGCATTGCCACGGTAACTCTTTTTGCACGTTGGGGGCTGAGTCTGCTCAGTATCGACACTAAACTGGAAATTCACAACTTGTTTGATGAATCCTACCAAGTGATCCTCGGATATCCCATGCCTCTCCAGTCATTCAGGTTGAGCCTTGGCGTCAGGTATTAGTGCCGTTCCAACTAAATGATTGTACGGACCATCAAGATTCTACCAGTTGGAACGAGCACCCCGGCCTCGCCCATTCCAAGCATGGTGATCGGCCGTGGGCGGGCTGTGCCACTTCGGTTGTATGTTCATTTAGTTGTAGAGGCACTAGGATTGTCTTTTTCAATCAACATGGAGGAGTGATGACACGAATTGTTCTCTTATTGCTTCCGGCGTTGTTGTTCTTGTCTGCGTGTGAAGGTGATCCGACGGTTCCCATACCAGGGGATCCGATCGGGCAGGTGGTAAACGGCATCTACGTGCTCAGTGAAGGAAACTTTGGCGACCCGGAAGGGGCCAGACTTTCTCTGTATGATCTGGACCGCGATACCGTGTATGGGGACGTCTTCGAACGATCGAATAACGGTATGCATCTCGGCAGTTTGGGAGATGACATCAAGATCTCAGACGGCAAACTGTATGTTCTGATGAGTGGCTCTGAGAACCTTTCGATCGTCAGCACTTCCGACCACGGGCTGTTGCAATCGGCGACATACTCGGGGGCTGTGCCGCATGACCTCCTGATCGATCCGGCACGCGGTAGAATATACATGACCATGCTTTTTTCAGGGTCGATTCTTGGCGTTGATCTTTTCACCCTTCAACCGGTGGATACCTTCCTGGTCGGCTCAAACCCCCAAGGGGTACTGCTCCTCAATGACCGTCTGTTTGTCTGCAATACCGGATTTGGGTCGGACAAGACCGTTTCAATAATCAATTTGCCCGGCGATTCGGTGGAATCGACGCTGACCCTCTCCGACGGACCGACGGGCATCGTGCAAGGCCCTGACGGGCGGGTCTGGGTTTCTTGTACCGGAAACAGCTTTGGGGCTCCGCCGACCACGGGTGCAGTGTACATGCTCAATCCATTCTCGCTCGCAATCGAAGACTCCATCATGTTTCTGGAAAACCTCTGGGGGGCCATTGCGGTTGGGAACGATGGGTCCGTCTACCTTCTCGGAGCAACAACTGGAAGCTTCTATGGAGGGCCTGTTCATCGCCTGGCCCCAGGTACATACGCCGTTACGCTGAACTACATCGACGGCACGTTCTATGGAATGGCAGTTGATCCATCGACAGGAAATCTCCACGTTACTGATGTGCGTAATCTTGCGGGAGAGGGGGAGGTACAAGTGTTTGATATGTCCGCTACGCTGGTTGCGTCATTCCCGGCCTCGCGAGGTCCTGCAGCTTTTGCATTCAAGCACTGAGTCACATCACCTCTGGACGGTTGAATCACGAACGGGCTTTGAGTATATTTGACGAGAATGCCTGCCAAACTCGTCCTCGAAAACGGCACTGTTTTTCACGGTGAATCCTTCGGCTCGGAAGGGGAGATCACCGGTGAAGTCGTATTCAACACGTGCCTCAGCGGATATCAGGAGATCTTCACCGATCCATCCTATAACGGTCAGATCGTGACAATGACCTATCCCCTGATCGGAAACTACGGGGTGAACGATGATGACATGGAGTCGGGCTCACCGCAGGTTGCCGGCGTTGTGGTAAGAGAGTATTTCGAGTCCTATAGCAATTTCAGGGCTTCCGGGAGTCTTGGCGGCTGGCTCAAGGAACGTGGAATTGTTGGGATCCAGGGGATTGACACACGGATGCTCACCCGAATGCTCAGGAGCGAGGGGGCTATGCGAGGGATTCTTTCAACCACGGATCTTGATGAAGGAAGCCTTCTTGCCAAGGTTATGGCTTCGCCGGGAATGGTCGGTTTGGATCTTGCCAGCGTCGTTTCAGCGAGACAACCATATCGTTCCGAAGAAGTAGATCGCACCCCATTTGCACTTCCCCCACTTGACCATTCTGCTTCTGCGGGAAGGCGCCTTAAGGTTGTTGCAATGGATTGTGGGATCAAGAAGAACATCCTTCGGCGACTCACAACCTATGGATGTGATGTCACCGTTGTGCCGGCGGATTTCGCTGCCGAGGATGTTCTGGCAATGGATCCTGACGGGGTGTTTCTCTCAAACGGTCCGGGAGATCCTGCGCCTGTCACAGTCGCAATTCGAAACATCCAAAAACTGATTGGACGAAAGCCCATCTTCGGAATCTGCCTGGGACACCAGCTGCTTGGACTTGCCCTAGGCGGGAAAACGTTCAAGTTGAAGTTCGGTCACAGGGGGGGCAATCATCCCGTGAAGAATCTTCTTTCCGGTAGGATCGAAATCACTTCCCAAAATCACGGATTTGCCGTTGATCCGGACTCGCTCGATTCAAAAACAATCGAGGTTACGCATATCAATCTCAACGACGGAACGAACGAGGGCTTTCGCCACAAGGAACTCCCGGTGTTCTCCGTCCAGTACCATCCGGAGGCGTCTCCGGGTCCTCATGACAGCGACTATCTGTTTCGCGACTTCATGATGATGATGAAGACCGGCTTGCCTACTTCCCTCACACAATCGATCGCTGCCCTCTGAGCAACGCCCCAGGGACAGCGACCGCCATGTTTCCGCAAATGACAGTACTAATGGAACGAATCTGCCGGACCTGAAACCCAGATGTGATTGACCGAAATGGTCGAGTGTGTCACAGTGTACTGAATGTTGAGAATCAATTCGGTGCTTCCGGGAGTGCTTGCCGAATAGGATTTTACAAGCGATCCCGTTCCGCCTGCCAACACCGCCACTTCGTCCTGAGAGCTGCCCGTGAACATCCAAGGCGAATCTGTCAAGCCGGCTCGTTCGACTGAGGCATCCAGCGTTGTTCCAACATTCACGTAGCTGCCGGAGAGAATTTGCGACGGCGCCACGGTGAACTTTACATCGCCAGAAACATGGCCCATCTCCACAACCTCCTGACCGCCGATTTCCATGTAACCAAGCACCACCGCAGCGTCGAGAACCAGAATTCCGGGGCATGTCGGGCATGGCGACTGCGTGCTCTTCTCCAACGAAACCGCATCGGACCCAGTATCCACGAGAGGAAGATCATTACAGCCGGCGATCAGTATCGCCCCAACCACGAACAATCCATAGAGTAGTGTGCGCATCGAGACCCCCCAAGTTTTTCCATATGTATGATGAATGATCATGCATCCAAGATACATTGACGGAGGGGTGAAAAACATCCCACGATCGTGGTATACTGGGGGCATTGAGGGCTGACGAGGTGCGAAGAGGCAAAACCAAGTCGGCAAACGTCATTCTTGTTGGAGCTGACTGCTCAAGAAGTGAGTTACGTCACTGGTTTGAGACGGCTGATGCATTGAACCGAACGGTTAGATGACGGGATGTGGGTAAAGCTTGCTGAACAGCTCTCCGAGGGAATGGACATGGAGCTTTGCATAGATATTCTTGATATGCGTTTCCACCGTGAATCGGCTCAGGAACATTCTTCCTGCAATGTCGCTTTTGGATGAGCCGTCCATGAGCATCGTGAGGATCTCACGTTCTCTGCCGGTGAGGTTGAAAGCATCTCCCCGGGGCCTGGCAAGCTCTGCAAATCTCTTCAGCACCTTTTTAGCGATTTGAGCGTTCATCGGACGCCCTCCGGCGACGACATCTTTGATTGCCTCGATGATCTCGCTGGCTGAAAGCTTCAGGAGATAGCCGGAAGCGCCTGCGCAAATAGCTTTGAACACCTTTTCGTCCTCTTCAATTCCTGTTAACATGATGACTTCGGTGGCGGGCGAGATTTGCTTCACCGATTCGACACAAGTAATGCCATCCATCCCCCCCGGAAGAACGATATCCATCAACATGACAACGGGAGCGAAATCCCTCTTGAGAGCCTCCAGACAGGCCTCGCCGGAGCCAAAGGCACGTTCGCATACAATTCCCTCCGATTGGTTCACGGCTTCGATGATCACTTCACGAAAGAGTGGGTCGTCATCAACGATCCAAAGGGTTATTGTTTCCGCAGGCGGAGAGGAGGTCATTGTGGTCCTCAGAAAAATGACGACTGGCATGGAGGAAGCGGATGCTCCTCCAGGTGAATGCCGGCGGGCATGAAATGACCTGTGAGGGTTGCCTATGTCAGCGACGGTCTACAGGTTTCCTGAAAACCTGGCCTATCCTACTCAGTTCCGGCGACAAAGTCAAGCCGGGTTTCGAGAACCTCGGCACTGAGGAGTTCTCACAAACTCCCGAACCAAATGACACGTCAGTATCCATCGAATCTCCTTGTCTGGTTTTTGTTCTTGAAGAAGCCGAGTGATCTGCCGGGAGTAGCGATCACCGTCACACGGTACAGGAAGGCCCCAAGAAAAACAATCCCACCATGCAGCCAGGAGGAGATTCTGGTCGCGGGAACTACCCGCCAATTTCTTGACTAACTGAGGGCTTCTTCTTATGTTGGTTCGAGCAGTTTCATTGCACGCAACCCTTCTCGCCCCTCTTGTCAAAACGAACTTCCGCCCGGTCACGCTCTTTCTTCGACAATCGAGGAGCCCTTCTTCTCACCATTACCGCTATCGCGGTTACTGCGAGGGTGGTGTTCCTTTCTCTTTTTGAAGGGAGCTTCCTGGCCAACGGGATCTGGTCAGACGCCGCCACCTACGATCAATGGGCAAAGAGGATTGTCGCGAGCAACAACTGGGTCGGCTCAGAGGCGTTTTTCATGACCCCGCTCTATCCTTACTTCCTGGCGGCGGTCTATTCCATCTTCGGGTACAGCGTCTTTCTTGTCCGCGTGATTCAGTCGGCGGCAGGCGTTGGAGTGGTGATCCTGGTTTTTCTGATTGCCGAACATCTTTTTTCATCCAGGAAGGCGGGCCTTGCAGCTGCTCTCCTCGCTTCGGTCTACGGCCCGTTCCTGCTGAGTCAGAACCTTCTTCTTGTCGAGACACTTAGGACCTTCCTCCTTGTTTCGGCATTTTATTTGGTTCTGCATACAAAGGAAAAACGGAAACCGCTATGGTGGTCGGCAGCAGGTATCCTTTTTGGATTGGCCGCCCTGGGAAGACCTTCCGATCTGCTTACCGCGGGAGCTGTCATCATATGGACATTCTTTTTTTCGAAAGCATCATCGAAGGAGAAAGCCCTGCACACAGGTGCACTTGTTGCAGGGTTGCTGCTGGTCATTCTCCCGGTCACTTTGCGAAACTATGTTGTTTCAGGAGAGTTCATTCCGATCACTTCGAATGGGGGGTTGAACTTCTATCTGGGAAATAATCCTGAAGCGGTGGGGGTCTATTACAATGTCGATACTCTTGATCTTGCCAATGACCCCGATGGCCGTCTGTTTTTGGAACAACGTCTCGGGAGGTCGCTGAAGCACTCAGAGGCCTCAGCATACTGGCTCGAACGGGCGGGAGATTTCATTCTGAGTCAACCTCTGTCATTCATCGAATTGATCGGGAAGAAGGCAATGCTTTTCTTTCACCATCAGGAGATCAGCCAGCTGGGGTACAACTACGCGTTTGTCGCACGCTATGCAGTTCCGGTGCTGGATGCGTTTCCTTCGTTTCTTGTTGCGGGTTCGCTTGGAGCAGTCGGGTTTGCGCTGGGGATGCGGCAGTGGCGACGTCTCTCGTTGTTGTACGCGGTTCTAGGGGCGCAGATCCTTGGCGTGGTTCTGTTTTTTGTGGCGGACAGGTTCCGACTGTCGGCTCTTCCGTTTCTCATCATCTTTGCGGGGTACGCGATTGTCGAGAGCGTTGCATCGATCCGTCGCGGGAACAAACGCCTCATAGCCGTTGCCCTGACAGTTGTCATTATTGCGGTTCTGATCTCGACGGTTCTGAATTTTGAAATCGCTCAGGAATTCTCACTTGAATGGGAGTATGTCGGACTGACGCGCTTCGAATCCAGAGAGTACTCCGGAGCGCTGGCGGCCTTTCAGGAATCTGTGAGGGAAAAAGATTCATTTCACATCCGCAACAACATCGGAAACGCGTACCTCTCGCTGGGAAATGGCGATCTTGCCTTGGAGCAGTATCGTGCTGCACAGGTCATGAACCCGCGGCAGCCGGCCTCCTCATTCGGGATCGGGAATGTGTTTGCGGGAAAGCGACAGTGGGAAGATGCCCTTCGGTCGTTTGACGATGCCTTGGCTATCAATCCACGATTTGCCCCGGCTCACCTGAACAAGGGATTGACCTACTACTACATGCAGAGGTTTCCTGACGCCCTTGAATCCTTGCGTCGTTATGTCGCTCTCGAAAAGGATACCAACAAACTCGGTTCTGTTCTTCAAGACATCCACAATCTGGAACAGCTAGTGCCACTCCCAAAAAGGTAACCTGTGTTTTTTCTGCAAGCTATTCAAGAAAGGCAGTAGTGCCCGTTTCCATCTGCAATCGTATTCTCATAAGCACATGATGGCTTGTGGAAACGGCACTTGTCCAATAACAAACGGAACATCCACCATCACCATAACATTCTCTGGAGGTATCAAATGAACATGAAAGCGCTGGTTGCCGAGTTTGTCGGCACGTTTGGACTCATCTTTGTCGGAGTTGGAGCAATTGCAGCCGACTCGATGACCGGTGGTCAATCCGGTCTCACAGGGATTGCGTTGGCTCACGGTCTTATTATTGCGGTCATGGTGAGTGCCACGGGTGCGATCAGCGGAGGGCATCTTAATCCCGCGGTGACGATCGGAGCGATGGTTGGCGGGAAAATCGATGCGGCTGGAGCGGTCGGCTATATCATTGCCCAATGTCTCGGTGCAATTGTCGCCGCCTTTGCCGTTACGCTCGCGGTTCCCTCAGACGTTCTTGGTGTGATAAAGATGGGAACGCCCGCGCTCGGCGCAGGGGTTTCTGTCGGGCAGGGTCTTGTGACCGAGATTGTCCTGACATTCTTCCTGATGTTTGTTGTCTACGGGACAGCAATCGACGCACGCGCTCCGAAAGTTGGAGGTCTTTTCATCGGTCTGACAGTTGCGCTCGATATTCTCATGGGAGGACCGATATCCGGGGCTGCGATGAATCCCGCGCGTCATCTCGGGCCGGCATTGCTTGGAGGCGGACTCGACAATCTCTGGCTGTACTGGGTTGGGCCGGTCATTGGAGGGATTTTGGGAGCCATTGTGTATGCTCGCGTTTTGAGGCAAGGCAATTGACACCAGGATTGGAAATCTGAGTCGTGAGCGTACAACGAACCCTTATTCTTAGCCGTCGGCAGGTTACCGGACTCCTTGACGTCAATGAATGTTCGACGGCTGTTGAAAGAGCATTTCTCTTCCATGCGGAGGGAAAGTCGCTTCCACCCGGAGTGCTTGGCGTTCCAGCCCGTGGCGGCGGCTTTCACATCAAGGCGGCAGGCCTGGAACTTGACCGGCTCTATTTTGCCGCAAAGGTGAACGGCAATTTCTCCATGAATCCGAACCTGGGCCTGCCGGCCATCCAGGGCATCATCGTCCTGTGCGATGGTGAGAACGGCTCTCCTCTGGCAGTCATGGATTCGATTGAGATTACACTCATCAGAACTGGGGCTGCCACAGCGGTCGCTGCAAAAAGGCTTGCGAGGAAAAACTCGAAGATTGCCACAATCTGTGGTTGCGGAAACCAGGGAAGGATTCAGTTGCGTGCTCTGAGAAACATCCTCCCCATCGAACGCGTGTTCCTGTACGACATGAATGAAACCCAGGCGCAGAAACTTTGTGGGGACATATCCGGTGGTATCGAGGCATCCGTTGCATCCCTTGTTGAACTTCCCAGTGCAATTGGTCAAAGCGACGTTGTTGTCACGTGTACACCTTCGCGCAATGCGTTCTTGAAACGGGAATGGGTATCGCCGGGAACTTTCCTGGCAGCAGTTGGTGCTGATAGCGCTGAGAAGCAGGAGCTTGACCCGACGCTGCTTTCTTCTTCCCGGGTGGTCGTGGACGTTCTTGAACAGTGTGCAACGATCGGAGAGCTTCATCACGCCCTCGCCGCCGGGTTGATGACGGTGGAAGATGTGCATGCGGACCTGAGCGAGCTCGTTGCCGGCCGTAAGCCGGGTCGAAGCACGGAAAGCGAAATCATTATCTTCGACAGCACGGGAACGGCTTTGCAGGATGTGGCTGCAGCGGCACTCGTCTATGAGAAGGCCTTAGGGAGTGGAATTGGAACATGGATAGATATGACGGGATCATGAATGGCGGATGGTGAGGATCGTCCGATCGAGGAACCACGGGAGTCGCTGTTCAAAGTGTTCAGACGCTTTCTCCGCTTTGGGCTGCTCGCATGGGGCGGGCCGGTTGCCCAGATTGCGATGATTCGCCAGGAGCTCGTCGAGGAGGAGCGATGGGTTACGCCGGAACGCTTCAACCGGGTGCTCGCTGTTTATCAGGTTCTTCCCGGTCCTGAGGCGCACGAGCTCTGTGTGTACTTTGGGATGCTTGCGCATGGTCGGATAGGTGCATTCCTTGCTGGATTGGGTTTCATGCTTCCCGGCTTTGCCCTGATGTTCTTCCTTTCGTGGCTCTACGTCACCTATGGTACCGGCGCTGCATGGATGGCTTCGTTGCTGTACGGATGTCAGCCTGCTGTCGCCGCCCTTGTCGTTCGTGCGGTCCATCGAATTGGCGGACATGCGCTCCACGACCGGTGGCTCTGGTTCATTGCCGTTGCGGCTGGGATCATGCACTGGGTTGGGGCTCCCTTTGTGCTCACTCTGGCGTTCGCCGGGTTGGCCTACTGGGCTCTCAAGGAATCATTCACTGTACCGCCGATGGCGGGGGGGCTCTTGTTGTTCCTTCCCGTTGTGCTGCTTGAAGCTCCTTTCTCAGTTCCTTCACTCAACCTTTTCGGCTACGGCTTGCGCAGTGGATTGCTGACATTCGGCGGAGCATATACGGTGATTCCATTTCTCCAAAATGACGCGGTTGTGGTAGGTGGCTGGATGACAACCGGACAGTTTCTCGATGGGTTGGCGCTTTCGAGCATCCTTCCGGCGCCATTGATCATCTTTGCAACATTCGTTGGCTACCTCGGGGGAGGGCCGCTAGGAGCGATTGCTCTTACGGCAGGGATTTTTCTCCCGGCATTTGCCTTTACCATGATTGGCCACAGTTTTTTTGAGCGGCTCGTTGAGAAAAAATCCATTCATGCCATACTCGATGGCGTAACTGCAGGGGTGGTCGGTCTGATTGCTGTGACTGCGATTGAACTTGTGAAGAACGGTGTTGGAGATTTTCTGACAGCCGCAATTTTTGTGACAGGACTGGTTCTCCTTTTCCGGTGGAAATCCCGGTTCGCCATTCCTGTACTGGTGATCGGTGCTGGTTGTGTGGGCTGGGTGCTGCGTATGGTTGGTGTGGCCTGAAGTCAGCTGGGCAACCAAGTGCCGCTTCCAAGAAGGAATATTGTGTTTTGCATTTCGATTCTACGGTTGGAAGCGAGCACCCCGGCCTCGCCCGAAGGTCGATGAGGCCGAGGGCGGGCTGTGCCCCAAATTCATGCCAAAAGATAGTTGGAGGGGCACTAGCATGGATGTTTTCCCAGTGTGCCTGTTAGGCAACTCTGTGCGACTCGAAGCCTTGTCCTTGAGCCATCACTCCCAGCTTTGCGCGGTTGGACTTGATCAGGCATTGTGGGAGTTGACAGTGACTCAAGTTCGATCCACCGAAGACATGCTCGGCTATATCAGGGAGACGCTGGAACTCCAGGAGAAGGGGACCGCTTTGCCGTTCGCCATCGTCGAGAAGGGGACTGGGTCAGTTGTCGGGTGCACCCGCTTTGGCAACATCGACCGGCGAAACAGACGGGTGGAAATTGGTTGGACCTGGGTGGCAAAGGGTTGGCAACGAACTGCTGTCAACACCGAGACAAAGTATCTTCTTCTCGCTCATGCCTTCGAAGTGCTTGGTTGCATCAGAGTGGAGTTCAAAACGGACGTTCTCAACCTTCCTTCGCGAAATGCACTGGTCCGGATCGGGGCACGGGAGGAGGGAACGCTGCGCAAGCATATGGTGACTGATTCGGGTCGGGTACGCGATTCGGTGTACTATAGCATTGTTGATACGGAATGGCAGTCTGTCAAAACGCGGCTAGTGCCACTTCTAAAAAGGTAGCCTGTGTTTTTTCTGCAAGCTATTCAAAAAAGGCAGTAGTGCCCGCTCGACGAGTCGAGTCGTCGACCCTCGGTCGAGGCAATGGTTTCGCACGGGCGAGGCCGGCCCGCTCCGCTGAGCGGAGCGAGGCGAGGGCCCGTTTCCATCTGCAATCGTATTCTCATAAACACATGAAGGCTTAATGGAAACGGCACTCGAACAGTTCCTGCTTTCAGAGAAGAAGAAAATCAAGGAACCTGAGAAACCATGAGTGATACATCCAAGGCGGTGCTCCTGATCGCCGACATCAGCGGGTTTACACGCTTCATGAGCCAGAAGACAATCTCGGTGAACCATGCAAAACAGATTGTCGTCCGGCTCCTGAGGGCTTTGATGAACGCCTCGGTCCCACCGTTGAAAGTGGCCGAGCTCGAGGGAGATGCTGTGTTTTTCTATGCGCTCTGTGACAAGAGAGGGGTTGAGGCAACCGTCAGTTCTGTGAAGGGACAAATGCGCTCCTTCTTCCTCGCTTTCCAGCGGGAGGTTGACTCGATCAGCGACCTCAGGACATGCTCTTGTGATGCTTGCCATCAGACTCCCGGCCTCAAGCTGAAACAGGTGCTTCACCTTGGGGATGTCGTGATGGAAAAAATCGACCGTTTCGAGAAGCTCTTCGGAGTGGACGTTATTCTTGTTCACCGCATGCTCAAGAACAGCGTGGAGAAGAAGGAGTATGTGATGATGACCAGGCCGGTGTTTGAGACAGGTGGAGGTTTCTTTGAGTTGACCCCGGAGCGGCGCATAGAGGTTTTTGAAGGAGTGGGGGAAGTTGAGACTGTTGTGTTCTATACCGACACCCTTGTCGGCCGACACCAGGAGCCCTCAGTCGGGAACCAAAGTGCTTCATGGATTCAGAGGCTCACGTGGCGGTTTGAGCTTTCGTGGAATTTTCTA
>Ga0247727_10013741_pt1 | contig 13580 bp, 13 predicted proteins | sample WisWelCaveWW1625_FD_202498 | JGI IMG/M metagenome (GOLD analysis project Ga0247727, IMG submission 202498) | Biofilm microbial communities from Wishing Well Cave, Virginia, United States - WW16-25 | ecosystem: Environmental > Aquatic > Deep subsurface > Groundwater > Cave microbial mat | place... | reverse complement strand
TCTGCTGGTCTTTTTTTACATAGTTAAAAAAAGGTGATTGCGTGAAGTGTCCATTTTGCCAAAATACAGACAACAAAGTTCTTGACAGCAGATTAACACCGGATTCTGACAGCATAAGAAGAAGACGAGAATGCGCACAATGCTCAAAACGCTTCACAACATACGAAAGAGTAGAGCTGTTTGACATCTGTGTAGTAAAGAGAGACGGCAGACGAGAGCCGTTCTCAAGAGAAAAAGTTCTGAAAGGAATAATGAGAGCCTGCGAGAAAAGGCCTGTCAAGAGAGAACAAATGGACGCAGTTGTTGTGACAGTAGAAGCGGCACTAAGACAATCTGACAAGGAGGAAATCAAAAGCAACAAGATAGGAGAATTAGTAATGCTGGAGCTCGGAAAACTTGACGACGTAGCATACGTGCGCTTTGCAAGCGTATACAAGAAATTCAAGGACGCAAACCAGTTCGTTGACGCTATAAAAACACTAAAGAAACAGGAGAAGATGCTGGAGGTAGTAGAGCCATGACGCCGATAAAAAACACCACAGAAGAACTGACTTGGGACAACCCGCCATTTGGAAACATCCCGCTTACCGAAAACCAGAGAAAAGTCATCAAGGACAAATACCTGAGAGACGACCCAAGCGTAGAAAACTGGCTCTGGAACATCGCTAAGAACATAGCGCTCGCAGAAATGCTCTACCACCCAGACATACCAAGAGACCAGGTCTTCGCAGGCGTCAGATACAGCCAGGAATGGATAGACGCCGGAAACGGAGAGACAAGCGAGCTATTATTGATTCACGTTGGAGCAAAGAATTACGGAGACCAAGAACAAAACCACAGAAAATACATACAAAACCTGTACAAACTCCTTGAAAACAGCTCACGAGCGCAAGAAACCGTTCTCAAGCTGGCAACCCAATACTACGACGTGCTGGCAAACTTCGACTTCCTGCCAAACTCGCCCACACTAATGAACGCAGGAAGAGAACTGCAGCAGCTGAGCGCTTGCTACGTCCTCCCAATCGTGGACAGCATAGAAGGATGGGGAGATTTGGTAAAACAAACCATGCTCATCCACAAATCAGGAGGAGGAACAGGATTCTCAGGATGCAGAGTCAGGCCAAAAGGAGACAGAGTCAAAAGCACAAAAGGCGTTGCATCAGGAGCACTATCTCCATTAAGCATTATCAACTACGCAACACAAGAAGTCAAGCAAGGAGGAACAAGAAGAGGAGCAAACATGGGAATCCTGCCATACTGGCACCCAGATGTCTTTGACTTCATCAAACACAAAGCAGAAGAAGGCAAGCTCGAAAACTTCAACGTCTCAGTAGCAGTAGACAAAAAATTCATGGAAGCAGTCAGAGACGGAAAAGAATACGATTTATTGAATCCTAGAACAAAAGAGCCAGTGGGCAAGGCAAATGCCAAAGAAACATTCGACATGATATGCGATTATGCCTGGAAGACAGGAGACCCAGGAATGATATGGCTCGACCAAATAAACAACAGCTGCTCGAATCCCACTCCTAAGTTGGGCGAAGTAGAGAGCACTAATCCCTGCGGCGAACAGCCATTGCTGCCATACGAGCCGTGCAACCTTGGTTCGATAAACCTAAGCAAGTTTGTCGTGATGGGCAAGATAGATTATGCCCGCCTTGGCGAAGTAGTAAAGCTGGCAATAAGATTCCTGGATGACGTGATAGATGTCAATAATTACCCAATCCCGGAAATCGAGAAGATAGCAAAAGGAAACAGGAGAATAGGACTTGGAGTAATGGGCTGGGCAGAAATGCTGTCATTACTGAACATACCATACGACAGCCCAGAAGCGCTTGCAAAAGGCGAAGAAGTCATGAGCTTCATCAACGGCAAATCATTGGAAGCAAGCGAAGAACTGGCAATCGAAAGAGGAGTATTCCCCAACTTCAAAGACAGCATATACGACACGAATGGACCATTCTTCAGAGACTGGGCAAAAGGAAGGCCGCGCAACTGTGCTCGTACGACTATTGCACCAACAGGAACAATTGCCATCTGCGCAGGCCTGCAGGGAGGAGGAATAGAGCCATTCTTCGGCATCGCGTACACTCGTTATAACGCAAAAGCGCTCGATGCGTTAAAACTTGACAAAGAGCCCAATGAAGGAGACGTGTTCCACGAAGTCAACCCAATATTCATGACTGTAGCAAAGAACAACAACTACTTCGGACTAAAGCCCGAGGAGTTATGGAAGAAAATCGAGGCAAACCACAACTCAGTCAGAGGAGTACAGGAAATACCTGATCAGATACAGAAAGTGTTCGGCTCAGCACACGACATCACAATAGAATATCACGTGAAACAACAGGCAGCATACCAAAAGTTCACTGACAACGGAGTGTCAAAGACGATAAATCTGCCAAACAGCGCAACAGTAGAAGACGTCAAGAAAACCTACATGATGGCCTGGGAGCTCGGATGCAAAGGAATTACGGTGTACAGAGATGGATGCAAGAGCCACCAAGTTCTGAACATAGCCAAGAAAGAAGCAAAAGAACAGCCGAAAGAAATTCCAAAAATAGACGCTTCAGAAGGAATAGGCTCTGTGTACTACCAGTTCGAAACAGGATACGGACCAGTGCACGTGCACATCGACCACCACAACGGCAAAGTGCTGAAAGTATTTACCAATATAGCTCCAATCGGCACAGAGATTGCAGGATTGACTTCAATAATGGGAATACTCATCAGCAAATACCTGGAAATGGGCGGAGAAATCAATTCCTTGAGAAGACACTTAAACAGCATCAAGAGCGACAAACCATACGGATTTGGACCAAAAAGAATTGAAAGCATTCCGCACGCGGTTTCCACCGCGCTCGGCAAATTCATGTCGCAAATGGGCAACCTGCCAGGACAACAACTGCTGACGCCGCATGTTGGAGAAGTCAAAACACAAAAAACAGAACACCCGCAGGACAAGACAGGACACTGCCCGAAATGCTACAGCCCAAACATCGCATTCCTAAGCGGCTGTTCAGGACCAACCTGCTACGAATGCGGATTCAGCGAATGTAGTTAGAAATCTTCGTCTCCGCCGTTATCCGAGTCGTCAGAGTCATCGCCAAAATTATCATCTTCCATTTTAGAGTACCTCCTTGTTTGGCGGTAGAAGCCAAATAAGTATTTAAATTTAGCCCATTAACTTAGCACTATGTCAATCGTAACAAAAGGAGGGGACAAGGGAGAGACTTCTTTACTGGGCGGAGAAAGAGTGCCGAAGACAGACCCGCGCATAGATGCGTATGGTTCAGTCGATGAACTCAATGCCGCCATTGGCGTTGCGCTGGCATATTCTAAAAATAAAAATGTTAAAAAAACATTAACACAAGTAATGAATGACTTGTTCAGAATAGGAGCAGAACTGGCCGCCATAGGAACAAAATTCACAAAACTGCCAAGAATAACTCCGCAGCACACAGACAAAATTGAGAAAGAAGTGTATCGGGTTGAGAACAAGCTGACAAAGCAGAAATCATTCATTTTGCCTGCAGGAAATGAAAGCGCCGCGCATTTGCACTTTGCACGCGCAGTATGCAGAAGAACAGAAAGAAGAGTGGTTGCGTTGAAGAACAATCTTATATTAAATCCTGAGATAGTTAGGTACTTGAACAGACTAAGCGATTTACTATTCATCTACGCACGGCTGGAGAACAAAAAGGATGAACCTGTTAAATATTGATAAAGAATATGCAAGAATCCTGATAACTTCTGAATACGATCCTTGCAATTTATGCGGAATGCCGATGCTGGCGAACAAGTGCAAGATAACCTGCTTAAACTGCGGGTTCAGGAGAGATTGCAGCGATAGCTAAAATTTAAATAGTCGACAGCACTCTGAAAACGCATGAAACAAAAAGAAGGCCTGGTTGTTCTTCTTGTTTTAGGGCTGGCAGTCTCACTCTATTTCAACTACACTCAATCAAATACAAACAAACAACTAAATGTGGCAATAGAGCAAGACACAGCACTTCTTGTTCAGGCACAAAAAGAATACACGCTTTTGACGAACTCATACAAAACACTCAGAAATGACTATGAGCTCCTCGAAACATCAGCACGAAACGAATACCAGCTACTTGAAGCATCAACACAAAATATAGAGTGCGAGATAACCGGAGCAAGAAGAGGAATTCTGCTCTGCACAGGACATGAATGGATACGATGCTACACCTCGCTTGAAGACATAAACGGCGCAGACAAAAACTCTCAATGCTGTATGGCAAGTCAAGGCACCTGGCATGAAGGAAGATGCTGCGCATCAGGAAAGATAACAGGAAATTGGATTGGCGAATATGGCAAATGCTGGGATGGCGCTTGGTTACTTGGAGAATTTCATAATTGACCAGCCAAATCTTTAAATAGTTCTTATCATAGTTATTGCTCGGGGGAATGTCAAGAACCATCAAGATAAAATAATGAATAGTGATGGTTCTTGAGCATGCTCGGAAACTCCGCCAAATCATATAGTTTCCGAGCGGAGTTTCCGACACATGGAACAATCAGCAAAAGAGGTCGTACTCACGTACGAAACACTGTACGAGTTTTTGCGAAGGGAAAAATCACGCGAAGAACTGCAAAAACTAGATGAAAGTTTCTTGAAAGACACGCTGAACTATCTGCGCGAGAAACAGCAGGCGTATGATGACAACTTAACAAAAAATGATATTTTCTCACAAAGTGAACGCGACAAACTGCACATACAGATTACAAATATCAGAAAGATTCTTCGCGATTTGTATGACATCAGGGAGAGGAAGATAATTAACATGTCAATCAACAGAAGCAGGGCAAATGTCAACCTGGTCGACACTGCGCACTTATTGGTGCAAGAACAAGCAATGTTTGAAAGCCTGCATGCGGTTTTATCACAGTACAGGACAGGAATACTGCACAGACTGCTTGAATTAAGAGAGCCGGATGTGCTGCCCATTGTTTTACCGCTGCCAAATGAAGAACCAGAAGAAATTCCCGCGCCTTTACCCCACGGCATGAAGAAAATCAAGTGCCTTGATGCCATTGAACAGATATTCGGCGAAGACTTGGAACCCTACGGACCATTCCAGACAGACGAAGAAGTCAGCATTCCCGGCATAGTAGCAGACGTTCTCATTAACAAGGGCAGGGCAGTTGAGATACCATAAACGCGCCAAAGCAAAGCCCAAGAAAAGCCGTGCTTTTCTGGGCCCAGACAACTTCGTTGTCTTGGGCTTTGGCTGGGTATTTGGAATGACCGCATTCCAAAACCTTTTTAAACACCCCATATACCCACGAATACTATGAAGCTTCCGAAGACAAGAAACACTTACTGCCCGACGTGCAAAAAACACACGGAGCACAAGATAATTGAAGGAAAGAAAAAAACCAGAGGAAGCGCCCATCCGTTAAGCTTTGGAAGCAAGAAAAGAATCAAAAGCAGGGGACACTTAGGAGTAGGCAACCACGGCAAATACTCAAAGCCGGCAATTTCAAAGTGGAGAATGGCAGGAAGAAAAACAAGCAAGAAAGTTGACTTAAGGTTTGAATGCTCTGTTTGCAAAAAAATGCACGGAATGTCAAAAGGCGGATTCAGAACAAGAAAGGTGGAGTTCAAATGAGAAATCGCATGAAAGAATCAGACAGCAAATTCATCAAAATACGATGCCCGAAGTGCAAAAACGAACAAATATTGTACGGAAAGGCAAGCACTATCGTTCTATGTTTGGTATGCGGAAAGGAACTCGCTGAGCCAACTGGCGGCAGAACAAGAATAAAGGCACGAGTGCTTGAAGTTCTTGAGTAATATCAGAGCACAGCGTAAATAATAAAATAGTATGCTCTGATAGTATGGCAAAGAGCACTATTTCGATTCATAAATGCTCTTCGCCATAAGCTTTTTAAACCGCTCTCATTCTCGACGTACAATGCTCTTAAAGAAGACAGGATTCCCACAGGACGAAGAATTAGTCCTGTGCACAGTAACCGGCGTCAACCCGCACTCAGTATTCTGCACTTTAGATGAATACGGCGGCAGGACGGGCATGATACACATTTCTGAAGTCGCTCCTGGAAGAATCAGAAACATCAGAGAGTTCGTACAAGAAGGCAAAAAAGTAGTCACCAAAGTACTCCAAGTCAACAAGGAAAAAGGGCACATTGACTTAAGCTTGAGAAGAGTCAATGAAGGACAAAAAAGGACCAAATTAAATCAGATAAAACAAGAACAGCTGGCAGAGAAAATTATTGAGTACGCGGCCAAGCAGCTTGGCGAGAGCACACTGACATTATATAACAAGTTGTCTGAAAAACTTGTGCCTCAGTTTGGAACAATATTCGCAGGATTTGAGCAGGCAGCAAACGACAAAGTCGACCTTGAAACAGTCGTAGACAAGAAAATAGCGAAACTTCTCATTGATGCAGTCAAACAACGAATAAAACCGCCAGAAGTCAAAATAGGAGGAGACTTGAAACTCACAAGCTACGCACCAAACGGCGTGCAGGAAGTAAAAGACTCGCTCGCGCTAGCAGTAAAAGCAGGAATAAAAGTCAGGTATTTAGGAGCAGGAACATACCATTTCGAAGTCATTGCAGAAGACTACAAAGAAGCAGAACGAAAGCTGAAATCTGGCGTTGACCCTGTAATGGACTATTCCAAAGAACACGACATAACAGCCGAGTGGAACAGAAAAGAAGACTAAATTAATAAACATGAAACACATTCTAAAATGCCAGCAGTGTGAAACGTATACTATGAACGAGCACTGCAAATGCGGGGGCACTGCGGTTACGACAAAACCTCCAAGGTATGCGCCGGACAAATACGGCAAATACAGAAGACAAGCAAAGCGCGAAGACTTAACCAAAAAAGGACTGTTATGAGCTGGAAGACACACTATCTGTGCGAAAAGCCAAAACTAAACAAGCCAATACTTGTCGAAGGACTCCCAGGAATAGGCAACTGCGGCAAAGTGGCAATCGACTTCATAATACAAGAACTAAAAGCCAGAAAACTGGCAGAATTCCGCGGAGGAGCAATGCCGCACTCAGTATTTGTGAATGAAAAGAATTTAGTTGAGCTGCCCAGCATCGAACTCTACTACAAAAAACTGGAAAAAAGAGACCTTTTGCTGTTGGCAGGAGACGTTCAGCCAAGCGACGAAAACAGCTGCTACGAATTCTGCGACGAAATATTGAACATCGCACAAGAATTTGACTGCCAGGAAGTCATCACGCTTGGCGGAATTGCACTAAGACAAGAGCCAAAGAATCCGCAGGTTTACGTTACAGGAAATGACAAAGAGCTTGTAAAGAAATATTCCAAAGGCAGCAAAACGAACACGAAATTATATGGCAAGATTGGGCCAATAATCGGAGTCAGCGGGCTTTTACTGGGGCTGGCGCAAAGACGCAAAATACACGCGGTAAGCCTGCTGGCAGAAACATTAGGACACCCATTATACTTAGGCATAAGCGGCGCAAGAGAAATACTCAAGGTTCTAAGGAAGAAAATTGATGTCAAAGTCGACATAGAACTTCTAAACAGGGAAATAGCAGAAATCGAGCAAGAACTAGGCAAACGAACGCAAGCATTGCAGAAAAAGACAAAGAAAGGAGACGTAAATTACATTGGCTAAATCTTGATTTCAGATTTTATCATCGTAGATTTTATCTTGAGATAATCGGAAGCAAAATCACCTTCTAACTTATCGGCCAAGCAGGCTGCTTTCAAATCTTTAGCAGTAATCTTGCTTTTCACCTTGCACTTTGTCGGATGCTGCTTTTCACGCGCCAGAGGCTTCATTGCAGACATGCCGCCGCCGGCCGGGCGCGTATACACACAAGTCGAATCTTTCTTAACAGCAATCTGCGGCTTAAAACTCGTCGGATTAATCGTCTTTTCTGTTATCGCCATTTCAGCAGGCAGGGATTTAAATCCACTTTCGGCAAATAGTATCAAACCGGTTTCGCGACTGCGCCAGAAGCGAGCCTCAAAGTGCATGATATGAACGCCAGTGCCATCGTATTCGCTGCCATCAAAACCTTTTATGTAGTACACACTTTTCTGGAAGAGTTTAATTTCTTCTCCTGTCGGCTTTTTAGTTTTGGAAAGTTTATAGAAATCGTTTGCGTTACGATGTGGAATCTCAAATGTTCCAGGCATGCCGCTTTCGCCTGGAATGCCATGACAAACGTTCCACTCGACATCAAGCCAATAAATGTGCAAACTACCTGCAAAGGGTTCATTTTTAATCTCTTCATCAGGCACGCCCTTCAGCCAGCCAGTCAGGTCGATCAAAATACCATCTGCTCTAGGCCCTCCAAGCTCAATACCTTCAACTTTGCTGCCAAACAAACCCTTGAAGAAATCAATAATACGCGAAAACACGCCCTTTTTCTCAGTCATAACAGGCATTTCTTCAATTTCTGTTTCAGGAATTTCAATCGAAATCTCTTCTGGCTCTGGAATTGGTGCCACTTCTACAGCCGTTGGAGGCAAAGGCACAGGAATAGGAACTGGCTCTGGCATCTTCTGAACAATTGCTTTACAACCCCTGTCAGTACATTCCTGATATTTTCCACACGTCTGCTGCGTCTTCCAAGTATTACTTTGACAAATTTGGAAATTCTGCTTATCACATTTCTTCGCTCCCTCACGACACACCTCACGCACCTGAGAAACAGAGGGCAGAGCCTCTTCTGTCTGGTGTTGAGGAACAGTGCACCCCATTGCATGATGGCACGCGAACGGACACTGCTCAGATGTTATCCACGTGTCCTGCATGCACGTCTGGAAATTGCTGCCCTCACAGCGCGTATCACCATCATTACATAACGCCACATCCTGCGCGATATTCTGACCTATGTTCTGGTCATAATATTGCGCGTGCACCAGCGGCAACAATAAGAGAAACATCACCAACTCTTTCATATCCTCCACTTATGTAATATTCTTTAAAATCTTTTCCAAACCTAAGCTTTAAATACGCTAAAGAACACAACAAGACAAAAAAGAGGTACTCGCTGAAGCAAAGCTCCAGCCGGCCTCTTTTTTCGAGGAAAAAAGAGGAATGTCAAAAATACTCGCAGTAAAAGCACGCAGCATTCTCGACAGCAGAGGCAACCCCACAGTAGAGTGCGATATCAAAACAAACGACGGCATGTTCAGGGCAAGCGTGTCCGCAGGAGCAAGCACAGGAACAAATGAAGCGCACGAGCTAAGAGACGGCGGAAAAGAATATTTGGGAATGGGAGTTCAAAGAGCAGTCAACAACATAAATCTCGTTCTTGCAAAAAAACTGAAAGGAAGAACAGTATCACAAAAAGACATTGATGACTACATGATAAAGCTGGACGGCACGCCTACTAAAAGCAAGCTGGGCGCAAATGCCATTCTTGCTGTAAGCATGGCAGTGGCAAGAGCAGGAGCAGCTGCAAAGAAAATGAAGCTGTATGAGTATATAGGAATGCTGTACGGAACAAAAAAATTTGTCATGCCAGTACCTGCATTCAACATAATCAACGGCGGCAAACACGCAGGCAATAAACTGGACTTCCAGGAATACATGATAATGCCAATCGGCGCCAAGAGTTTTTCAGAAGCACTGCGCATGGGGAGCGAGATTTATCATACGCTGAAGAAAAATCTGGAAAACCACTTCGGCAGAAGCGCCATAAACGTCGGGGATGAAGGAGGATTTGCACCGCCATTAGAATGCATAGAAGAGCCGTTTGACTATATTACGGATGCCGTAATAAAACTCGGCTATTGGAAGAAAGTAAAGCTGGCAATAGACTGCGCAGCAACAACATTCTGGAAATACGGCAAATACTATCTTGAAGGGCAGGAATTAAGCCCAGATGCGCTGTGCAAAAGATACGAAGAACTGATTAACGGATACCCAATAGCCAGCATTGAAGACCCATTCTACGAAGAAGACTTCAGCAATTTCGCAAAACTCAAGAGAATGCTCCCTAAAACACAAATAGTAGGAGACGATTTATTGTGCACTAATCCAGAAAGAGTAAAAAAGGCTGTTGCAAGAAACAGCTGCAATTGTTTATTGCTGAAGATAAACCAGATTGGCACCATAACAGAAGCGTTGAATGCTGCGCAGATAGCCAAAAAAGCAGGATGGAACATAATGGTTTCGCACAGAAGCGGGGAAACAACAGACTGCTTTATCGCAGACCTTGCTGTTGGAATAGCTGCCGGCCAGATAAAAGCAGGAGCGCCGTGCAGAGGAGAAAGACTGGCGAAATACAACCAGTTATTGCGCATAGAAGAAGAGACTAAAGCCAGATATGCAAAACTCAATAATATTTCTTGAAAACATTACGCGAATCTGTTGCAAGCTTGACCTGAGACGGCAAAAGTACGCTTTTCCACGATTTCTTCGTCGGCTTTGGCGCTTTTCCTGAAGGAACTTCCACAGCGTATTCAAAATAACGGTCATACGGCATCTCCCACTTCATCATTTTAGAAATAGAAACATTCTCGAAATAACGGCGGAAAGGACGCATAGAGTTGCCGTGCGCTGAAATCGCGACATTAACCTTGTACTTTTTGATGAAAGCGAGAAGATCTTTGATAAAAGAAATCACTCTTTTCTCAACCATCCTGACACTCTCCCCTTTTGCCGGAGGAAAATTGTAAGCACGATGATATTTGTCGAATAATGCCCTGCCGTATTCACGGATAAAGGCAGTGTGCGAACGCCCCTGCAGTTCGCCGTAACAACGCTCCATCATCCGGTCATCTTTCAATTTCAGATAACATTCGGGATGATATTTTAGAACTTCCCTCAGGGTGCGAATGGAACGTTTCAAGCCAGTTTCAAATGCAACATCAATGCGCTTATGACGCAGTTTTCTTGCAGTGATGCGCGCATTGCGCATCCCTTTTGTTGTCCAATCAGCATCCATCCAGCCAGTAAATCGCTTTCTCATGTTAAAATGAGTCTGGCCGTGACGGAACAAGTAAATATGACATCTCATCTTTCCAACGCAAGATTATGCGCCTCTATATACCTTTCTATGAACAACTTCCAGTCAGCAGTTGCAGCTATTTTCTGCGCCATAATCTTGTTTTCAATCCTTTCCTTAGTTGTAAAGTGCGCAAATTTGGACATCATATCCGTCAATGCGTTAATAATTTCTTCATTTGACTTCTTGAAACGAGGCAGGACAAAAATTCCAGGATATTTTCCCTGCACGCACTCCTTACAAATATACTGGCCAAAGCCGGAAAGGTCTGTAGTGAGACTGCTAACGCCTAAAGCAGCGGCTTCCAAGGGAGTATAACCCCAAGGCTCATAGTAGCTGGGGAAAACGCCAAGATGAGAGCCCTGCATGCTTTCATAATAGCTCGTGTCAAGAAGACCATCAGCGCCGGAGAGATAAATCGGATAAAAGACAACTTTTACAACATCGTCAGGCGAGTTATCAAGGCCAACCTGGCGTAAAGTGTTCATAATAAGGTCCTTATCCTCATCGTACAAGAAATGCGTGCTAATGGGAGGAAGCCCGGAACGCTGAAGGCGCTTCAGCTTTGGCTTCAAATCCTGCAGGAAATCAACTCCGAGCAAGTCTTCTTTTGAGATATCCTTGCCTGAAATAAGCTGATAGAAAAGACGATTATGAATGTCCTCGTGAACATCATCAATACTATTCTTAAGGTCATTGAAGAAAGTCTTGCTTTCCAACAGCTCAGGACGGATTGCCTTGATGTTTCCAGGAATCCAGATGAAGGCAACAATTGTTTTTTCGCACTTCTCTGCTTTCAACAAGTCGTTCAGCTTTCCTAAAGCCTTGATGAATACATCAACACCCTTGTCGTGGAATTCGTATCTTCCGGCTATGAAATAAATGAGAGTGTTATCAATATCAAAACTATAATACGGGAAGAAATAATACATCAGGAACTGCCTGATCCTGCTCTTGAACAACTTATGTTTTAATGAAGCTTCCTCAAAAGAAGGGAACTTGGACATATCAAGGCCATTGAACAGCAAAACATCCGGCTTTCTGCCAAGAAAGTGAGCAGCTTCTATGCCTGTAATCTCGCTCACTGTAGTAAAAACATCAGCGTTCAAGGCGCATTGCTTTTCCAACATATGCTTAGCCCAGATAGAAGGACCTAAACGCTTTGCCTCTGCATCAGAATCAATCTTTTCCAACTGTTCGTAAATGTCGCGCTCCTGCATTGCCAGAGCACGGCCTAAAGTAGTAGCGTGAGTGGTGAAAACAGTGCCTATCTTGACTTTCTGGTGTTTTAAATATAGAAGACCTGCGCCTGCAAGCCATTCGTGAAACTGGGCAACTATACGCTTGTCTGCATAGACTTTGCCAAGTTCTTCCAATACTCTGCCGACAGCATACGCCCAGATAACAGGCTCGTCAAAATCAAACCATTCAGTATTCAAGCTGTCAATCTGGTACCAATCCCACAATTTACGCTTGATATCGTCCTTCTGGGCAGAGAAATTGGTGAAATCGATAAGCACTGTGTTTGGGTTTCCTTTTGTAATCCAAGAACCGCAATGAACTTCTATACCCTCCCTCTTAAGAGTTTCAAAAGCTCCCCTGCAGTGCTCCGGCGCCAAATGCTCCTCAAAGATGCCCCAGATCTTTTTCGGGAAATAAGGGCCAATAAGGAAATAATTATCGCCGTAATGCTCTTTTATAGGAAGAATCTTGCTCTGGATGACTGTAAAAATGCCGCCAACCTTATTGCACACTTCCCACGACACTTCAAATAGAATATCCGCTTTGGCATCCATATCAAACACTCATGTCTGATTCTTGAAAAAGGTTTCACACTACTCTATAGTAATCTAAACATGCCCAAGCATCAAAAGAATAGAAAATCCAAGTGTAAGCGTGATAACGACATAAATTGAGTAGAGTTCAAATGCTTCCATGGTCAAGAAAATTTATTTAAAAAAAAAGAAGAAAAAAATAAGGACTTTACGCAAGTCCGCCTAAGCCCGGTGATGGGCAGCACATTGCAACTCCAGAGCTGTCAAATGCTTCCTTGATGTCGTTCAGAGCATAGTCTGGGGTAACATACAAGGTGTTCAACATATCTGTAATCAATCTGCAGTAGCTTCCCCACGCGCCGCCATATGTGTCGGCTGCTCTTGTGAAGCTTGTTGGCTGGTCCAAGTGGTCATCTGATGGGTCTTCGTTTGCGTTATTAATTCCCTCACAGGTTACCTGTATGGACGGAGTCTCTGCGTTGTTTCTGTTGTACGAGATCTTCTGGTCAACAGTCTTTGCTGTTCCACAGACGCCATTGTAACATTCGCCAGTCACAACATTTGCGACCTTCTGAATTCCTCTTCCTTCAGCTGTCTGTCCATAGCTTGAATAGACATCAGTCTGGTCGTATGAGCTTTGACTTGAGTACGGGTCTGCTGTTCCTGATGGGAACTCCAAAGATCTTCCCGTGAATGCCCTTGAGTATGGGTCATACACTCCTCTGATTGCGCCACCATATTCCTTGACGCCTGGCACTGCGAATTCTCCAACTGCTGCCTTGCGCGCACCTGTGAATAGGA
>Ga0247727_10013740_pt1 | contig 13580 bp, 8 predicted proteins | sample WisWelCaveWW1625_FD_202498 | JGI IMG/M metagenome (GOLD analysis project Ga0247727, IMG submission 202498) | Biofilm microbial communities from Wishing Well Cave, Virginia, United States - WW16-25 | ecosystem: Environmental > Aquatic > Deep subsurface > Groundwater > Cave microbial mat | place... | reverse complement strand
TGTATTACGGCATGGAATTGGAAGTATTGGACGAGCAAGGGAAATGGGTCTTCACAAGACAATCTGATGGATATTTGGGCTGGGCATATCGTCCGTATCTTGGCGAGGGACTCGCGCCCGCCGCGACGCATCTCGTCATCGCGCCGGTCATTGAATTGCGCGCGGACGCGGATCAAAATAGCGGGGCGATCACGCGTCTCGTCAGCGGAACAGGCGTAGGCGTGGAAGCCCGCGTTGAGCCTGGTCGAAACGAGACGCGAGGCGAATGGTCGCGCGTGAAGGCAAATCAAACGGGCTGGATTCCATCATCCAGTTTGCGCGCCCTGTCCGATATCCCAAAAGATGTGAATGAAAAACGCGCGTTGATGAGTCGAGACTCGGCGCGTATGATCGGCGTCCCGTATCTGTGGGGCGGCGTGAGCGGCAACGGAATTGACTGCTCGGGCTTCGCGCGTTTATTACACTACTGGGTTGGCGTTGACATTCCGCGCGACGCCGACATGCAACACGCCGCGGCAAAACGCGTTGACGCGCCCTACGAACTCGGCGATTTATTTTTCTTCGCCGAAGACGACAGCGACCGACATATCACGCACGTCGGCATGTCGCTCGGCGGCTGGAAGATGATCCACTCGTCGCGCACTCGCAACGGCGTATACGTGGACGATTTGCGGGAACGAAAATCGTTGATGGATATTTTTGTCAGCGCGGGAAGTTTTTTGAGGTGAGGTTTTATTCGCTCGTCTTATACAAATACCCCAAATGATTGTAGTAACGCGTGTCGTACAGTTTTGAATCGGAGCCGCGCGCCGTCTGGTTGAGTAAACGCAATTCCCCGCCGCGAAAGACGCCCAAAGACACCGAAGAGGCGCTATCCAAATCCAACGCGTAATGGACGCGCGCGCCGCGTCCATTGAAATATTCCTGAATCCATTCGACCGTTTCCACATGCGTCGCGCCCGTGCGGTTGTTGGCGCGCCCCTCAATCACCGATATAAAAAATTCGTTGTTTGTCGTTAGACCAATCGTCATGCGGGCTTCGTTCAAATTGGTTTCGACGGGAGTCTCCTGTGTGCGTTGGGACGATTCCAAATCCCAGCCCTCGATGCGATATAACGAATTCGGGGAATTGTCCTTATCAAAATCCATGCTTTCCACTTTGCCCTCATCCACCATCAACAGCGCGCCGCCCATGATCCATTCGCAGTCTCTCCATTTCTCCTCCAGTTGAAAATCAAATACTACGTGCGTCTCGCGCGTGGCAAGTCGCTTTTCTTTTGCAGTGACAAGATTCTTTTCCACGGCTTTCCTCACATTCCCCGATAACAACGCGGGCGGCACGGACAGGACGGTCCCAAACGGCGGAATCTCCGTCACCCCGCGCGCGACTCCCAGCAGGATGTTATTGATGAAAACAAAGTTGAAGTTATCGTTCTCAGGCAGCATAATGAGCGCGCGCGTCCCGCCGACATAATGCGGCGCGCGCAAATTCGGATTCATAAACCGCGCTTCCAGCGGCGTAAAGATGGAAACCTGTTCGGAGAAATCAGTCAAAGGATTGACGCTCGTCCACGTAAACGGGATGCGTTCGCCGTCAATCGGAATCGCGACCGTTCCCGAATCCGGCAGGCGAATACGGCCAAATTCAAAAGTCCCGTCCTTCTTTAGACCAAACGCCCCCTTGTTATACAGCGAAGGATAGAACAAGTCCTTGTCTTTGCCCGGGTATTTTAGAAAATCAATATACTCGCCGAAAAAAGATTCGTGCAGGTTGAAATGCGGGCTGGACTGGTTGAACTTGAGGATAATGTTGCGCGTGATGAAGTACAGCATGTTGAACCCGAAGATCGCTTCAGGCGCGTGGCGCGCAACGTCGTCGTATGTCAAAAGCGATTTGGGCGCGCCGCGAAAATTTTTTACCTGGCCGGCAAACGCAATTCCAAGTTTGAGACGTTCGCCGTTCGCGTTTTCTGCGCCCTGCGGATAATGCAGGACATGAAGTACCCGCGCGCGTCTTTCATTGACTGGGTTGACCTCACTGTGATAAACGCCGCCAAATTCAGCGAGATGTCTTTGCGCCATGAAGTCTACAGCGTTCTCCGCGTGGGGCAAATGCGGACTTTTTCGTTTCTCTTCGTCGTTCAGGATATCTGTCCTTCGGACCGCGTCCAGCACATTGCCTTCAAAATCGGCGCGGGCGCTTTCGATTAACCGATCCCACGCCCTCATCGAAACAGATTGATAAATTTCATAATAGCGGCGCGCGTCGACCACAGTCTTCAAATCGGGGAAATAATCAATCGCGGGACGAATCCCAGCGGGAACATCCAGCAGCGCCAGTTTCGGATATTTATGCTCCTCAGTATTATTTTTTATACCCGTATAGAAAATACTCGAAAAATCCCTGATCGCAAAAATCCGAAAACTATGCACCGGCAACTCGGTCAGCGTGATATTGTTCTGTTCCCCAAGCGCGATCACATAATCCGCTTCATGCAGGACGCTCAGACTTTCCGCGTCCAACTCAGACAGGACTGTGCCGGAGAAGTCGCTGCGAAACGATCGGACTTTGAAGAACCCCGCCTCGACATAACCTCGAAGTTGATCCAGATCCTCAAACTTGATCGCCGCTTCGACATCCGCGCGCGTGGCGTTACGCTGTATGGACTTGTTGTTATTGCGCGGACAATAATTCTCGTTGACCAGCAGCGTAATTTGAAATGGGCGCGCCTCGCCCGTCAATTCTTTCATCCAATTTGCCAGCAGACATTCGCCATACAGTTTCAAGTCCAGCGCGAGCGCGGCGATATCGCCGGGGAGTAAAACAATTTTCTGGGGTTTCCGTACGATCTGATAAAACTTCTCGAAAAAATCAATCCCAACGATCAGACCTTCCGCCTCGCCCTCCCATTCCGCCGCGTCCAACACTTGTGGAACGACCTTTTCATAATCGGGCGCGGTCATCACATCAAACAACGCCATGGAAGCGCCGAGAAGCATGGCCTTGCGCCATTCTCCATGTTCGTTCAAAGGAAACTTTATACGACTGGAAACCGATCTCAACAAGGCTTGCCCGGCAGTTTGAAACGCCGCTGATTTTGAACCCAGCCATTTCTGAATCTCTGGCGCGAATTCGGACAGGGCCTCCCTCCACAGATAAGCCTTGATCTGCTCATAGTTTTTGCTGTCAATATCAAACTCCGGCGATTCGATTTTCTGCAAAAGCCTGCGGCAGTGACTTTCAGGCGTCTTCCCCAAAATCTCGCGCAGGGTATCCGCATGCTCGACCATGACATAATATTCCGTGTACACGCCGCGCCTGATCCCGGCAATGTCCCTGAACATGCCCGACCCCCACTTGTAACTGGCTGGAAATTCCGTATCGCTCATCACACCTCCTCGGCTGCGTCGTTTTGTCCATCATGGCAATTCGCAAAAATCCATGGTCGCGTAGTTTGCGCTCTCTAGCGCCAACCGGCGTCAGATGCCTCCGGCAACCCGGATACGCGCGTTGAAGCGATTATAAGGTAAGACCTGAAATGTTTGACAAGGGATATAAAAAAAGTACAATATATTCGATACGTCCCGCTGTTGTCTGTGTATCCCATCTTTTGGATGGAGGAATTATAAACACCGAGCCCCTTCCCGCCTCGCAAAAACAAGGCTTGCTTTTCTTTCTGCGTCCGCACATCGGATGGGTGTTAAGCATCCTGTTGCCCCTGCTGATTTATTTCACCCTCAAGGGCTTGTCGGCTCCCCTGCCTGAGAACAGCGTCCGCTTTATCGCCATCATCGCCCTGGCAACCGTCATGTGGATGTTCCGACTCACGCATGCCTTTGTGCCGGCGCTGCTGATCCTGCTCCTGACCATCCTGTTCGATGTGGCGCCGCGCGAGGTCGCTTTTTCGGGTTTCACGTCCGAAGCCTTCTTCCTGTGCCTGGGCATCTTCATCATGGCGGCGCAGGTTTTTTCATCGGGTTTGTTGACGCGCTTCAGCATGATCCTGCTGCGCATCCTGCCCAGAGCGCGTTTTTCGCGCAACCTGATCCTCTTTTTGAACGGCGGCTTGCTTTCAATGGTTCTGCCGTCGCCGGTGGGACGCGCCGCGCTCCTCACCCCGCTCACCTTTGAACTCATCGAGGACATACCCGGCGTCCGCGAAAAGAAACTGGATCTCACTCCGTTGATCGTCAGCCTGACACAGGGCGCGACGCTTCTGTCGGTTGTCTTTCTCATCGGCAACCCGCTCAACCTGATCCTGCTGGATCTGGCTGGCAATGAAACAAAGATCATTTACGGTCAATGGCTGGATTGGTTCGTCCCTTCGGAGGCGGCGGCCCTGGTCCTGATTTTGGGCTGGTTACTGGTCATGCTTGGGCTTTCGATCGGCAACACCCTGCCCCCCATTGACAAGGAAAAGGTGAAAAAGCGCCTGGCGGATATGGGCCCCATGACAAGTCACGAGGCGGGAGCCGTCCTTGCCATATTGATCTTTGGGGCCAGCGCCCTGACGATCAATTTTCACCACATTTCGCTGGCGTGGATCGCGTTCGGCATGGGAATCATTTTGTACCTCTACGATGTGGCGACCCCGCAGGATTTACGATCCAACGTGGACTGGGGCACCCTGCTCTTCATCGCCGCGCTGACTTCCTGGCAGCCGATTCTGAGTTACCTGAAACTGGATGCCGCCATCATCGAATCCCTGCGCGGCTCATTAGACTCGCTTCAACTCGCCGCGTATGTTGACCAAAAATTCGATCAACTCCCATACCTGATCCTGGCGCTGACGGCGGGGATCATCCTGATCCGCTTCCTGCTGCCCGGCGGGCCCACGTTCATTATTTTGATGACCGCCCTGACGCCCATCGTAGTTGACGCCGGCATCTCTGCCTGGGCGCTTGGTTTTACGATCCTGACTCTTTCGGAAGGGTTCATCCTATCCTACCAGCACGGCGCCTACACCCAGGCAATGGCTGAACTCGCGCAACGCAACCTGCTATCCTGTTACAATCCGCGGAAACTGTTCATTGCCAGCGTATTCCTGATGTTCACCCGGGCGGCGGCGGTGATCGTCAGTTTCTGGTATTGGCGTTATATCCACGCCTTTTAGCGGATAACGGAATCTGTCATGGATAAAACAAAAGCCTTCCTCATCACTGTTTTGGTGATTCTGCTCTTCGGAATTCCCGTCACGATCGGCAAATCGCAGGACCATATCCTTGTGATTCATTCCGCCAGCCCGGACTCAAACCGCGCCAGTGAAATCCAGCGCGGCATGGAGATGTACCGAAAAAATTTCCCCGAATTCGCAAATACGATCCTCGTTGAAAATTATTACCTGGACATGGATAAACCCGTCCGGCAGAAGTGCGAAATTTACCTCACCGAGATACAGAACACAAAAAAGATCATCGAGGACAAAAAGCCCGATCTGGTCGTCCTTTCCGGCGATATGGCGCAACGGCTGATCGGCGTCCGCCTGGTAACTCCTCAATCATCCAACCGGAACTACCTGAAAAACAACGCCAACTGGCTTGCCGAAAATGGAAACTGCGCCGACGAACGCGATATCAAGGATAGACTGGCGAGGGAAATCACGCCCATCGTTTTGGATTACAAACTGAAAATTGTCTTTATGAGCGTGACTATTGAGGACGTGAAAGTTTATGGTTATTATGAGAACGAGAATATGGCGGGCATATATGAGCGCTTATATGTTCCCGCCGTCAAAGAGGTTTTCCAGGATCTGTACGACGCGGTTTCGGAGGAGCGATATGGCAAACCGGCGAATATCGTGGTCGTTGGCGATTCATCCGACGCGGCGACTCAGAGCGCCCAACTACTGAAAGCCGAACTCTCCAGAAGGGACGCCTTTGATGTCCCGCTCAAATGGGGAGGCATCAAGGAGGGGCCAGCATGGGAGAAATGGCGGCAGATCATCCTGGACGCCAACGAAAAAAATTCGATGATTTTTGTCGCGGGCTACAACGATCTGATCTCCGATGAACTGAGCGGCGAGGATATTGTCAAATGGACTGAAGCCTGCGCCAAATTCCCGGCGCTGGGCGGGACCGAATCATTCATCGCCGACGGCGGCATGTTGTCTGTTACGGTCTCGAATCAGGAACAGGGCGCGGCGGCTTTGAATTTCGCCCGGCAATTATTGGATAAGGAGCGCCCTCCGGAGAATGTTCCTTTCAAGCAATCGGAACAATTCATAATTGGCATGAACAAGAGTCTTTTGGAAAAACGACAGATCATCCTGCCCGTCATCTACGAATCTTTCAGCCGCGAAACCGATAATTACGAGAATTTCGGCGACGTATACCCAGCCGATTGCGAATGACCTTGGATACATTTCCCCTGAATTCAGGAGCCAGCATGAAAAGTCTTGGATCGAACCGAATCGTTCAACTGCTCGCGCTACTCGTTGGAGTCGTTGCGGTTGGAATTACCGCCATCGTGTGGATCAACCAGAGCCGGGCAATTTACATCGGCGTGGTCTCCTCCGATAAAGGACCCTATGCCGACGAACGCCAGCAGTTTGAGGACGGCGCGAAAATCATGGCTCAGGAGCTCAACCAAAACGAAAACTGCGCCATCTTTACGCCCTGGAATTCGCAATGCGGAATCAGCGGGCGCGTCGTGAAAATTCTGCCCATCCAATCCGAAGCGGATGTGAACAAAGTCAGCGCGGTGATCGGCGATTTTCAAGGGGACAGCCAACTGACAGACAGCGCCTACTACCAGGAAAAATCCATTCCTGCCATTCTCGCCTCTTCCACCGACGAAATCGCCGGGGATAATCCATACGTTTTCAGAATCGTGCCGGATAACAGGCAGGTTGGCACGTTCCTCGCCAACTACGCGCGCATTGACCTCGCCGCGCAAACCGCCAGTATCATTTACGACAGCGCCGATCCAAACAGCGCGGCTCTGCGCGATGGATTCCGCGCTCCGTTTATCAGCCTGGTGAATGAAGAAATCGGGTTGAGGTCGCGCGGTAGAATCATCAAAGAGTGGGACTTATCCAATCCGGGTATCAGCGCGGACATCATCCTGATCAACATCCTTTCGCCGGGGAGAAGCGAAAACCCGGGGTTGATTTTTCTCGCAGTCGGCGCCAATCAAGCCGCGCCCCTGTTGGTAGAAATGCACCGCAAGGGCGTCAGGAACGTCATTGTTGGAAACACCGATCTTTCCGGCGAATCTTTTAATGCCCAATTCGCCGCCTACCCGGAGGACGCCTCCCAGCCCGGATATTTCACCGACGGTCTGTACGCCAGCGCGCCGATCATTTTCGACGGCGCCAACCAGAGCGCGCAAAATTTCAGGAACAAGTTTCGGGATCAAAATGAATCATCCGAACCGTCCTGGGCTGCGGCAGTGGCGTACGACGCGGTGCACGTCGTCAGCGCCGCGGTCGTTCGCGGTTCAGAAACCGGCGCGGGCGCGTCGTTGACCGATAACATCGAAGAGAATCGGACCTTAATCAAGGATGGGTTGAATGCCTTGAACGGAATCAACTATTCAGACAACGGCATCACCGGCAAGACGTTTTTCCAATTTCAGGATTCAGGAAAACCGATCTCGATGGGCATATTCACGCGCGGTAAATTCATCACCGCGCCCGTGCAATATTACCCGGTGGAGGATGTGCGAATCGTCCCCGATTTCAATACGAAACTGGGCGAAGGGCGCATTATCACGCGCGGCGGACATTACTTCTATAAAACCGATATCATCTATTCGGGGATCAACTACAACGAGATCAGCAACATTGACGAAAACGAACCCTCATATTTTGTGGACTTTTATCTTTGGTTCCGCTATCGGAGTTACGACCCGAACACCGACCCGATAACGCCCGAAAAGATTCAATTTATCAACGCCCTGGACCTCCCCGATATCGTGGAGGTGGAAAACCGATCCCGATCGCTCGGCATCAATGAAGCCAACGCCGCCTCCGGCGCGCCGGTGTATAAACTGTTCCGCGTCAAGGGCAAGTTCACGTCCGCGTTCGATTTCAAGAGTTATCCGTTCGATCAACAGGAGATCGAAATCCGCTTCAGGCACAATGGACTCCAGCGTGAAAACCTGATCTTCGTGGTGGATAAGGTGGACGCGTCCAACGAGGCCCGCGATCAATCAAACGTGTTGAACGCCGGAGGCGACTGGAACGCGGGCGCCAACGAGTTTTTTCAGGATAGCGCCGTGATCCGCTCCGCGCTCGGCAACCCGGAACTCTTCCAGATCAAAAACCCCGATATAGAATATTCCACCTTCAACGCGCGCATCCCGATCTGGCGCAACCTGCTTTCCTTCATGCTTCGCAACCTGCTGCCGGTGTTGTTTTCGATTATGCTGGCATACCTGAGTTTTTTCCTGCCGCGCCAGGAATTCGAGACGCGCGAAACCGTTCTCAGCGGGACGATTCTTTCTATCGCCTTCTTCCATTTGAGCGTGTCCAGTTTTCTGGGCGGCATCGGTTACACCACCGCGTTGGACAACATCTTTTACATCTTCTACGCCATCATCCTGGCGGGGCTTGGCACAACCCTGTTCGAATGGCTGAAAGAGGGCGAGAATGAGAAGCTGGAAAAGGAACTGGAGGAAATCAAAGCCGCCTCCAGCAAAGCCAGCGCGAGCGCAAAACAAAAAGTAAAGGAACTCGAAGAGAAGATCGAAAAGAACACGCAATATGGATTGCAGTTGTTCCAGTTGGGACGCGTCGCGTATCCGCTGATCCTGCTCGGCATTGCCATCGGATTCGGGTACGCATATCGCGGGACGATCTTCCATAAAAATGGCGCCGCAGTCGGCGCTTCCAGCGCGCAGATCGCGGCTCCCACTGCCGCAAGCGAGGCGGTCGTCTTGAGGCTAGGTTCCTGGCGCGCCGACGATCAGGAGGCGGTATCGAAGATTCTGGCTGAATTCAAAAAAGAGACCAACATCGAGGTCAGGTTCGAGCCGACCGTCAACGCCGATTATGAAAGGATCCTCCGCCTCCAACTCGAAAAGGATATCGCGCCTGATCTGATCTATCTCTCTCCGAACGGCGGGCGCGTCCTCGATCCTGAATCCTTATATAAGCTGGGCTACCTGATGCCGTTGAACGATATCGTGCCGGAGTTATCTCAATCGTTCGCCGCCGCCGATCTGCAAACCTGGGAGACCGACGATCAGATCGTATACGGCGCGCCCATCTACGCGGTCTCGCACGGCGTTTATTACAACACCGAGATATTCAGGAAACTGGACCTGTCTCCCCCAAAGACATGGGAGGAACTCTTACAGGTCGCGCAAAAACTCAAGGAGCTCGATTACATCCCAATTGCGAACGGCACATACGAAAAGACCGATCCGCAGCGCATCGGCGATTATTATTTCCTGAGCCTCGCGCCCACCTACATTGGCGGAAGCGAGGGCCGGAAAAAATTCGAAGACGGGAGCCTGTGCTTCAACGATCCCAGCGTGGTAAAGATATTTCACGCCATCCAGGGCCTCGCGCCGTACATGGCGGACGATCTTAAAACGCTCAACTATACGGACAGCATCCAGCGCTTTTACGACGGCGACGCCGCCATGTATTTCAGCGGCTCCTTTGATATTGATAAATTCGAGAAAAGCGCCAATGTACAATGGAGCGTTTTCCCCATCCCCGCGCCGGACGGGTATACGCCTTATGTCACCTTTCACGTTGACACTGCAATCGCCATCAACAAAAATTCGCCTCATGCAGAGCAGGCGATTCAGTTCGTCAAGTGGCTCACGCAACGGAAGTTTGGCGAACTCGTCGGCGAATATTTGCCCGGGTTTTATCCGCTCAACAAAGACTTGAAGGGCGATGTCGGAGTCGTCCAAAACGAACATTCGAAAACGTTTCTGAGTTTCAACAACAACCCGCGCGCAAAACTGGATGTGCGCTGGGACATCCCAATCAAAAAAGTTCCCGATGGACGAACGTTGATCCAACAGGGAATCTTCGGCGTGATTAACGGAACGCTCGACCCGCAACAAGCGGCGGACAACCTGCAAAACGGACTGGCTCAATGGTATCCTCCCGCTCAAATGTGCCAGCCGATCCCGACGCCGATGCCCACACCCACGCTGATACCGACTTCAACTCCGATTTATACAGATACGCCTCTACCAACCTTTGATTTGAACCTGATCCCGACTCCGACGCCTTGACCTACCCAAACCCTCCCGCCACAGAGACCGCTGAGTCCTCTGAGAAGATCAAAGACAGAATCTCTAAATTCTCTGCGATCTCTGTGACAAAGAAAATTACGCCATGAAATCCTATCGCAAAGAACTATGGTTCAACGTTCCCGCCCGTCGCGGATTCGTAAATATCACCCCCGAAGTGGAAATCGCCATCCGTGAGAGCGGCATCCAGGATGGACTCGTTCTTGTAAACGCGATGCACATCACAGCCTCCGTGTTTATCAACGACGACGAATCGGGTCTGCATGGCGATTACGATAAATGGCTGGAGAAACTCGCGCCGCATGAACCTGTGAGTCAATACCGTCATAACGACACCGGCGAAGATAACGCCGACGCCCATCTCAAACGTCAGATCATGGGGCGTGAAGTAGTCGTTGCCGTGACAGATGGTAAACTTGACTTCGGTCCCTGGGAGCAGATCTTCTACGGCGAATTCGACGGACGTAGAAGGAAGCGTGTGTTGGTAAAGATTATCGGAGAATAAAATGCCTGAAACCAAAGCCAAAGGCGAAAATAGTCCGTTTGTGCGTGCGAAAAACACGCGAACGAAGAAATTAAAAGGGCGGTAAAAGAGTGTACGGAAAACAAGTATCGGATGTAGATTGAACGGAGGCAGATATGCAAACACGTCGTTTTGGCCGCACGAGCCACAATAGTACAATCGCCATTTTCGGCGCGGCGGCATTTTGGCAAATTTCACAAGCAGACGCCGACAAGGTCATGGAGCAGGTTATCGAGGCGGGCGTCAATCACATTGACATCGCGCCCTCGTACGGTCAGGCGGAGGAGCGCGTCGGGCCATGGATGCCGCGCGAGCGTCAACGTTTCTTCCTCGGGTGCAAAACCATGGAGCGTACAAAGGAAGGCGCGTGGGATGAAATGCGGCGATCCCTCAAAAGACTCCAAACTGAAACCTTCGACCTATACCAATGCCATGCCATAACATCCATGGAAGAGTTGGACGCGGTCACCATGAAAGGCGGCGCGCTCGAAGCGTTCGTGGAAGCGCGTCAGCGCGGGCTCTGTAAATATATCGGCATCACGGGCCATGGCGCCCAGTCGCCGCAGATCTATCTCGAAGCGTTGAGACGGTTCGATCTTGATTCGATCCTCTTCCCATTGAACTTCGTCCAGATGGCGATCCCCGAATACCGCAAACAAGCCGAAGCCTTGATCGCCGAATGTAAGACGAGGGATGTCGGCACGATGATCATCAAAGCCATTACCAGGGCGCCCTGGGGCGAAAGACCGCACACCGCCGCGACCTGGTACGAACCCTTCGACCAAATGGACGAGATTCAAGGCGCCGTGAATTTCGCGCTGTCGTACGAGGTCACGGGTCTCTGCACTGCGGGCGATACGCGTATCCTGCCGCTGATGTTGAAAGCCTGCGAAAATTTCACGCAATTGAACGAATCCGAACGCGAACAAATGATACAATCCGCCAAGGAGTACGAACCACTGTTCAAGTAAATGAGCAAGGAATTTTTCGACGCCATCAAACAAGGAGACATGGACGAGGTGGAACGCCGCCTCAGACAGGACCCGGCGCTGATCCACGCCAGGGAGGATGGACTCAGCCCGATCCTTGTCGCGGCATATCACGACGAACCGCAGATCGCCTCCTTCCTTGCCGACAAAACCGTCGCCATCAACATCTTCGAAGCCGCCGCCACCGGCAAGATCAACAACGTCATCCGCCTGCTCGCCCGCGACCCGAACCTGGTCAACCGGCATGCGGAAGACGGCTTCCAACCGCTCGGGCTGGCAAGTTTTTTCGGTCATTATGATGTGGCGGAATATCTCGTCAAAGCCGGGGCGAGTATAAACTCCAAATCACATAACGGACTCAAAGCCGCGCCCATCCAATCCGCCGCGGCCGGCGGACACCGCAAAATCGTCAGGATGCTCCTCGAACATGGCGCCGATCCGAACATCCGCGAACAGGGCGGCTACACCCCGCTTCATGCCGCGGCTCAAAACGGCGACGCCGAAACGATCCGCGCGCTCCTCTACGGCGGCGCCGACCTGACGCTGACCAGCCACGATGGAAAGTCGGCTCTCGATCTGGCCATGGAAGCCGGGCATGAAAAAGCGACCCTCTTACTGGGAGAAGGCATCACCAAACGCTTCCAAAAAAGGGAGTGAATCAAAAGGACAGGCGCGCGCCTGTCCTTTTGATTTTGCCTGGGCCGCCAGGCGCTCTTATGTTTACGGACAATCGAAGGTGTACTTCACCAACCCCTCAATCTTCTCCGAGCGATCCACAACGCCGCCGCCCTTATTCAAACCGACAAACTGGAATTCGAACCATGAGCCGTCAACGCGCACGTTCGGATTAACATTCTCGCCTGTAAAGGTAAGCGTGAAATTCCCGTTGCCGTTGGCGGTCATATTTTTGCCGAAAGTCTGCCATTCGCTTGGGTACAACCGTTTGAGGTCCACAATGCGATAAAAGAAAGCGATTTCCGTGATGTCAACGTTCGGCGTCGTAACGTTGAACGTGATGTCGCGCGGGAAACAACGCAGCGTAAAGGCATTGCCCGACATGGTCATACTGCTGAACACGCCTCTACCCAAAGCAACGTCAAGCGTAATGGGCTCATTACCTGATGAAGTCTGGGTCGGCGCGACTGCGGCAGACGCCTGTGTCGGCTCGACGACAACAGTGACTACCACAGGAGGCGCGACGGTGGGCGGCACAGCTGTAGGAGGAACTTCCGTTGGGGCTGGCGAGGCTTCGACAATCACCGTCTGCACCACCACAACCGGCGTGGCAGACGGTTCGACAACTGCAGGAGCCGCCGGTTGAGTGGGAGTCGCCGGGGCGCTGCATGCGGTTAAAGCAACCGCCAACAATAAAATAATGATCCTTTTCATCTTGACATCTCCTTGTCTAGTTTCAAAAATTCTAAAACGCCTCCATGAATTTATCCAGACAAAAACCCTTTACAGGTCTGAAAGCGGGTCAAAGTTCCTTTCAGAGACGTTCAGCCGCAACGGGTATGAAGAACGCTCAAAGCATGGTAGCAAATGGACTCAACCACAGTTGAATTGGCGGATGGACCGAACGGCGCGAACGGCGGAATGTGTTTTGCGGCAAACCTTGTTATAATTCCCGTCATGCTCACCTCCGTTCAACCCACGCAAATTGAAAACAAACTCGACCGCATCCTCTTAAAGGTGCAAAAGCCCGGTCGTTACGTCGGCGGCGAACTCAACAGCATCGTCAAGGATTGGGACGCGGTTCAAACCAAAGTCGCGTTCGTCTTCCCCGATATTTACGATATCGGCGTCTCCAACGTCGGACTCAAGATTCTATACGATCAGGTGAATCAACGCG
>Ga0247727_10013739_pt1 | contig 13581 bp, 11 predicted proteins | sample WisWelCaveWW1625_FD_202498 | JGI IMG/M metagenome (GOLD analysis project Ga0247727, IMG submission 202498) | Biofilm microbial communities from Wishing Well Cave, Virginia, United States - WW16-25 | ecosystem: Environmental > Aquatic > Deep subsurface > Groundwater > Cave microbial mat | place... | reverse complement strand
TCCCGCGCCCGCCGCGGGGACATCTTTACGGGGAGGTAAATATGGTCACAGGATTGGTGTTGGTGCGACTCAACGCGGGCCGTGAGAAGCAGACCTTGAAGTTGCTCAAGGAAACGAAGGGCGTGGCCCACGTTTCCGCCGTCTACGGGCGCTGGGATTTGGTGGTGGACGTGGAGGCCGAGGACCTGCCCTCCATGACCCACGTCGTCGTTGAAAAAATCCGCGCCATTCCCGGCGTGTCCACGACCGAAACGCTCGTCACCACGGCGATTTGAGATTGTGCGACTTCGCCCCCTTTTATTGCTCTTGATGACGCTCCCCGCTCAAGCCTTGTCCCTTCAAGCGAAAACCCGCGGCGTGAACCGCCTTCCCAACGGGCTTCGCTACGTGATCCTGGAGGACCACGCCTCGCCCGTGGCGTCCCTGCAGATCTGGGTCCGCTGCGGCGGCGTGAACGAGGCCGGGCCCACCTCGGGGGTCTCCCATTTTCTTGAGCACATGATCTTCAAGGGCACGGACAAGGTCTCCGCCAACGAAATCTCCAAGATCGTGGAATCGAACGGCGGCTCCATCAACGCCGCGACGGGCGGGGAGACCACCCACTATTACATCGACATTCCTTCCCCGCAATGGGAGAAGGCCTTTGACGTCCTGGCCGAATCCGTCGTGCGCCCCTCCTTTCCGCCGGTGGAATTCGAAAAGGAACGCAAGGTGATCCTGGAGGAAATCAAGCGGCGGAACGACGACCCCCGCTCGGACCTGTGGGACGCTTTTCTTGAAGCCCTCTACACCCAAACGCCCTACCGCCAGCAGGTAATCGGCAGCGTCCAAACCATCACCGACGTGACGCGCGACCGGATGGTGGAGCAACACCGGCTCTTCTACGTCCCGGGCAACATGGTGGTCGTGGTGGCGGGAGACGTCAAACGGTCCGCGGCCGACAAAAAAATCAAAGCCCTCTTCGGCCGTCTCCCCGCCGCCCCGCCGCCGCCCGTGCCGCCGCTCCGGGAGCCCCCGGCGGAGAACAATTCAGTCCGAGAATTGGTCAGCGACAAAGCCAAACAGGCGCACTTGGCGGTGGGGTTCGTCGGGCCCGGGTTGCAGGACGCCGATCAGGTGACGATGGACGTTCTGGCCGCCGCCCTGGGGGGTGGGCAAAGCTCCCGGCTCTACCAGAAACTGCGCGAGGAGACCCGCCGGGTGTGGAGCATCAGCGCCAGTTTCATCACCCACGCGGGTTCCGGCGCCTTCGGCATTTTCGCTGAATGCCCGCCGGAAAAAACCCGGTCGCTTCCCAACGACATCTATTTCGTCCTCCACGACGTGGAGTTCAACGGGTTTTCCCCCGAAGAACTCGCCCGGGCAAAGGCCCAGATCAAAAGCTCCTGGCTGTTCGGCCAGGAAACCTACCACGGGCAGGCCTCCCAATGGGGTTTCTACACCGCTCTGGGGTACCCCGCCCTGATCAAAGACTACCTCCCGCGGCTGGAAAAAATCACCTCCGAGGATTTGCGCAAGGCCCTCATCCGTTACGGAATGGGGCGCCAGCCCGCCGGCGTGGTGGTATTGCCGGCCGCCGCCGGAGAATAGCGCTGATTTCCCTTGCGAATCGGAACAGCCATCGCCCTTATGGTCCTAGCCGCTCCCGCCCGCGCTGAAGCCCCCCAGGTCCGCCGTTTTGAAAACGGCCTGACCTGGATTCATCGGACCATCGCCCACAACCGGATCGCCGCTTTTGAATTGTTTCTCCCGGCGGGGGTGATGAACGAGCCGGCCGCCCGGTCGGGTATCACCAACCTGACCGCCGCCGTCTGGGTGAAAGGGACGAAAAGACGATCGGCTCTGCAAATCGCTCAAACCATGGAAATCCTCGGCGCGGCCTTCGGTGTGGACGCCCAGGGGGATTATATCGCCCTGGGGGGCCAGGTGATCGTGGACAACTGGCCCGCGACCTTCGATTTGTTTCAAGACATCCTTTTGAACCCGGCGTTTCCCGCGGCCGAGGTGGACAAGGAGCGGGAGGCGGCGCTGAACGGCATCCGCACTAAAAAAGAATACATCTTCAACGTGGCGCAGGAACTCATGCAGAAGGAAATGTTCGGCGACCATCCCTACGGGCGTCCCGAGGACGGGACGGAGGAAACCGTCAAGGTCCTCACCCGGGAGGATTTGGTCCGTTGGCACGCCGCCGGCCTGTCGCCCCAGGGCGCCGTCCTGGTGACCGTCGGACCCTTTTCCGCCCGGGAAACCGAGGGCCGAGTGGAAGGCCTGATCAATGCGTGGCGGCCGCCGCCGGGGGCCGTCCCGGATCGTCGGATGGGGCGACCGACAGCTTCCGCCTCCCCGGTCCCGGCCCCACCCTACCCGGACAAGCCCCGGTCGGTGGAAGAAAACCTTCCCTTTGAGCAGGGGTTTTACATGCGTGGGTATCCCGCGCCGCCCCTGACCCACGCCGACTACCCCAAAGTGAAACTGATCAACGCGCTCCTGGGCGCGGGAATGAGCTCACCTCTTTTCCGGGTCGTCCGGGAGGAGGCCGGACTGGCCTACGATGTGTCGTCCTTTTATCCCTCCCGCAGGGCCGGGAGCGACATCGTCCTCTACGCCGGGACCGATCCCAAAAACGTGGACTTGGCGGGCCAAAAAATCCAAAGCGTCCTAACGGATTTCATCGCCAAGCCGCCCTCCGCCTCTGATTTGGAGGACGCCAAAAACCTGATCCGCGGCCATTACCTGATGGACCACCAGACCAACGCCCGCCTCGGCTGGTATCTGGGCTGGTGGGAGCTTCTTGGCAAAGGGCATGGCTACGACGCCGTTTACCCGGGCGAGATCGCCGCCGCCACCGCGGAGGAGGTCCACGCCGCCGCCCGGCGGATTTTCGCGGCCCCGTCAGTCACGGTGCGTGTGCGGGCCAGGAGCTAGACTGGGGACGGACACGATAAAGATTATGAAAAATGCATTTCTTCGTTTTGCCACCCTAGCCCCTATCCCCTGCTCCCTGTTCCTCATTGGCTGTCACCAGGACAAGCTTCCCCAACCGGCCCTGGACGCCGTTGCGGACAACGCTCCCGTCCACGGCGATGTCTTCGTCGAATCCACCATCGGCGACGCCTCCCGGCTCAACCCCCTCCTGGCCACCGACTCCACCTCCGGCGCGATCTGCAATTATGTGTTCAACGGGCTCGTCAAGTACGACAAGGACCTCCGCTTGGTGGGGGACTTGGCCAAATCCTGGGAGATCCGCCGGGGCGGGCTTGAAATCCTTTTTCACCTCCGGCCCGGCGTCCGCTGGCATGACGGACAACCCTTCACGTCCCGGGACGTGCTGTTCACCTACAGCGTGCTGGTGGACACCAACGTGGCCACGCCCTTCGGGGCGGACTTCGCCGACGTCCGCCGCGTCGAGGCCGTGGACGGCCTTACGGTGCGCGTTCTTTACCGCCGGCCCTTCGCCCCGGCCCTGGAATCCTGGGGGATGGGGATGATCCCCGAGCACATCTTCCTCACGGGCCCGGTCAACGGCCACCCGGCCAACCGGCGGCCGGTGGGCACCGGTCCCTTCAAATTCGTGGAGTGGAAGGCCGACGAAAAAATCATTCTGGAGGCCAACCTGGATTACTTCGAGGGCCGCCCGCATTTCGACCGTGTGGTCACCCGCATCATTCCGGACAGTTCCGTGGAATTCCTCGAGCTCCGGAGCGAATCCATAGATTCCATGGGCCTGACGCCGGACCAATACCAGGCGTACCCGGAATTTTTCCGGCGCTACAACAAATTCCGCTACCCGGCTTTCTCCTATACTTTCCTGGCCTTCAACATGAACCACCCGTTTTTCAAGGACGTCCGGGTCCGCCGGGCGCTGGGCTTGGCGTTGGACAAGCGCGACATCATCCAGGGCGTCCTCCTGGGTTTCGGCCGCCCCGCCACGGGCCCCTTCCCGCCCAGTTCCTGGGCCTTCGACCCCACCGTGCCGGACACACCCTACGATCCCGACCGCGCCAGGGCCCTCCTGGCCGAGGCCGGCTGGAAGGACGCTGACGGCGACGGTACCCTGGAGAAGGACGCCCGCCCCTTCCATTTCACCGTCATCACCAACCAGGGCAACAAATTGCGGGAGCTGACGGCCACAATACTTCAGGCCCACCTCGCCCGGGTGGGCGTCAAAATGGACATTCGGATCCTGGAATGGTCGTCCTTCCTTCACAATTACGTGGACAAGAATAATTTCGACGCGCTGGTCCTTGGCTGGAACCTCTCCCGCGACCCGGACCAATACGTGATCTGGCATTCCAGCCAGCGCGGGCCCGGGAAATACAATTTCGCCGGCTACGCCAACCCCGTGGCCGACAAACTGTGGGAGGAGGCCCGCCGGACCTTTGACCTGGTAGAGCGCCGCCGGCTCTATCACAAACTTCACCGAATCCTGAACGAGGACGCCCCCTACCTGTTCCTTTATTACCCGGAGTCCCTGCCCACCGTCCACAAGCGCGTCCAGGGGGTCCAACCGGCCCCCGCCGGCATCGGATGGAATTTCCGGGAATGGTTCGTTCCCCGCGCCCTCCAAAAATACCGTCTGGCGGCCAATTAACTTTGTCCCGCTATTTGCTTCGCCGCTTGCTGATGACGGTCCCGCTCCTGATCGGCATCACCCTCGTCAGTTTCCTGGTGATGCGCCTGGCCCCGGGGGGCCCGACGGACGCCGCCACCGACTTGAACGTGAAGGCCTCCGCCGACGCCCGGGCCCGGCTCACGAAACTCTACGGCCTGGACAAGCCCTGGCCTGTCCAATACGGCCTTTGGCTGGGCCGCCTGGCGCGGCTGGACTTCGGCAAATCTTTTAAGGACGATCGGCCTGTGCTTCAGAAAATCAGAGAGCGGCTCCCCGCCACCCTGGCGCTCAACATTCTGTCTCTGCTCCTCATCTTCGGGGCGGCGGTGCCCCTGGGCGTCCTTTCGGCGGTGAAGCAAAACTCTCTCTTCGACCGGACGGCCACGGTCTTCGTCTTCGTCGGCTACGCCATCCCCGCCTTTTGGCTGTCGCTCCTCCTGATGATCCTGTTCGGGTTGAAGCTGGGTTGGCTCCCCCTGTCCGGCCTCCGTTCGCTCAATCACGATGAGTTTTCCGCCGCTGGAAAAATCCTGGACTTGGCCAAACACCTGGCCCTGCCGGTCTTCGTCAGCGCCTTCACCGGCTTGGCCGGGCTCTCCCGCTACATGCGGAACGGCGTCCTGGAAGTGATCCGGCAGGATTACGTACGCACCGCCCGGGCCAAGGGTTTGCCCGAGTCCCGGGTGATCCGCACCCACGCCCTGCGGAACGCGCTCATCCCCGTCGTCACCATCCTCGGCCTCTCCCTGCCGGATTTGATCGGCGGAAGCTTCATCTTTGAAACCATCTTCGCCTACCCCGGCATGGGGCGGCTGGGGTACGACGCCATCATTGCCCGGGACTATCCCGTGGTCATGGGCGTGGGGACCATGGCCGCCCTGTTGACCCTCCTCGGGAACCTGACCGCTGACCTGGCCTACGCCTGGGTCGATCCGCGCATACGCTACGCCCGTTGATATGCTTCGGCTTTATCTCCGACGTTTTTTAGGCAACCCCCTGGCCCTGGCGGGGGCCGTGGTCGTGCTGTCTTTGGTTGCTCTGGCTCTGGCCTCGCCCTGGCTCTCCCCGACGGACCCGCTTCAACAGGATTTGATCCATCGTCTTCAACCGCCCTCCCCCGCCCACTGGATGGGCACCGACGATTTGGGTCGCGACGTGCTCTCCCGGGTCATCACCGGCGCCCGGGTGTCTTTGGCCGTGGGCGGCCTGGCGGTGGGGATCGCCGTTCTGTTGGGAACGTTGGTCGGCGTCCTCGCGGGCTACCACGGCGGTTGGGTGGACGCCGTGCTCATGCGCGCGGTGGATGTGCTCCTTTGTTTTCCCACGATCTTCCTGATCCTCATGGTGGTTGCCTTTCTCGAGCCCAATATCTTAAACGTGATGGCTGTCATCGGCCTCACCTCCTGGATGGGCCTGGCGCGGCTCGTGCGAGGGGAAACCTTGAGTTTAAGGGAAAGGGATTTCATGCTGGCGGCCTGCGGATTGGGGCTTTCCACCCCGCGGATCCTGGGCGTGCACCTCTTGCCGCACATCGTCTCGCCCATCATCGTCGCCGCCACGCTCGGCGTGGGCGGAGCGGTCATGACGGAATCGGCCCTGTCGTTTTTGGGCCTCGGGGTCCAGCCCCCCTGGCCCTCCTGGGGGAACATCTTGACCGTCGGGAAGGACTACCTTCACATCGCCTGGTGGCTTTCCCTCTTCCCCGGCCTGGCCATTCTGGTCACGGTGCTGGGTTTTAATTTGTTGGGCGAGGGCCTCCGGGATGTTCTCGATCCAAGGTTGGGAAACGAGTGACGGCCCTCTTAAAAATCCAAAACCTTTCCCTGGAATACCGGCGGGGGCCCGTGCGAGCGGTGCGGGATGTTTCCCTGGAAATTCATCCGGGGGAATCCCTCGGCCTGGCGGGGGAATCGGGTTCCGGGAAATCGACGCTGGCGCTGGTCCTGTTGAGGCTGCTTAGGCCCGATGAGGCGCGGGTCACATCCGGACGAATATTGTTCGAAGGGAAGGACATCCTTACTCTGCCGGAGCCGTCGCTCCGCGCCCTTCGCGGGGGTCCCATCGGCATGGTTTTTCAAGATCCCTTTTCGTCCCTCAACCCGGTCCTAACCGTTGGCCGCCAAATTGAAGAGGTGTTGGAAATCCACGCCGGGGGACGGAACCGTCCGCGCGCCCTCGATTTTCTTGACCAGGTGCGCCTTCCCGATCCTCCCCGGATTTACGCCGCCTACCCTCACCAACTTTCCGGTGGCCAGCGCCAGCGCGTTTGTCTGGCCATGGCCATCGCCGGCGGCCCGAAACTGTTGATCGCCGATGAGCCGACCACGGCCCTGGACGTGACGGTCCAGAGAGAAATCTTAAACCTGCTGGACGCGCTCCGGCGGGACCTGGGCATGGCCATGCTCTTGATCGCCCACAACATCGGCCTCCTGTCGGAGCGGACGGACCGGTTGGCGGTAATGTACGCCGGAGAAGTGGTGGAACTGGGACCGACCGCGCAGGTTCTCGGCGCGCCGTCCCACCCCTACACCCAGGGGCTTCTGCAATCCCTTCCCAAAATCTCCAAGGGAAGCGGCCGCCTTCCCGCCCTGCCCGGCCAGCCGCCGGATCTACGGCGCCTCCCTTCGGGTTGTCCTTTCCGTCCCCGTTGCCCCTCGGCCTTCGACCGTTGCGTCCAAGAGCCGCCGCGGCTCCTGGCCTTGGAAAAATCCATCCGCTCGGTCGCCTGCCACCTTCGCCATGGAACTTCTTAAAGCCGAAGGCCTGACGAAATCCTTCCCGGTCGAAGCGGGGTTATTCCGCCGCGCCGCCGGCGGGGTGCGCGCGCTGGACGACGTTTCCTTTTCCCTGGAGGCGGGCGAGTCCGTGGGCGTGGTGGGGGAATCGGGTTCCGGCAAGACCACCCTGGCACGGATTCTCGCGGGGTTTCTGGCCCCGGACGGCGGAAAGCTCGTTTGGGAAGGCCGGCCCCGGGAATTCTTTTCCCGAAACGCATGGGCCGCCCGCGTCCAAATGATTTTCCAAGACCCGTCCGCGTCTTTGAACCCCAAACTGTCCGTGCAAACCCTCTTGGCGGAACCCCTTCGCCAGCGGGCCCGATGGGACGGCCTCTCTATTCCCCGGGGGCCGGCGTTGGTTCAACGCATTGAAGAGGCGCTGGTGGAAGTCGGCCTTGCTCCCGAGGCGCGCCTCGCTTATCCCCACCAATTTTCAGGCGGACAGAAACAGCGCATCGCCATCGCCCGCGCCCTCGCCGCCGGCCCGCGCCTGCTGTTGGCCGATGAGCCCGTGTCCGCCCTCGACCTCTCCATCCAGGCCCAGATTTTGAACCTCCTGGCCGATCTTCGGGAAAAACACAACCTGACGATGGTCCTCATCAGCCACGACCTCACCGTGGTGCGCCAGTTGACGGACCGCGTCATGGTCCTCCATCAAGGGAAGGCGGCGGAGTGCGGCCCCACCGCGGGCGTTTTGGCCGCGCCCCAAAGCCCCGTCACACAAGCCCTCCTGGAAGCGGTCCCGGCCTTCCTCCGATGACGGAAATCCCCAAGACGCTGAACGCCGCCCTGGACGCCTCGGTCCGCGCCGCCCCCGACGCGCCGGTGTTTTATTACCGGAACGAGACCTGGAGCTACCGCCGCTTGGGCGAGGCTGTCGAGCGGTGCGCGGCCGGGCTTCACGCCTTGGGCATCCGCCGGGGGGACGCCTTCGGCTTCGTGGTGAGGAACGGCCCGGAATTCGTCATCCTGTTCTTCGCTCTTTGCCGCCTCGGCGCGGTGGCGGTTCCCGTGAACTTTCTGGAAAAGGGGGAACGTCTCGGCTTTATATTCGCCGACGCGGGGGTGAAGGGGTGTTTGACCTCAAGGGAATTCTTAAAAAACGTTCTTGAAGCCCAACGGCGCGCCCCCGCTTTGAAGCACATCTTTCTCAAGGACTCCGGCGGCCCTCACCCGGGATTTGAGGAGCTCCTCGCCGCGCCGACGGCCGCCGCGACGGATTCGGACCTCGGCGCCGACGCGCTTGTCTTGTTGATATACACCGCCGGAACCACGGGGCTCCCCAAGGGCGTCATGCTCACCCACGGAAATTTTCTGGCCAACATCGAATCCTGCCGGCAAGCCATTGAAATCAATGAGCGGGATGTTTTCATGTGCCTCCTTCCCATGTTCCATTCCTTTTCCTGGACGGTGAACGTTCTCCTTCCGATCCGCCTCGGGGCGTCCATCGTCGTCATGGAAACGCTCCTGCCCTTCGAGCCGGTGTTAAAGGCGATCTGGGACCGCAAGGTGACGGTGTTCTGCGGCGCGCCACCGATCTTCGCCGCGCTCACACAGAAAATCCGGGGCCTGAAGGCCCTGGCCGTCCGCTTCGTCAACCCGGTGCGCGTGGCCGTTTCGGGCGCTGCCGCCCTCCCAGGCAAGGTGTTGGAGGATTTCGAGCACGCTTTCCATATCCCGCTCATCGAGGGTTACGGTTTGACGGAAGCATCGCCCGTGGTGTCCGTCAACCCGCTCCATAGAGAGCGCAAGGCCGGCACCGTGGGCCTGCCCCTCCCCGGCGTCCAGGTTCGGATCTTGGACGATGCCGAGCGCCCGCAGACCATCGGAGAAGTGGGGGAAATTTGCGTCAAGGGGGCCAACGTGACGGCCGGCTACTACAAGCGCTCCGAGGAGACCTGCGCGGCCTTTACCGCGGACGGCTGGCTCAAGACCGGCGATTTGGGCCGCCTGGACGCCGACGGCTACTTGACCGTTGTGGACCGGAAGAAAGACCTCATTATCGTGAAGGGACTCAACGTCTATCCCATCGAAATCGAAAACGTGCTGGCCGGGCACCCCGACGTGGAGGAAGCCGCAGTGCTGGGCCTCCCGGACGACACCGGCGACGAGACCATCCTGGCCTTCGTGGTCCCCAGGAAGGGGAAAACCCTGGACGCTCCGGCCCTGTTGGGCCTGTGCCGGGAAAAACTGGCGCCCTACAAAGTGCCGAAAGAGGTGGAAATCCGCTCGGAGTTTCCCAAGAACGCCATCGGAAAGATCTTGAAAAAAGACCTGCGGGGCGAAGCCGCCGCGCGAAAGGGGAAATCCAAGTGAAGCCCGATCCGGGCTGGAAGCCTTTTTTTGATCGTCTGGCCATGACCGCCGAAGGCCCCCTGTGGCTGGTCGGGGGGTTTTTGCGGGACACTCTTTTGAACCGCCCCACCGCCGACGTGGACCTGGCGGTTTCCGGCAACGCCAAACGCCTGGCAGACCGTTTCGCCGCCGCCTTCGGCAAACGGTCTTTCCCGTTGGACGAAGAGCGGGGGACCTACCGCGTCGTCGTGGAGCGGGAGGGACGAGCGGTGGATTTTGATTTTTCCAAGCTCCAGGGCGAAACAATTGAGGAAGACCTCTCCCGCCGGGACTTCACCATCAACGCCCTCGCTTTGCCGCTCGAGGCCTGGCCCGTCGGCCCCCGGTCGGGAATCATCGATCCCTTCGGCGGAAAGCGGGATTTGGCGGGAAGGCGGGTGGCGCTGACACAGGGGCGCGTCCTGGCGGAAGACCCCCTGCGGCTCCTGCGCGCCTTCCGCATCGCCGCCGAGTTGAACTTTGCCGTTGCGCCCGCGACCCTGAAGGGCATCAAGGCCAAGCGAAAGCTCATCCGCAAAAGCGCTCCCGAGCGCGTCCGGGACGAAATCTTTAAAACCCTCGCCACGCCCCGCGCCGCCGAGGCTTTCCGGGCCCTGGACCGCGCCGGCCTGCTGACCCTCCTTTTCCCCGAGGGGGAGCCCATGCGCCGCACGGGAAAAACCTATTACGGCCCCGGCGGCGTGCTGGGCCATTCCATCGCCGCCGTGGGGGCCCTGGAGGAAATGCTGGGCCGATTGCCCGATCACTTCCCCAAATTCCACCGCCCGCTCGCCGGGCACCTCCATGAACCCGTCTCCGGCCATCCCCGGTTCGTCCTGCTGAAATTGGCGGAGCTTTTGCACGATGTCGGGAAACCAGCCACCGCCAAGGTGGAGGGGGGAAAACTTCACTTCTACGGCCACGACGCCGTGGGCGCCAGGATGAGCCGCGCCATCGCCTCCCGCCTGCGACTCTCTTCCGCGGAAGGGCGCTCCCTCTCCCGCATGGTCGGCGCCCACATGCGCCCGGGGAACCTGGGCCACCAGCCGGTCCTGACGGACCGCGCCGTCTACCGCTTCTTCCGTGACCTGGAAAAGGACGCTGTCTCCATGCTGATCGTTTCCCTGGCCGACCATTTCACCTATTTGTCCGAACGCGTCAAACGCGCAAAGAAGGATCCCGTCTTCCTGACCATCCGGAAAATGCTCGGAACGTTTTTCCTAAAACGCGAAGTCGTCCACCCCCCCAAAGTGATCGATGGGACTGTCCTGATGAAAGCGCTCCACATCAAACCTGGCCCCGAAGTCGGACGGCTCTTGGATGAAATCCGGGAAGCCCAAGCGACAGGAAAGGTTACGACGAGGAACGAGGCTTTAACGCTGGCCAAAAAGCTGGTTCGTTGATAAAATGATTTCTACCCCGTTTTTTGCACCCGGCATTTGGTTGACCGATGGGAGCGGGTGTGGTTCAATGGCAGAATGCGTGCTTCCCAAGCATGAGACGAGGGTTCGATTCCCTTCACCCGCTCCAATCGGTCAACGAAAGTCCCGCCCTGAAAGGGTGGACTTTATTCTGGGTGGACTTTATTCTAGTGTTGCGACCGGATAAATACGAACATTATCCTAAAAACGTAAGTTGAAAGTTCTTCCGTGGTGTCTAAAGTATTGATAGCCTGGTGTTTTGAAGCCAATGAGAGGATGGAAAGGACTCCCCCAATGGGTGAAGCAAAAAGGAAGGCTCTGTTGTGTCAAACCAGTCCCGTGTCTTTGGATACTTTTGGGGGACGGGTGCATGTGGAATGGGATCCCCACGCGGCGGTTACGCCGCTGGGGCAATTGAATTTGAATTTCTGAAAGTGAGCGGACTCTTGGAGGCGTGGGTGGTAGATTGTCCACTGGAATACAAGAGCAACAATGCCTCGGAGAAGCGGGATGTTTTGGTGACGCTTCTTCTTTCAATTCTGGCGGGACACCAGCGGTACGCGCACATCACGGCGATTCGACAGGACGGAATCAACCCGGCGCTTTTCGGTGTTTCACAACTTGTCTCGGAAGACACGGCGCGCCGGGCTCTTCTGAAGATCGAAGAATCCGCCGGCATTGAGTGGTTGGAGCGGCACTTGAGCAAGACGACCCAAGATTTATTGTCGACGCCCTGGATCTTGGATTTGGACACGACGGTCAAGTGTCTCTACGGCAAACAAGAGGGGGCGGTGGTGGGATACAACCCCAAGAAACGCGGCCGTCCGTCGCACAGTTATCACAGCGGGCTGATGGCCAACACGCGCCTGGCGTTACGTGTGGATGTTCTGCCCGGTAACGAATCGTCTCCCATTCACAGCAAACGAAATCTTTGGTCGTGGTTCGACGCCTTGCCAAAAAGCGATCGTCCGACAATGATCCGTAGGGATATCGCCTACGGCAGTGAATCTTTTTTGAAGGAGGCGGATGAACGGGACCAACCGTATTTGACAAAAGTGAAACGATCCCCCGTGGTGAAGCGTCTCGTCCGGGAATTGTTTGGTGAAAATGAATGGGAAAACGCGGGACAAGGCTGGGAAGGGAAAGAAGGCGTCCTCACGTTGTCGGGGTGGAGTCGACCGCGCCGGGTGGTGGCACTTCGTCGGAAGATCAAGGATGAATTGGTGCTGACCAAGCAAGAGAAGAATCAAACAAAGTTCATGTTTCTGGATAAGGATAAGACCGTTGGCGGTTATGAATACGCGGTGCTGGTGACATCCACCGATTTTTCAATCCTGACGCTGACTCAACTGTATCGAGACCGCGCGGATGCCGAGAACAATTTTGACGAGTTGAAAAATCAATGGGGCTGGGGGGGCTTCACGACGCACGATTTGGCCCGTTGCCAATTGGTAGCCCGCATGGTGGCCCTGGTTTACAACTGGTGGACGCTGTTTGTCCGATTGGCCCAGCCGAACAAACATTTCGAGGCCATTTCCAGCCGTCCGCTCTTACTGCACGGTGTGGCGACACAAACACGACATGGAGGGCAGACGCGTTTGACGATCACCAGCACCCATGAAAAACAGGCGGTGATTCAATCGATTCTGACGAATCTGGCCCGTTTCTTGGCCACCCTAAAAAACAATGCGGAGCAATTGACCGATCGGCAACGATGGCGTGCGATTTTGTGCCGTGCTTTTGCCAAATTCATCAAGGCCATCCCGCCGTTCACACCACATTTGGCTCTGACTTGAACCAAAAACAGTGGTTCAACTTACGTGTATAGGTTGTACAGCTTACGGGGTACACCTCACTGATCAGCACGGGCCTCTTCCTCTGGGCCCGGTGGGTGGCACCCGCCCGTTTCGTCCGGGCGGACAACCTGGAAGTGGTGATCCAATACATCGCGCAATCGGAGGCACCCACGGCGCCCTACCTGCCCTCCTGGCGGATGTCCCTGGCCGTGTCGAGCTACGCCGCCGGCCGCCTGGGGGAGGTGTTGGGGTACGGGGTGCTCCTGGCCGCCGTGGCCCTGGCGGCGGGGGCGGTCTTGGCGGCCTTCGGCGAGCGGGCCTATTATTCCGGTTGGGCGTTTAATGATTAAATTTAGCTACCCCATCATTCCAGTGGTGTTCTTGGTAATCAGTTCCTTAATGATTGCCTATGTCTGCAGTATTTTTTGCCTGTTTAATTACCCTTGGACGCAAGTTTCCATCCCAATCTTACTGGGGGGACCATTTTTGTTTTCCGCAGGTATTTTTCTCTTCCTCGGACTTTCACGAGCCCGACAAGAAACTTCAACGCCTGCTGGACGACGCCAAGCGTTTGGCGGATCAACGAGGCTCGTTGCGCCCGTTGATATTTTTCCGCCGTGTCCGCAGGCTCAAAGATCGCC
>Ga0247727_10013738_pt1 | contig 13582 bp, 14 predicted proteins | sample WisWelCaveWW1625_FD_202498 | JGI IMG/M metagenome (GOLD analysis project Ga0247727, IMG submission 202498) | Biofilm microbial communities from Wishing Well Cave, Virginia, United States - WW16-25 | ecosystem: Environmental > Aquatic > Deep subsurface > Groundwater > Cave microbial mat | place... | reverse complement strand
ATAGCTGGTCTTCGAGATATTCTGATTCATGAGTACTTCGGTCTCGATGCGGAGATCGTTTGGGACATCGTGCAGAACAAAGTGCCTGCGCTCGATCGAGAGGTTCGAACGATGCTGAACGAATAGAATACGTCGCCATCCACTCCTTCTTACTTCCCGCTTCGGAGTTCCCCCGCTTTCAGTCAATGCAAAACCTCTCCCACCCTTGGAACGCTGTGTGTGAATTCAAGGGAAGCCCCCGGAAGGCCGGAGGCTTCCCAGTGAAGCAGCTCAGCGCTTCAATGCGTGAGAGGAGATCCACTCCTTGGCCTCACGCGCCACGGTGACAAGCACCTCAAGGTCGCTTTAGACCGAAGGAGTTGCCATTGCGCCAGACCTTGATCTGAGCCTTCACGGTAGAAGAGAGCCAACGCATATTTCGTGGAGGGAAAAGAGGTAGGGTTAGAGCACGTACAAGAGGCCCAAACCTTCCCAGAGGCCACTTCAGTGCCACTTGCCTAACTAGAACTAATTTAGTACCGCGTAAGTTGTTGAAATGGTGCCAAGGGACAGAATTGAACTGTCGACACCAGCCTTTTCAGTGCCTCAACAAACTCAGCAGAATCAACAGATTATAATAAAAAGACGATGCAAAAAATGACATTTCGTGTCATGGAAAATCAATGAGTTACAGCACCAGGTGCCACTGGTGGCACCTCGTCGTGTTCAGCCTCCCATCCTATTCTGTTGCGGTGGTTTCTACTTGCTTCATCCTACAAAATCCAATTTTCCGAATGTGATTCCTCAAGGTTGAAAATTTTCTAGTATTGGATGGTCCAATTAATTATATGGGAGGACGTCACTTTTGATCTGCTCAACAGATAGGTTGGCTAGTGTATCGGGAGAATGTCGCTGCTTTATTTTTCAGAGTATCAACGAATCTGAATCCTTTTGGATAAACACTGCATCGGTTTAGATTCACCATAAAGAAGAGTTGACCTGCAAATTTCATCACTTTAGGTGCATTCATCATGTGTTTTTTTGGTTAAAGGACAAATTACCACCGGGCACCAGATTTGCTTCTGCTCTTGTGTGTCCTGCCCAACGTCCAATTTGGATAGGGATCATGAGTCAGAATGGAAATGGCCATGAAACCAGCTTCCATGGCCGAGTTAAAAGCAGCATTGTTTCATTACTGAGCCGACCACCAAATAGTGCCTAGTTCATCATGCTGCAGAGCGGACAACATAAAAGGCTTGTGATCACCTGCGGTTGCTTCTAGCGCCGAATACAAATGATGTCTTTGAACCGACATGGAAATCATAGAGGAATTTGCGGGCCGGCTTCCTGTGATATGCCGGTCTGTACACTCAATAGATTGGTTTTCAGAAGTATAGGGAAGGAGGTGAGTAATTAAATTAAATGTAATACACCAAAAGCTTCGTTTCTGTAGAAAACGAGTTGCCATTTTTCAATCAACTTCATTAAGGAGATGAAAATGGAAAATATCAATGAATTGCAAAGCATGAAAGCATCTGGCACCAGCAGCATCGTCCGGGTCTCCGTAGCCCCGAGCGTGTATTTCAAGTTGGATGCGATCCAGAAAGTTCAAAAAGACATTCTGGGGCGTCTGGGTTGCCTCGCCTGCTGTTCGGGTTGGGATATTCGATTCGATTTACAGCGTCAATTTATCGTTGATGAAAAGTTGAATGTTCGGGAAATCGGCTAGGGAACAATGGAACCGCTTTCCGCACTTGGTGTTGGGATCGTCTATTCCCCCTCCCTTGAGCCACTAATCGAGGGAGAGGGCGATTTGATCAATGTGTTGGAAATTGAACCTCAGCATTATTGGATCAAGCAATCAGGGCACTCTCCGTCGTACCATTTGGACGACCGCGCTTTTGAGCGTATTCTTCACTGGCCGCAGAAGAAAATTGTGCATGGCGTGGGTATTCCCGTGGGTGGCTCGCTGGGGTTGGACGATGGCCAGATGGCTCCATTCATGGAATCTGTTTCTCGACTCCATCCTGAATGGGTCAGTGAACATCTCGCCTTTCTCCGCGCTGATAGCCCTCAGGGTCCTTACCACACAGGATTCCTGCTTCCCCCGCTGCAATCGCTCGAAACTGTCCGGATGGCAGTCCAGAACATACGTCAATTCAAATCGAACCTTTCGGTGCCGTTTGCCTTTGAGAATGCTCCTAATTACCTTCGCCCTATGCCCCAGGAACTTCCAGATGGGGAGTTTCTTGCCAGAATCTCGGACGAGGCAGATTGCGGTATCTTATTGGACATGCACAACCTCTGGTGCAACGAAAGAAATGGACGCCAACCCGTGCGCGATGTGTTGGCATCCCTTCCTTTGGACAGGGTGTGGGAAATTCATCTGGCTGGCGGAGATGATTACAGAGGTTATTGGTTGGACGCTCACTCGGGGCTTGTTCCAGAAAAGCTCATTGAGCTCTGTTTTGAGTGGTTTCCTAAACTGCCGAATCTCAAAGCGATTATTTTTGAAATTATTGCCGACTACATAACGGCAAAGTCCATAGACATTGAAACGTTACTCAGACAGTTGCAGGTGCTTCAAGAGTTATGGAAATGCCATGGACGCAATGCACCTGATACCCTCGACGACAAAGTCAATCTCTGCCCAGCTCGAGAACATCGTGACTTGCCGAAACCCGTTGACTGGGAACAGGCTCTTGGCTTGCTTGTTAACAAGCGTCCACCCAGGAATGATCTGCAGGTCAGGCTTTCTGACGATCCCGGCATCGGAGTGTTGCAGCAGTTGGTGGTGAGTGTTCGATCCGGCATGTTTGTGGATCTGCTGACTCTGAGCTACCGCTTTATGGTTCTTCATCTCGGTGAAGCCTCCGTTTGGGAGATCATGGAAGCCTACTGGAATCAGACATTCCCTGACCCATTTGCTGCTGAAGAAGCAAGACGATTCGCAGAATTCATTCGTGATCGTGAGCTGCCTGTGCCCCATTTGAATGAAGTCCTGACATACGAAGTAGCCTCTCTTGAGTCGCTCAAGACCGGTAAGGAGACCGTGGTAGATTTTTCCTGTCATCCCGTAACACTGCTGGAAGCGTTGAGTGTGGGAAAACTTCCAGATCAACTTCCGTTAGGACGATACGAAGTTGTAGTTCAGCCATAAGTCATGCACAGATAAAGGAGGCTGATCTGATTTGGAGGTAGAAGCAGACAATTTTTATGATGACGCATACTCGCCCAACAAGGGGCTGAACATGGACGCACAAAGAATGCGTGCCGGTTAGCTCGGTCGTTAGGTAATTGAAATCTGCTAAAGGAGGGTAACGAAAAAAAATGGGAAGAAATGAAGAGACAAAAAACAGATGCTTATTTCGGAAAGAACCATGGAGTGGAGGAACAAGGAAACATACCACTTTGCAAACCTCCAGTCCCAATCTACCCAAAAAGGAGATAGATTATGAAAACCATACAGTATCAAGACTTTTCCGACCATCCGCTTATGCTCAAGTACAGACTTTTCAGGCGCGGGTTTTTGGCTTTGCCTCACTTAGAAGCCAATCTAATTTTAGAATTGGAGAAATTATCTGAAGTACACGTTCCCGTATCAAAGGTCCCAGTAGAGCGGGAGTTTCTTGTTAATTCTCTAAGAACAATTAGGCAGGAAATTAGAAAAACATATCAACCGCTTGCTTCATTGAAACGGTCAATTAAAAGATCGAAGGTGTGTGAAGAAGATATCGAGAAGGCGATTGCCGAACAGCTCGAAGATAGTCCACATGCAAGGGATATTTTGGTTCGGATCAAAAGCGTTGGCGGGGTGAATGACTTTCTTGAAGGCTTTTTGTTATTCTTGCGCCCCAGGTATGACGAGTACTCGAAATGTATCGATTTAGTCAATAAATATTACGATGCAGAGAACGAAGACACGACCTTAGCGAAATTGGCACTTAAGGTTGAAAGTTGTATTCCAAGTAGCCCAGATGTCATGTACCGTCTATGTTGGAATCCTTTAAGCTGCATTGTAGCTGCAGCAGTCGTGATTATAACAATTATAGTTTTAGAAGGAGAAGCAGAGGGCGAGGAGGAGGGCGAGATCGGTGATTTCCCCGAACCCGATCCAGACGGCCCTCGGCCAGCGTAGTACAGATAATGTCAGACAGGACGAGAGACGGGTTTGCCTAACAAGTCGTTCCAGCGGACTGCCAAAAGCTACGCTTATGTCATCCGCTGAACTCAAACGTTAGCCCGGTGACCGATGCCATCGTATCGCGGGTGGCGTCACAGACAAACAAGTTCCTGCACCAATCGTCTCACGAAGTGCTGAAGCCAAGTACGCGTGTGGCGCTCGATCGCCACATTCTCCACCGCGAACTCTTGCCCTCGTTATCCTGCTCCCCTTGAAATTGAGACCACCTCTACGACATGGTCCTGCATGGACCAAGGAGGTGGCGATGGCAGCAGAAGCGGCAGATCCGATTGAGCGGTGGACGGCCAAACGTCGCGTGACGCTGGTGGTCAGCATCTTGAAGGGGGAAACCTCGGTGGCCGAGGCGGCCCGGGCGCACGGGCTGACGGTTGCTGAGGTCGAGGACTGGCGGGAGAAGTTTCTGCTGGGTGCGGAGAACGCGCTCCGCACCCGCCCGAAGAACGAAGACGCCGTGAAGGACGAGCAGATCAAGAAGCTCAAGCAGAAGATCGGCGATCTCGTCCTCGATAACGACATCTTACGGGAGGCCTTGAAACCGTACCCTTTGGACCGGAAGACATCCGACGCGTGAGAGCGACGCTGTCGGGTGTCTCGGAACGACGCAGTTGTCGGGTTCTTGAGGTCGGCCGCGCCAGCCTGCATCGGCCGGGAGGGAGCGGGGAGCGATGTGGAGCCGCGGACCCGCCGTGGACGGATCTCCTGCGTCAGTGGATTCAGCAGCATCCCACGTTTGGCTATCGGCGGCTCTGGGTGTTGTTGCGATTCCAGGACGGGATCGTCGTGAATCGCAACGCGGTCTACCGAGTGCTCAAGCAGAAGGGGTGGTTCGTGCATCAACGGTCGTCGACCCCGCGCCCCCGGGTGCGGGGCTGGATGAGTCGGGCCAGTCGGAGTAATGAACGGTGGGCCATGGATGTGACGCATATTCCCTGTGGCCAAGACGGCTGGGCGCATGTGGCCGCCGTGATCGATTGCCATGATCGTGAAGTGATGGGTTACGAGTTCGCACTCCGCAGTCGCGCAAAGGAGGCCGAACGGGCCGTCGAGGCGGCGTGTCTCCAGCGGTTCGGCACGCTCCGCCCGATGGGCGCGCCGGTCCTCCGCAGCGACAACGGCCTGATCTTCCAGAGTCGGCGGTTCCGGCAAGCCTGTCGGGATTATCGGTTGCAGCAGGAGTTCATCACGCCTTATACCCCGGAACAGAACGGCATCATTGAACGATTCTTTCGGAGTCTCAAAGAAGAGTGTGTCTGGCAGCACACCTTCCAAACGTTTGAGGAGGCGCGCCGGATCATGCGGGACTGGATCCAGTGGTACAACCAGGGGCGGCCGCACAGTGCCCTCGGTTACCGGAGCCCGGTCCAATACCGCGCCCAACATGCAACCCAGGTGGCTTGATTTCAAGGGAGCACTACATAGGAGCGGACAATATTTTCTTGCAGACAACCGGGCGAGATGCCGACGCCAACGGTTTTGACGCCTTCCGTGTACGGTCCGATCCAGATGGGAGTCAAATACTGGTGAGCCGGCTGGGACTCGAACCAAGGACCCTCGCCTTAAAAGCTCAAAAAGACCAATAATATCAATGGCTTGATATTGCGAAGGTTTCCCCGTTTTTTCTTTACAAACAAGGGCTTGAGAGGATTCTATACATTCCATTGATTCTATAGAATACGATCCATTGTGCAGATTTTTAGCACAAATTTAGCACAGCAAAAGGCGCTACCTCACCTCTTTAAGATGAGTGCCTCCAATCAGTTTTCAGTGTCCGTGGAACCGTTCTTTTTGGAATGTAAAGGATGGTGATTTTGATAATCTAAAACTAAGATTTCGGCGAGAATGTCCGTTACTTGCTCAAACAATTCAGGTGGAAGTTTGGACTGGTACTTACCACTGGATTGTTCTAGTGCCTCAACAACATCTCTTTTTCCCGCAGCCCGAGCAACCCTCTCTACTTGGTTCAATGTTCTGGAGGTAAGGCAATTCGGCACGATACCGTTCCGTTTGAGTGCCCGCTCCCACGGTTTAATGAGAATTGCGCCAGTCATAATTCGCGTTCCAGAGGGATTTAGTCGCCGCTTTCGCACCAAAAGCGCGCGGGAGTCCAGGATGCTCACCGGAACAACCTTCGTCGTGTGCGGGAACAGGCCACGATCTTCGATGAAGCTGGAAGGGAGCTGCTCAGAACACAGCACCAAACACCACTCCCATTCAACCTCAATTGGTTCGATGGACTTCAGGGCGTTTTGTGCCACCGTGACGACTCGACAAAGTGACTCCGCGTCTATGACCACGCTGTTGCAACCCAAGTGGATGCTTAGGGCTTCGCGCAGCGATTGCTCAGTAATAGACGCATCGCACCGGAGCAGCACGCTATCAGGCCGAGTCACGATGCGGACAAAGGCTATTCGTGGTGACAGCGGGCGCAGCATTTCCTGTACCTGTTCGCCTGATACGAACCTGCTACCTGGAATGTTAAGTCCGAATAGGAATGCGGCAAACAGTTTTTGAGTATGGTGAATAGAGTTTTTGTCGGGCATACGCTTATCGTTACCCGAGGCGAGCGGAAAGGTCTATAGAAAACTCCACGAAGGGGTCAAACCCGCTGAATAAGAGTGGCAGAAGGCCAATTATTCGAACAGCTCGATGTTGCGAAGGTTTCCCCGTTTTTTCTTTGCGAACAAGGGCTTGAGATGATTCTATACATTCCATTGATTCTGTAGAATGCGATCCCTTTTGCAGATTTTTAGCACAAATTTAGCACAGGGAGGTTTTGGCTCTGTCTTTGGATGGTGCCGAAGCTGCAATTGTATCAGAGGGGGTTGCTCAAGTCACTGATGGCTTGGGCAATCCCCATGTCATTACTATGCGAGACGCTGTCGCCGGTTACTCTCGGCATGTTTCTATTTGTCGGTCTTCGACTGGTTTTGTCGCTCTCCCTCACACCGTATTAACGCCTGAAAGGGTCCCCTACACCTAACTTTTAGAGTTATGGGGCGGGGGGCAAAAATCAGCGATCGTCCACACGCGTTATAAATGCCTCACATGCATCCCCGGTTTTCAAACGAAACAGGGGTTCGATCTCATGAAGTTCGGCGCTTTTTCCTAGCCTGGAGTTGGAAGTCGACGCCACTGACATTTATCCGAAAGGTGGCGAGAGCTTCTGTCACTTGGTAGGACTTGGCGATTTGAGGAACAGTCCGTCCATCTCTCCTGGCTCTCAGGAGCGCATCCCGGGGAAGTAGTAGGCTCCAGGCAAGCCAGTTAGCCTCCCCTTCCTGTTTCTCGTCAAAAGTACGCATCGCCAAACTACCATCGGTGGAAAGGATCAAAGTAGCAGGCTTGTGGTCAAGGAGAAAATGGGCCAGCTCATGAGTTATGTCGCTGGCTCGACGACCTTTCGAATTCCGGGGGTTATAAATCAGAAGGCCGTGCCCATTGGGAAGTAACAGACTGATGGCTGACCACCCCCACGGATCACAGTCAAGCAATTGAGTGCAGATAGCTTGCGGGAGGCCAGGTATTCCGTGAGGGGTACAGACGTCAACTTCAAGAAAACGAGCTAACTGCAAGGGGTCGAGTGGATCTAGGACGGTTATGCCCAGTTCCGCACGTATAGCCAGGGAGGTTCGTTCTGCCCAACTCTTGAAGCCACGGTCAATGGTTCCCATAGTTCGGAGATTCTTCAACCTTAGGCTGGTTCTTCAAGGCCCAGAGAATCATTGTGGCGAGGGCCTGAACTGTTTCTGGTTGGGGAGTCTTATCAACGCGCAGATGTGCCGACACAAGTAGCGATCTGGTCGGGTCCGTGTCGTGTTCGTCCTGAGATTGTTCATGCTTGTCGAAACCCAGAAAGGTTCCTGGTTCGAGGCCAAGCCAGTTGCAGATCTTGCCGAATGTCTCCAGGTCAGGTACTCGTCCGTTTTCCACCCGCATTAGGGTAGCCGCTCCAATACCTATTTCCTTGGCTGCTTCTCGAAGTTTCAAGGAGCCTCGCTTTCCCCTGACCAAGCGGCCGAGACTGCTAAGTGGATAGCGGGGCATTGCCGCACCTCCTTTCTTTCTGAGAAACCGAACTTGACTTATGAAACCATGCCGATTTACACTAGTATATCATGATGAAACGTCACTCCACCAGAGAAACGATCGAGCCAAGACATTGGGGTCATGACCAACATGGACGTTAGCATTTGGAACAATGAGTCCGATGACAAGAGGCAGCCAATCTGAGCGAATGGACATGATCGCCGATCAATCTATTCTCCCGCATGCGGACCTTGCCGCTGCGTGGGCAGCCATCAAGCTGTCAGAGCAGGCCCGCGAGCGCCTACTCGCCCAGTCGGTGCTGGCGCTCCAATTGCGTCAGAAATTTCCCTTTGAGACAATGCCGATACATGGCCTGATTGTCTTGTCTGGACCACCGGGCACTGGGAAGACGACGCTTGCCAGGGGGTTGGCCAACAAGGTTGCAGTTGCTCTGAAGGGCACGAAGGCTCGGTTTATCCAAATCGATCCGCACGCGCTTACGAGTTCGGCCCTCGGACGCAGCCAGAAGGAAGTCACCAAACTTTTCCATCAAGTTATCCCGGAATATGCTGCTGGAGACCCATGCATCGTGCTTCTTGACGAAGTCGAAACGCTCGCCCCAGACCGACACCGGATGAGCCTCGAGGCAAATCCAATCGACGTTCACAGGGCGACCGACGCAGCGCTCGCCGGAATAGACCTGCTAACACGCAAGCACCGAAACGTTTTGCTGGTTGCGACTACGAACTTTCCTCAGGCGGTCGATCGCGCCCTTATGTCCCGTGCGGACTGGATCGAGGATATCCCTTTGCCAGGACCTGAAGCACGAACCGAGATCATCACCGATGTATTAGATCTGCTGACAACGACATGGCCCGGTGTGAGCGACTTGAAGCGCCATATCAGATCCTTCGTGGCGGCATCCGAAGGTCTCGATGGCCGCCGATTGCGGAAGGCGATTGTCTCCGCCGCAGCCACTTCTGTTGACATCGCTCGCGACCTGAACAAGCTCAAGGCCGAACACATTCTCACGACACTCAAGACTGTCGCGAAGGCCCAACCGCGCGAGGGGGTGGTGTGAGGATTCGCCGCGATATTGCCTCAATTCCCGTCCGTTCCGCGAAAGAGACTTGGCGCGCCATAGTCGATCTTGTGACAGGGGAGAACTCGGTTGATCGACAACAGCTCGAAGCGGCCTCGAGCATCATGGAGTCGCTGATCGCAGATGAACAGCCCGCGACGATTCCTATTGTTTTCAAGGGGAGTGGCCCGCGTGTCTTGATCTATTGCCTCTATGATGAAGACGCGATGGAGGCAGGGCTTGGCATAGACAGCCTGAACTCTAACACCACGACTGGCGACTGGCAAGCCACTGCACCGTGCGAAGCAGAGGATGTGTCCTGGATGAAAAACGCCCTCAAGAGCAGAGCACCGCGTATCACGGTCCATACCGCAGACGAAGAACCCGTCGATATGGAGACAGAAAGGGCAGAACAAGCTGCGAAGGCGTTTGAGATTGATTGGGAGGCTTTGGGTAAATCATGAATGGTGTATACGTCCATAATTACACCCGCGTCAATACCTCGATTTATGTTTCGGACAAGTTGCGCAATTTTCTAAAGCTCCTTGTCCGCCACTACGGACTCGATCCCCAGGACGTCGTGGATGCCTGGGCGGGCTGGGTGGATCTCGCGGCGCGGACCTGGCTCGACTCAGGGCATCTGAAAACGATCATAATTGAGTTCTACTGGCCATGGTCAGATGTTGCCGTTGCCCGTTGGGATTTTCCGATCCGCTACGACGGCAATGGTGTCGATGAAATGTGGGTCGATCGTCTTTTCTTTGAGGATTCGATGGCAAAAGCAAAGGCTCCACCCCCTGGTTGCTCTTACCGGGTCATTCTTACCGTGTCGCCCGGTGAGCCTGCTGTCGACGGGGTAGGTTCAACCACACTGCGCTCGACCAGGGGTCTTGTCGCCCGTGAAGTGGGCACAGTCATCGCTACACCCGACATCATGGCATCAGCGAGGTATTACCGCACATGACCACTATATCCGAGGCCTTCGACATATTCCGTCGGCGCCTCGAGCTGAGCGAGACCGAGCGAACAGATGCCATACGCCGTCATAATGATGTCCGCAACTGCATCCGCGCCACCTTTGACATCGAACACGACTTTCTCACAGGCTCCTATGCCCGTAATACCAAGACCAAGCCGCTCAAGGATATCGACATCTTTTTCTGCTTTGGCCAAAAGGATCGCCGGTGGCGCGGCATGCCATCACACGAAGTCCTGTATGCTTTCGAAAAGTGCCTTGCTAAGAAGTATGGAGCTGGCGACGTGAACCCAGGTCGCCGATGTGTCACTATCGAGTTCGAAAAGGACAATCCAACGGCTGATGAGGAAGGCAAGGTACTCAGCATCGACGCCGTGCCGGCGTACGAACTCAGCGACTGCTACGAGATCCCTGACCGTGATCTCGGCAAATGGATCAAGACCGACCCAGATATCCATGCGGACAAATCGACGGCTAAAAACAAGGCCCTTGATGACAAATGGGTGCCGCTCGTAAAGATGCTGAAGCGCTGGAACCGTTCCGCGGACAAGCCGATTGCGCCGTCGTTCCTCATCGAAGTGATGGCGATCGAACTGGTGGATACACCTTTCACGAACTATCCAAGCGAAGTCCGCCGATTCTTTGGTGCAGCGCTTGACGGGATCATGCGGGACTGGCCTGACCCTGCAGGCCTCGGACCACCCGTCTCCGACCAGATGACGCCGCAGAAACGACGGGAGGCCGTAACCGCGATACGTACCGCGGAGGTCAAGGCCGCCTGTGCAGACCGCCTTGAGCAGCAGGGGAAAAATGGTGAAGCACTCACGGTTTGGCGAGAAGTCATGGGCAAATATTTTCCCGTGAGTTGACGCCAATGGCGCTAGCTAACGTTGCACGGCGTCAGGGCGATGATTTCCAGGCACGGCTGTTCTGGCTCAAAGCCGCATGCCTGCTGGATCCCCGAAGCCCTATCATCAAGGTCGCATATGAAGCCGGACCCAAGGGTTTCGATGATATTATTGTGGAGTACGATCCAAAAGCCGCGCCTTCCGATCACGAAGGAAAGGCAATCTTCAGAAGGTACATTCAATGCAAATGGCACACGACAGCCGGCATTTTCGGCTATGAAGACCTGATCGATCCCGCCTTCATCAATGCCGAGCGCTATTCTCTCCTTCAGAAAGCCCGCAGCGCACAGTCTCTCCATGCGCCTGATGGTTTCGGTTGCCGGTTCGAACTCGTAACGAACTGGCGGCTCCGGGCGGATGACCCGTTGATTGACCTGGTACGGAAAGAGAGCGATGCCCTGGACCTCCGCCGCTTGTTCGATGGAACAACGGATCGTAGCCGCATGGGCGAGCTCCGCAAACTCTGGCGGGAACATCTTAACGTTGACGACGACGCGCTTCGTCTGGTAGCGCGCGTTCTCGCAGTGGCAGAGGCACCTGATTCACTAATGAATTTACGTGAGCAGCTCGACGACAGGTTCGCTGCGGTCGGGATGAAGCGAGTGCCGGCAAGCGAGTCAGGTTTTTTCTACGACGATTTGATCGCTAAACTTCACGGTCAGGGTAGCGTGGAGTTCGACAAGGACAGCTTTCGGGTCATGTGCCTTCGAGAAGGGATCCTTGGAGAGCCGTGTCAATTTGAAGATGCGCTAACGATTGGGATCCGCTCTTTCATGCACCCGATCGACAATATCGAGAACCGGTGCGAGCGTATTCTTAATCTTGTCCCTTATTTTGATGGCCGCTACATCCGTCACGATTCCGACTGGGAGAACCGCATTTTACCGGAACTGCATGACTTTCTCCTGGAAGCAGCCCGGTCAACGGATCGCCTGCGGCTCGTCGTGGACGCGCATGCTTCTGTTGCGTTTGTGGTCGGCGCGCTGCTCAACGTGAAGTCCGGCAAGCGCATAGACATCGAACAACGCACCGATGGTCGCCGCTTCTGGTCAATGGACGACGGCGCGGTTGACACAAGCTGGCCTAAGATTCTCTTTGAAGAGGAGGTTTTCGTACACCAAGGTGACGAGATTGCGCTCGCTGTCGGCCTGACTCATGATGTTTCAGCATCAGTTCGCACCTTCGTCAAACAACATATGGATCAGGTAGGGCAAATAATGCATTGCAGGCTCGAAGGCGGTGCTTCGCAACGGTCGATCCGGTGCGGACGTCATGCGTGCATGCTTGCTGAAACGGTTGTACAGCGTTTGCTGGGCCTCCGGGGGAGTGGGAATCCCTTACGTCGCGTACACCTGTTCGTCGCTGGCCCTAACGGCTTCGCCTTCTTCCTCGGTCAGCACCAGCAGGCTATCGGTTCTGTTGCTGTCTATGAGTGGGATTTCGATGGTCAGCGCGGCGGTGGCTACAGCCACGGCTTATCCATAGGCTACTAGCAACTTACGTCCGGTGTCGCTCCTTCTTTCTTGTTGTCCTGTCTAAGCGATTTCTCCTCACTAAATAACTAGTAACGACTGCGTAGATCCTCATTGCTGAATTGGAAACTCATTTCAGCTCTCAGGAAAGCACCTGGGTAGGCCACCTGGACACGGCTATTGCCAGAACGTGTAGATATTACTAATAAAACAATAATATGTGCGCGTTTCAATAAGTGGACTTGCTAAATGCACTAGAAACTACTATAAGCATTAGTAATGTATGCACAAGACGAAAAACACTCTGCTCTAGATTTCTTTATGAGCCACCCAGTGTTCACACACCAGGAGTTTGCCAACTACGCTTCCGTTAGTAGGGAGAAAAGCCGCCAAACTACTCACAACATTCTGGCGCATCATCTCTCGACCGGTCGTCTCGTGCGCGTCCGCCGAGGACTTTATGCCACGGTTCTCCGGGGCGTCTCGCCTGCGAAGGCAGCCGTGGATCCCTATCTAGTCGCCACAAAGCTGGCCGACGATGCAGTTGTTGCCTACCATGCAGCGCTTCAGTTCCATGGAAAAGCTTACTCGGTATCGCAACAATTTACTTATATCACGCGCCGTCGCGCGCGCGCGTTTGATTTCCGTCAAGCCCAGTTCGTTCCCGTTCAAATTCCAGCTGCTCTACGGCAACTTGCCGATTCAGGTGGTGGGATCCTCGAACGACACCATGCTGGCGGACTTGTCAAGGTCACAACACTTGAGCGGACATTGGTCGACGTGCTCGATAAGCCTGACCATGGAGGTGGTTGGGAAGAACTCTGGCGCTCGTTGGAAGCTGTCGAGTTCTTCGATTTGGATGCCGTTGTGGCATATGCGCTGAAGCTTAAGTGTGCTCTGACCGTGGCACGGGTCGGTTTCTTTCTGGAGCAGCAT
>Ga0247727_10013737_pt1 | contig 13582 bp, 11 predicted proteins | sample WisWelCaveWW1625_FD_202498 | JGI IMG/M metagenome (GOLD analysis project Ga0247727, IMG submission 202498) | Biofilm microbial communities from Wishing Well Cave, Virginia, United States - WW16-25 | ecosystem: Environmental > Aquatic > Deep subsurface > Groundwater > Cave microbial mat | place... | reverse complement strand
CGGCTGAGTCACCGCGTCGCATACATGGCTACATCTCCGACCTGCCCGCCAAAGGCAGATGTGCAGAAACCTCCATTCCGCCGCGAGTTGCCGCGGTCAAGCCACCGTTTCCGACAGGGAACTTTGGTCTAAGGCTTCGCAGTGGTACCGGCCCGTAGAAATACTGACGAACTTGGACGAGGTCACGGTTGGCGGGCGGCCTGCTTGGCGAAGTAATCATTGACCGCCGCTGCTATGGAGATCGCCACCTGCTTTTGCCAATCCGGCGATATGAGCAGCTTCGCATCCTTGGCGTTGCTCATGTACCCGAGCTCGACCAGCACGGATGGGCAATCGCTTTGGCGCAGAACCTTGAACGCTGCCGATCTGGCCGGTTCCCGCGAAAGCGTAATCGAGCGCTTCAACTGCGTCAGCAACCGGCCTCGGAACTCGGCCGAGTATTCCGCCGTCTCGCGCCACTTCAAATCCGCCAGGATGCGGTCGACCTCGTTGACCTCTTCGATGCCGGTCTCCACGCCCGCCAGCACGTCAGCGGCGTTCTCTTTCTCTGCCAGTCGCTGCGCCTCGCGGTCGGAGGCTTCCTCCGACAGTGTGTAGACGGTCGCGCCGCGTACGGCCGCGGCAACCTCCACATTTGCCACGCTGTCGGCGTGGATAGAAACAAAGAGGCTTGCCGCCTTGTGCCTCGAGAAGGCGAGCCGCCGATCGAGTGAAACGGTGACGTCAGTGGTGCGGGTCATCTGCACATCGTATCTGCCCGTCCCTTCCAGCACGGCGCGGACGTGGTGGGCAACTGCGAGGACGACGTCTTTTTCCCGCACTCCGGCTCCGATCGTGCCTGGGTCCACGCCGCCGTGGCCGGGATCGATGACAACGATCGGTTTTGCGCTTGGGAGGCGCGGTGCCTTGCCGCGAACATCGTCGGGACTAGACAAGTCTTGGGCGCGCGACGTCGGGGGTGGTGCCACGTCGGCCAGGAAACTGGCCGCGTCGGTCGGGGTCAGGTCGAGACTGAGGCGAACAGTCTTGCCACCTCCCCGCACGGTCATGGCATGCTTCTGGACCCGCACGGGGCGAGTCGTATCGATGACGATGCGCGATTTGCCCGGCGCGAAGAGTCCGTAGCGATAGGCGCGGATCAGCCCGCCGGCTTGTTGCCCCGCCGCCAAGGGCAAGCGAAAGTCGACGTCGGGCATGTCGATGACGAGCCGATACGGATTGGCGAGCTTGGAGACGTGGTAGGGCACGCGCGCGGAAAGTACCAGCGTGAAGCGTGTAAGCTGCTCGTCGCCGGCAACCTCGGTATGGGTTGCAGTTGCCGCTAGGTCCTTCCGGTCCGTCGGCAAGTCCGTTGAGGTTGGTGGCTTGGCTTCCGCTGCCGGTGGTGGTTTGGCCCGGTCTTGCGTGGCCGCGGGCTGCGGGAGCGACTTCTTGATCTCGATTTGCGCGGGATTGCGCTCGCGCGGCAGGGTCTTCTTGATCTCGGTCGACTGGGCGGCCGCTGCGACGGGGGCGAACACGCAGGTCAAGCAAACGACTGCGCGCCAAGGCCCCAACCATCGCCTGCCAGGCGCAGCCATCGCAAAGTACCTCCCCTCACTGCGGTCGCGATCTTAACCGGACGTTTGCCAATTCAGGGCTGTATCAAGCCAAAGTCTGGCAGTCGCGGCCACCAAAAACTTGCTTGCCTAGAAATGAGCAAGGGCCTAGAAAGCCGGGCGCATACCGCCGCAACCGTTTTGCTGGCGGCACCACCCAGAGCGCACGGCAGGGCCCGGAGCTGAACAGCTCGCCGCCAGGACCGTGCCCGACGGGAACGGGCATGCCGAGCGCGTTGCGACGGTGATGGTCGCAGTGGCAAGATGGTCTGGCCTGGCCGCCGGCGAAGTGCGTAGCGGCCGGCGGATCGTGCCATCGAAGGTGATGTTTGCTCTGAAGGTCTCTGCACGCTCGCCGACCGAGGACTGGCAGGTGCAGAGTGCCGCATAAATCGCCGCAGTTTGCCCGAAAGCCGGGCATCTTCGGGGCTTGAGCATTTGCGCCAGGCTCCGAGCATCAACGTGGATCATGACGGTACCGTACTCACCTTGTAAGTGGAATATCGGCGAACCAAGGGGAGCGGGCAAGCTTCTGCGCGCGGCGAGTTGCCGTCGCAGCCAGGTGCCGCTACCCGTCGGAGCGCAAGCAGACCTTACGCTGTCGCGATCCCCAATTCGCAACCGAAATCGGCGCAAGAGACAGTGGAGCGGCCTGCAGCGGCTTGCCGATTGGCAGCCGCATGTCGCCCGCTTCGGCGCCAGGGACTTCAGGACATGGAAACCAAGAATAAGATGCTTATCGATGCCACGCATGCCGAGGAGACTCGGGTCGTGGTGCTGCGCAATGGCCGGGTAGAGGAGTTCGACTACGAATCGGCCGCACGCAAGCTCCTTCGGGGCAACATCTATCTCGCGAAGGTGACGCGCGTCGAGCCGTCCCTGCAAGCTGCGTTCGTGAACTATGGCGGCAACCGCCACGGCTTCCTCGCGTTCAGCGAAATTCATCCCGACTATTATCAGATCCCAATGGCGGATCGGCAGGCGCTCCTGCAGGAGGAAGCTGAAGCCGAGGCGGAGGCTGAGGCCGAGGCGGACGCGCGCGCGCAAGCGAGAGAAAGACCGGCCGATTCGATTCCCTCTGAGGCTTCTGCTGAGCCGAACGAAGGCCGGTTCGAGCCTGCAGCCGCCGAGGCGCCCCCAAGAGCGCGCGCACACAGGGTAGAGCCTGCCAGCGGCGAAACGGCGGTCCACGCCGACATCGCGCCGGACGGTGAAGGCTATCAACCCGTGCGTGACGGCGGCGCCGGCGGGCACGTCGAGGAAATCATCGGTGATCCGGCCGAAGCCCCCGAGACAGTCGGCGCCTCGGTAGAACAGGTCGGCACCGAAGACGCGCTCGAGGAGGTGCCGGAGCGCCCGCGGCGGCATATCCGCTCCTACAAGATCCAAGAGGTGATCAAGCGGCACCAAATCATGCTGGTGCAGGTGGTGAAGGAAGAGCGCGGCAGCAAGGGCGCGGCGCTGACCACCTATCTGTCGCTCGCCGGCCGCTACACCGTGCTGATGCCGAATACGGGCCGCGGCGGCGGCATCTCGCGCAAGATCACCAACCCGCAGGACCGCAAGCGCCTCAAGGCTATCGCCCAGGACCTGGAAGTGCCCGAAGGCATGGGTCTGATCGTCCGCACTGCCGGGGCGGCCCGAACCAAGCAGGAAATCAAGCGCGACTTCGAGTACCTGTTGCGGCTGTGGGAGAACGTGCGCGATCTGACGCTGCGGTCGACTGCGCCTAGCCTAGTCTACGAGGAAGGCAACCTCATCAAGCGGTCGATCCGCGACCTCTATTCCAAGGATATCGACGAGATCCAGGTGGCCGGCGAAGCGGCACACAAGGAAGCGCAAGACTTTATGCGCATGCTCTCCCCGAGTCAGGCCAAGAACGTCATCAAGTTCGATGAACCCGAATCGCTGTTTGCTCGCTACCAGATCGAGCGTCAGCTGAACGCTATGTTCAGCCCCTACGTCACGCTGCGCTCGGGCGGCTATCTCGTCATCAACCAGACGGAAGCGCTCGTCGCTATCGACGTCAATTCGGGCAAGGCTACGCGAGAATTCTCTATCGAAGAAACGGCCCTGCAGACCAACTCGGAGGCGGCCGAGGAGGTTGCCCGCCAAGTGAAGCTCAGGGATCTCGCAGGGCTCATCGTCATCGACTTCATCGATATGGAGGAGCGGCGCAACAACCGCAGGGTGGAGAGCCGCCTCAAGGATGCCTTGCGCCATGATCGCGCACGCATCCAGGTCGGCCGCATCAGCCATTTTGGCCTGCTCGAAATGTCGCGCCAGCGCCTTCGAACAGGCGTGATGGAGGGCTCAACCTCCCAGTGCCCGCATTGCCAGGGCACCGGTATCATCCGTTCCACCGAGTCGGTTGCCCTCGCGGTGCTGCGCGCGGTCGAGGACCACCTTGCGCGTGACGCACGCTCCTCCTTGACAGCGGTCACCACCGCCGACGTCGCCCTCTACATTCTCAACAACAAGCGCGCATTCGTCACCGATATGGAGCAACGGTACGGCGTTTCCATCGCGGTGCAAGCCGGCGACCGCATGCAGGGCGCCAACTTCGCGATAGAAAAGTCGGCGGCTCCCGTCACACCGCAGAAGGTCAGCGAGCGGCCGGCTGCCGTCAACATGGAATGGGGGTTCGAAAGCCAAGACAGCGAAGAGGCGTACAGCGAGCGTGAGGAGGTCGAGGTCACCCCCGAGAGCGGGGCCGACGATCAACGTCCGCGCCGCCGGCGCCGGCGCAGCCGACGCGACGAGAGGGGAGAACAGCGCAGCCGGCCAGAGCCGGTTCGCTCTGTCCCTAACGGCGAGGTCGATGCCGTGGGGTTACAGCCACTCCCCGAGGAAGCCGCTCGCAGCCCATCCGAGTCGCGCCAGGACGCGAGCGACGACATCCCTGGTCTCGGCGAGCAACCGGCAGCGCAGGCCGGCGAGGATGACCGGCGTGGCCGGCGGCGCCGGCGCGGGCGCCGTGGTGGCCGGCGAGGCCGTGATCGGGAGTTAGCCCCTCCAGGCGAGGCGCCGGGCGGTAACGGCGCCTATGGTGCCTATGATGCGGTGCCGGAAGTCGCCGGCGCGGAGGTGGTGGCGGATGTAGCAACCGACGGGACTGAGCTACGCCGGGAACTGTTGCGGCCGGAGGCCGCGCAAAGCCCAACACTGGAGCCGCATCCTGAGCCGCACCAAGAGGCGGTGGCCGGCAATGACGAGGGTGTGAAGCCACGGCGTGCTTTGGCCGAAACCGGCCGAACAACCGGCGTAGCGCCGGAAGCGCCGACGAACGCGGAGCCAGCGCCCGCCGGCGTCGGGCTCCCGCCCCGCGATCCTGCTCGCGTCGACCCAGTTGCCGCCCACACCGATCCGGCTCGAGAGGATCCCCTGAAGCCGGCACGCAAGGGTTGGTGGCAGCGGCGCGGGTCAGGGGAATGAGCTCGACGACTGCGCACGCGTCGTGAGGCGGCGCCAGGTTCGCAACCGGTGCGCGGCCTCCGCCATGTCCTTGGTGGCTCCCGCGTAGCAGAAGCGCACATAGCGGCTGCCGCGCTCGGTGTCGAAGTCGACGCCGGGTGTGGCGGCAACGCCGATTTCGGCCAGCATCTCCTTGGTGAAGGTATGGCTGTCCGACGTGAACGCCGTCACATCGACATAGAGGTAGAACGCGCCATCTGCTGGGAGGATGCGTTCGAGCCCGGCTTTGGGAAGCTCGGCGAGCAAGAGCGCGCGGTTCTCGGCATAGACCCGCCGGTTGGCTTCGAGCTCGTCTTGCGCCTCGAAGGCTCCAAGTGCGGCCACTTGCGCGATCGCCGGCGGAGAGATGTAGAGATTCTGCGCGAGACGCTCGATCGGCCGAACGAGAGCTGGTGGGACGATCATCCAACCAACTCGCCAGCCCGTCATTGAGAAGTACTTGGAAAAGCTGTTAACGACGATAGCGTCGCTGGAGTGCGCCAGCGCTGTCTGTTCGGTCGTGCCGTAGGTGAGACCGTGATAAATCTCGTCTGACACGAACCAGATGTTGTTGCGCTGGCAAGCCGAGGCGACCTCGGCAAGGCGGGTAGGCTCCAGCATTGTGCCGGTCGGATTGGCGGGGCTGGCGACCACGAGTCCAGCGATTCCGTGGCTGCGGCAGGCCTCCTCGATCTGCGCACCGGTCGGCATCCAGCGTGCCGCGGCATCGGTTGTAAGCGAAACCGCGAACTGGCCGAGCGCAGTCAGAATGTGGCGGTAGCAGGGGTAGCCGGGCGTCGGCAGGGCGACTTTGCTACCGGCGTCGAAAAGGGCGAGAAACGCGAGCACGAAGCCGGCCGACGATCCGGTCGTCACGACCACCCGCTCCGGTTCCACATGGACCCCGTAGCGCTCTTCGTAGTGGCGGGCGATGCGCTCGCGCAGGGCGGGCAAGCCCAGGGCAACGGTGTATCCCAGCGTCTCGCGATCGAGCGCGCGTGCGACACGGGCAAGGGCGGCGCGCGGGGCCGGAGTGGCGGGCTGACCGACCTCCATGTGGATGATGTTGTGCCCCAACGCCTCGCGCTCCGCCGCAGCCTGCATCACATCCATCACGATGAACGGAGCAACTGCACTGCGGCGCGAGGGCCGCAGGCCAGTCGCCAGCGGGCTGATATCGGATTGCGCCTTGTTCATGAACTCTCCACCCGTCGACGAGCCCTCAAACCGCCATGGTTGCGCCCTAATCGGCTCATCAATCGGCTGCCAGCCAGCGGGCCCCCAACGATGTGATGTGGCGCACCGGCAGCAGGCGGCTTATAGTCGGGCAAGTTCGAGTTGCCTAGGCGAACCAGCGCCTTAGTTGCCGGCAAAACGCGCAACAATCGCTCAAGCTGAAGTATACGATCTGCGTGAGGGTCGCACGTGAACCAAATCGATCAATGCTATGGCGGGTATTCGGCCCTCTTGCAGACCGCTCCGGCGTCAGACGTTCGCGCGCACCGCGGGCCGACCCAAAAATGGCGCAGAGGGGCTGTAGCGGTTCTTTGCGCCCTGTCCGTCAGCAGTGCGGGTGTCGCCCCTGCCTGGGCGCAGAGCCTGATACGCGACACAGAGACCGACGCTTTACTGTCAAGGTATGCTCGGCCGATCCTCCAGGCAGCCAATCTGACGAGCGTCAGAATGCGCGTGGTTTGTCAGGAGGACTTCAACGCATTCGTCTTCGACGGTCGGAACGTTTTTGTCTCCACTGGACTACTCAAGGAGGCGCGTACACCAAACGAGGTCATCGGTGTCATCGCCCATGAGATTGGTCATATAAGCGGTGGCCACATCATGCAGTTGCGCAACCAAGTGGAGAGAATGCAGGCGATGAGCCTGTTGTTCGGCATCCTTGGTATCGCAGCCATGGCTGCTTCGGTTGCGTCGGGCGGGGATACCGCGCGGGAAATGGGAGGCCTAGGTACGGGGATCATGTTGGGCGGACAAAACGCGGCAGTCATGAGCTTCTTGGCCGAGCGGAGGGCGCAAGAGTCGGCTGCAGACCAAGCCGCCATGGGGTTTCTGGAAGCGACGAAGCAATCGGGCCGAGGCATGCTCGAGACATTTGAGCGCTTTGCCGGGGCCGAGTATGTATCGGAGACCCATAGGTCGCCGTTCCAGCGTACCCATCCTGTTGCCGTACAGCGTCTTGCCCAGCTTCGCGAGCGGGTTGCGCGTAGCCCCCACGCAGGTGCGGTGGACAAGCCGGAGCTTCAGGCGGAACACGATCTCGTGAAAGCCAAAGTCACAGGGTACCTTTACCCCCTACAGCATGTTCTCGGCGTGTATCCGACCTCGAACCAGAGTTTGCCGGCGCGATATGCACGCGCCATCGCCCGAAATTGTTCAGGCAGGTGCTCGACCAAGCCCGGTTCCTCTCTCGAGCTGGAGTGCAGTGCCACGGCAATTCACGAACTCGATGCCCTAGTTCGCGAGCAACCGAGGAATCCCTACTTCTTGGAGGCGAAGGGTTTTGCGCTGTTCCAGGCCACCCGGTTCAAGGAAGCGCTCGAGCCGCTGCGAAAGGCAGTGGAGCTTACCGGAGGGCGTTCGCCGCTTATCCAAGCTCAACTGGCAAGGGCCCTCGTTCGGGGCGGCGGAGATCGGGCGCAGATCGACGAAGCGATCTCACTTCTTGGAAGTGTGATAAGGGCTGAAAATGAGAACGCCGAAGCCTATCGCCTGCGTGGAGAAGCTCACTCGAAGAGGGGCGATGAGGGGCGCGCGTACCTAGACACAGCCGATTATCACTACTACATCGGCAATTCTGAACGGGCGGCGTACTTCGCGAAACTCGCTCAGACCAAGCTGCCGAAGGGTACACCTGAATGGCAGCGCGCCCAGGACGTCATCAGCCTAAAGCCCTCGAAATAGCTCGCGATCAGGTCTAACGAAGGAGAACTCCGAATGTCCGGCAACCTGCTCGCGTCTGCGATTGACACCCTCGGCTCCAACAAGCGAGCTGTGCTGCTCGTCCCCGCCATCCTGCTGGTGGGGACAGCGATTGCTATCGGGCAGAACGAGCCCGCGGCCGTTCCGGCCCTCAAGGCTGAACAGGCGCCGCCCGCCGCGGCCGCCGCGCCCTCGCAGCAAAAGGCGGCCCCCACCGAAACGGCGCTGGGCTCCGTTCAGCGCAAGGAGATCGAGAATATCATCAAGGACTATTTGACCAACAATCCTGAGATTCTGATGGAGATGCAGAATGCGCTGGAAGCCAAGATGGACAAGTTGCAGGCTGAGCGCACGGCAGCGGTCATAAAGGGCAACGCTACGGAGATCTTCCGTCCCGCGTTCTCTCCCGTCGTCGGCAATGCCAAGGGTGACGTACCGGTAATCGAGTTCTTCGACTACAACTGCGGCTATTGCAAGAGAGCCTTTGTCGATGTCGTGCGTCTGATCGACAAGGACAAGCAGGTCAGAATTATTCTCAAAGAGCTGCCAATCCTGAGCAAGGGTTCCGAGGAGGCGGCAAGGGTGGCGTTGGCCGCCAAGATGCAAGGCAAGTACTGGGAGTTTCACCGCGCCATGCTGGAGAGCACGGGCCAGGCAACCGAAGCCACGGCGCTGCGCATTGCCGAGAAGACCAACCTCGACATGGCCAGGCTCAAGAAGGACATGGCCTCGCCGGAGGTGAAGAAGGAACTCGACGATACGCGCGCGCTTGCGGCGAAGCTCGGCATTCAGGGCACGCCACACTTCATGGTCGGCGACCGAATCATCCCGGGTGCGCCCGAAAACCTACTCGAGCGCATGACCAAGCTTGTCGCGGAAGTACGCAAGGAAGGCTGCAAGGTCTGCTGACGGCTGGTAGCGATCCCTGGGCCACATCGGGAGTCTAGGCGGCCGCCCATGCCCAAGCCGATTTTCGTGCTCAACGGTGCGAACCTGAACCTCGTCGGCGTCCGCGAGCCGACGATTTACGGTGCCGAGACGCTCGACGCCATACGCCGGCGCACCGAAGCGCGCGCGCGGTCTCTGGGCCTGGTAGCGGATTTCCGCCAGTCCAATTACGAGGGCGAATTGGTCGACTGGATCCAAGAAGCGCGCGAAGCCGCGGATGGCATCGTGCTGAACGCTGGCGCCTACACGCACACGTCGATCGCCATCCTCGATGCGCTGAACGCCGCCGCACGCCCGGTGATAGAGTTGCACCTATCGAATGTGTTCAGGCGTGAACCTTTCAGGCACAAATCCTATGTTACACCGGCCGCGCACGGGCTAATCTGCGGGTTTGGCCCGAAGGGCTACGAGCTTGCCATCGAAGCCATGGCGGACATGTTGGCCAAGATCGCAAGTGGCGGTGCGGCGAGAGGGTGAGGTCGTCAACGAATGCGCCCAGAGCCAGTTCGAAAAGGATCAATGCAGCTCATGGCGAAGGAGATCAAGGGCAAAGCCGGCGTCGACCAGGAGCTGATCCGCGAGCTTGCCCAGCTCCTCGATGAGACCGGCCTGACCGAGATCGAAATCGACCGCGAGGGCATGCGGGTGCGCGTGGCGCGCCAGGTCCTCGCCGGCGCAGCGATGGCCCCGGCGCTGGCCGCTCTGCAGCCGGCGGCCTCCGCTTCGCAGCCGGAACCTACGGCAGGGGATAGCGATCCCGCCAAGCATCCGGGCTGCGTGCGCTCACCGATGGTGGGTACCGCCTATCTGAGCCCCGAGCCCAGCGCCGCACCGTTTGTCGGCGTCGGCTCGCGCGTCGTTCAGGGGCAGACGATCCTGATCATCGAGGCGATGAAAACCATGAACCACATCCCGGCTCCCAAAGCTGGAGTCGTAACCCGCATTCTGGTCGGCAATCGTCAGCCCGTCGAATTCGGGGAGCCGTTGGCCATCATAGAATAGCGTCTTGCGGAGCAGTCTCGCACCGATGTTCGACAAGGTGTTGATCGCCAACCGCGGCGAGATCGCGCTTCGGGTTCTGCGCGCTTGCAGGGAAATCGGCATTGCGACGGTTGCCGTGCACTCCACCGCCGACGCCGACGCCATGCACGTGCGACTTGCCGATGAAAGCGTTTGCATCGGCCCGCCCCCGGCGGCCGAGAGCTACCTCAACATCCCGCGCCTGGTCGCCGCCTGCGAGATCACGGGCGCCGACGCCATCCATCCCGGCTATGGCTTCCTCTCCGAGAACGCCCGGTTCGCCGAAATCCTCGAGGGCCACGACATCACCTTCATCGGGCCGACACCCGAGCACATTCGCATCATGGGCGACAAGATTGCGGCCAAGGCATCCGCCAGGCGTCTCGGCATCCCTGTCGTTCCAGGTTCCGACGGAGCCGTTGCCAACGAGGCCGAAGCAGCGCGGATCGCGTCGGATTTGGGCTATCCGGTCCTTGTCAAGGCGGCGGCCGGCGGCGGCGGGCGGGGCATGAAGGTGGTTCGCGCGGCCGCGGACCTCGATCTCGCGATCAAGACGGCGCGTGCGGAAGCCAAGGCGGCATTCGGCGACGACAGCGTCTACCTCGAGAAATACCTTGCCAATCCGCGTCACATCGAGGTGCAGGTGTTCGGCGACGGCAACGGCAACGCCATCCACCTGGGCGAACGCGACTGCTCCCTGCAGCGCCGGCATCAGAAGATCATGGAGGAAGCTCCCTCGCCCGCGCTCAACGCCGAAGAGCGCAAGAGCATCGGCGCCACCGTGGCCGCCGCGATGCAGAAGCTCAAGTACCGCGGCGCCGGCACGGTCGAATTCCTGTACGAGGACGGCAAGTTCTTTTTCATCGAGATGAACACGCGCTTGCAGGTGGAGCATCCGGTTACCGAGATGATCACCGGGCTTGACCTCGTCATCGAGCAGATCCGGGTCGCCTCGGGAAATGCGCTCACCTTGCAACAGAGCGACGTCACCTTCTCGGGGCACGCAATCGAGTGCCGCATCAACGCGGAAAACCCCGATACGTTCATGCCCTCGCCTGGCGTTATAACCTACTGGCACCCGCCGGGCGGATTGGGTGTGCGCGTGGACAGCGGCGTCTACCAGGGCTACCGCATTCCGCCCTACTACGACAGCCTGATCGGCAAGTTGATCGTGCACGGCAAAAATCGGAACGAGGCCCTCATGCGCCTCAAGCGCTGCCTTTCGGAGTTCGTCATCGATGGCATCGACACGACGATACCGCTGTTTACAAAGCTGACTAAGGAGCCTGACATCGCCAATGGGCTCTACAATATTCACTGGCTCGAGAACTACTTGCAGAAGCCCGCGCAAAGCCACAGTTTGGTGAAATGATTTCGCACTGACCTGACCTACGCTGCCGTCCAGATCTTTCATGGCCTCGCGCGACGACATAGTTATCGAGATCACACCGCAGGTGCTGCTCAAGGCCTACGCCTGCGGCATCTTTCCCATGGCGGAGAGTGCGGACGACCCGGCCCTTTACTGGATCGAGCCGCAGCAGCGCGGCATCCTTCCGCTCGACCGGGTGCACGTGCCGCGCCGGCTCGCGCGCACGGTGCGCCAGGGCATCTACGAAATTCGGGTCGACAGCGATTTCGACGCCGTGATCTCCGGCTGCGCGGCTTCACGGCCGGGCAGGCGCACAACCTGGATCAATCCCAAGATCCGCGGGCTCTATCGCGACCTGTTCGACACGGGCTATTGCCACACTGTGGAAGCCTGGCATGGCGATCGGCTGGTCGGCGGCCTTTACGGCGTCGCGCTGAACGGCGCGTTCTTCGGTGAGAGCATGTTCTCGGCCGGACGTGACGCGAGCAAGGTGGCGCTGACCTACCTGTGCGCGCGGCTGATCCGCGGCGGCTTCTCGCTGCTCGACACCCAGTTCGTCACCGATCACCTAAAGCAGTTCGGCGCCATCGAGGTTGACCGCCCCGAATTTCACATGCGGCTGGAAAGGGCGTTGGCGCACAGCGCGGACTTCTCTTCTATGCCCCGGGATGCAGACCCCGCCCAGATCCTGGAGCCATTCGCTACCCGAGCTTGAGCGGTTCGGCGGCAGTGTCAGCGCGGCACGCGGCGGCGTGGCGGCGGCGCGTCGCCAGGAGGCGGCGCCGCGTCGGGGGCCGGGCCTTTGGCCGCCGGTGCCCGTTGCTGCGAGCAGCCCGTCAGCCACAAGTCGAACACGGGATGGACGAGCGGGTTGAGGCCTGGGCTTTCCGCAAACATCCATCCGGTGAAGATGCGCTTCTCCTTGCCGTCGAACAAAACCTCATCGACCTCGACGAAGGTGGAGGTCCTAGGCGGCTCTTTGGCATCGCGCGTATAGCACACGCGCGGGGTGATCTTGAGCGTCCTGAACTCGCCCGTCTGGTTGAGCGCGATGGGTAGCTGCCTGACGGCGGCACTGACTTTGTCGAGCGCGGCAAAGTTCGCAACTACGTTCTCGATGCGCTGGGCTTGCGCGGGCACGTAGAGCATGCCTAGCAGCGCGGCAACGAGCGGCAATAGCACCTTGCGCATGGAACTTCGGCCTGTGCTTCTGGCAGCCTTCATCGCAAATACACCCGTCGAGGGCACGGCAGCAGTCGCGGGCCGAGGTGGCGGAGTAACATGGGCGCCAATGTGACGTCGCGCCGTGCCTCAAGGCCGAGCTTTCTTTACCCCCTCGGAAGAGTGGGGTTGCCAGGACTCGTAGTCGCCGGTCGCCGCAGGGCGCTTGCCGCTTGCGAGGATGCTGCCGGGCGGCCGGTAGGCAGCAGCGGTGCCGGTCATGTTCATGCGGTGCTCCTTCTCCCACCGCCGGGCCACGTACGGCTCATCTGCCGGCACCGAATCGACCATATGGTGCAACCAGCCGTGCCATTCCGGTGACACCTGCGAAGCCTCGGCGAGATTGCTGTAGATGACCCAGCGGCGCGGCACGCCGAGCGGGCCGATGCCCTTGCTCTGCACGTAGTAGCGGTTGCCGCCACCGTCCGTGCCGACGAGCCGGCCTCTGAACGCCGTATAGAGGCGGTTGGACCAGGAATTCCCGCCCCACCAGCTGAATATCTCACTGAAGATGCTCATTCTTCTTGTGTCCGGGAACATGATTGGGTGGCGCTTACCCGCTTATGGCACCGCCAATGCGCCCTGTCCATGTCTCAAGGGTAAGAGGCATATCGGCCACACGTGATGCTTTGGAATCGGGATAGCTGTGAGTTGCGAGAGCGGCCGCCGCCGGACGCCCTCGCATTACAAAGTTGGGCAAGCGGGCGGCGTCCTGGGCGTCTATTTGGTCCGCTATAGCATCTACATCTAGTAGCTCCACCACCTGGCACCTACAAGATGACGTTGCCTTCGAATCGTCATAGTGTGTTCTTCACGGGCGCCGGCCGACCGGCCAAAGCGCTCTTCAGAACAATGGACCCGCGCCGCCAATAAGAAGAATCTAGACACAATAGGGCAGGCGCTTAAGCGAGACAGGGAAGAAGAGCTCTGTCGCGCGGGGGCTGTATCTTTAGTGCAAAGAGTAACTAAATCAACCGTTTAGAGGTGCGTGGAGTATTGGCGCATCCAAACAAAATCCGAAGTTGTGCGCGCCAATACT
>Ga0247727_10013736_pt1 | contig 13584 bp, 22 predicted proteins | sample WisWelCaveWW1625_FD_202498 | JGI IMG/M metagenome (GOLD analysis project Ga0247727, IMG submission 202498) | Biofilm microbial communities from Wishing Well Cave, Virginia, United States - WW16-25 | ecosystem: Environmental > Aquatic > Deep subsurface > Groundwater > Cave microbial mat | place... | reverse complement strand
CCCGTCGACGGTGCCGCCGAACCGATCCGCGACCCGGAGGATCGTCACCTCCATCGGCGGCGCCGGGCGCCGACTGCGCATGGGATCGTCTGGCCCGTAGCGGTGATCCCAGAACATCCATTGCGCCAGCCGCCTCAGGCGCTCAGTGCGTTTCCCTCCGGCTCCTCGCCGCGCACCTGCTCCAGCATGTACTTGAACAGTCGCGAGGGGACCGCTTTGAGCGAAGGTCCATCCGTCGGTTGTGGGTATGGCTGCCCTTTCTGGTCGGTGATCGACCATCCTACGATCACCTTCGACAGCCGCACACATAGCTCGTCGAGCCTGGCGTCCAGATCCCCGGCGGTGACATCTTTGGCACGGGCCGAGTCCATGAACAACGCCATGTGCAGCTCGTCATCAAGGCTGAGACCATACGGCAGAAGCCAGACGGCCTCTCCCGTGTGCGGATGAGCAACACGCCCGCCCGACATCGGCACCTCGAACCCGTCCAACTTGATCTCGTCGAGCACGCCATCCTTGTAGACAGATGGATCGAACGCTGCTTGTCCCTTGCTCCCCATGCGTAGTGCTCCTGCTTGTGCGCGCGGCCCGAGGGCCGCTATTCGGTTGGCTAATAGGGCGCCTGGCTGGCCCGGGTGGGGCACCGCCAGGCGCCGTGCGTCGGATTGGCCTCTGGATCGAGCTCGCGCTCGGCGCCGTCCTGGGCGCTCCTGGCGCGTCCTACGACGTGGTGCGCGTCGGGTACCCTGCGGAATCGGTCAGCTTGGCGGCGAACGACTGCTCGACGTTGCCCGTCGGTGTGAGCTTCAGGCTGAACTTCGTGCCGAGCAGGGTGCCGGCGTACTGCGGGTTGTCCGCGGCCGTCGCCGCGTTCTTCGGCTTCATCGTCCAGGCCTGGCCGGCCGTGGCGATCATGTGCGCGAACTTGGTGGCCTCGTCCGATCCGGCCCCAAATCCACACGGGCCGCTGTCGGAGACCTCAGTTGAAACCTCGCCGGCCACCTGACTGTTGCCGCAGTTAGTTCGGGCATCGACGACATTCCGGTTGATCGACACATCGAGACTGTTGACGCACAGCGAGACCGCGTTCAGTGTGTGCACGAAGCCCGGTTGCCCGCCGTGGATGAGTGTTCCAGCCATGAAGTACCTCCTGGCCTCTGGGGCCTACGCTGGCATCTGCGTCCCCACGATCATCGTGGCGACGACGTTGGTGAACCCGCTGAATGCGGAGATGTTGATGCGCTTCCAAAGCTCGGTCGCGCTAGAGACGGTCAGGCGCTGGATGCCCGGCGCCGTGAAGGTGGCTGACATGGTGGCGATGTTGGCGTAGGGATCGCCCCCCCCGTCGTTCTGGCTTTCCTGGACAACAAACGTCACCGAACCGGCCCCGGATACCGACTTGACCCGGATCGTAGCCACGCACACCTGCGTGGTGGCCGCCGTCACCTCGTGCTGTTGGCCCGTCTGGGCGCCGGTGGCGGTGAAGGTCGAGTTGACGTGCAGCGCGACGCCGCGCGTTAGCGACTGGCCCTTGGGAATCTCGCCGGAGAGACCCAGGATCTCGGCTGCTTTCCACGCATGGCTCGCCTTCCCGAGCGGCCCCAGGATCTCGTAGACCCTCGCGGCCGCGGCGTTCCCGAAGATCGTCAGGCGGTTGACATTTGCGCCGGACTGCATACGCGCTGCCAACTCCTCTTCGTAGTCGTCAGCGCCGAAGAGACCAAAGCCCCCGAACGACATCATGCTGTCGCGGTTGCCCGGCACTTGATTGTTACCACAGAACGTGCGCGCGTCGATGACGCCCCTGTCGATCGCGATATCAGCAGCGTTCAGCGCGCATGTCACCTCAAACTCATCGAGGTAGTGGATCGTAGTGGACCCGTGGATGAGACTACCGGCCACCCTCGCCTCCCGCCGACAGCTTCACGGCCTCGGGCTTTGTGGTATCAGGCAGCTTCGTAACCTCTACCCTTGCAAGCTTCACCCGCGTGACGGCTCCGGTAGCCAGGAGCAGGTCGTAGTCAAAGTGCTCATTGCACTCGTCCACATCGAACTCCTCGCCGGCCGCCACGCCGATCCCGCCAAGGTCCACCTCGGCCAGTAAGCGCGTGCCCCTCTGAATCGTTGTCGCCATCGCTATCACTACCTCCTGTTCGCATCCGCAGGCCATCGACCATGTCCTCTGCCTACGCCCCGTAGGTGATCTCCACTTCGATCCGGGCCAGCCACCGCAGGCTGTTGCCGTACTTCACGATTCGCTCCGGACCCGCCCGCACCACCACCGCATTGACGCCGGCGATTCCGAGCGTCCTGTCGGCGGCGATCGCGGCCTGCACCGACAGTGCCCCGGTCTTGTCCGCGTACTGCCGAAGGAGCCGTATCGCCCGGGGCCATCCCTTGTCGAGCGCCGGGACGCTCACGTCCACGCCGCACCGCGCCGTGTCCATGCAGCCCGTGAGCTGCCCCCGGTCGAGCCAGGTGATCTCCGCAGACGCGCCGTTCATCGGGCTCTGCGGGTCCTCGCAGGGCTCGCTGTAGACCGTGATGGCTGCGGCCCCGATAGTCGCGATGCGCGTCTTGAGGCCGTCGGCAAGGTCGTTGAGCGTAGCCACGCGCTATGCCGCCCATCGCGATTCCACCTCGCGCGCGACGCTGTCGAGGATCCCTGGCAGCTTCGCCTCCAGCGCCGTGGCGCCATCGGCGAACATGCCGACCCGATCCTCCACCGGCCACGCGTAGACGACGTTGGTCCAAAGCTTCGCATATGGCGCCCGATCCCTGTCGATGCTCGACAGGTCGGGGACGATCGAGCGGCGCAAATTCCCGGTCAGCACGGGAGTCAGCGCCTTCACCTCCGCCTCCGCCTGGTGGATGCCGTCCGTGAGGGCCTTCGCCAGCGCCTCGCGCCACAGCTCGAGGTCGAGCTTCGCGTAGAGCGCGCGCAGGCTCACCGCGTCCACCTCGATTGACAGGAACGGGGCGGCCATCAGGCGAACACTCCAGTGGGAGCGATGTAGTGCTGCTTCATCAAGATCCCGGCAATGTCCGGGTCGAGGTCTTTCAGCTCGATCATCCCCTTTTCGCTGTCGCCGGCGACGCCTTCGGGTGCGCGCAGACGCCAGCGCCAGCGCGACACCTGAAGGTCGACCGCTTCGGCGATGGGCTCAGGCACGGCGGTTGCTTCGCCCCAGGACCCAGCGATCTGGACCCGCTTCTGACCTGCCGGGAACCGATAGCGCCCCGTCACCTGGTTCACCTGAATCTCTGTCTTTGGCGTGTCGTTCAGCGGATAGAGCAGATAGTCGGTCCCTGCCGTCCACGTCACCTCGAACACGCCGTCGCCATCCTCGTCGGTCTTGAGCGTCGTCACCGATAAGAGCGGCGGAACAGAAAGAGCCAATCGGCATTGACTGAACGCGCCAACATCCTGGTGCTTCGTGAGGGTCTGGGCCGCGAACCCCCCCGCCTCACGACGGAATAGCCGATCAACGGCGCGGCTCGCCCGGGTGATCAGCCGGGTGAGCGTCACATCCGCGGACGTATCCGAGATGGCGTGATCGACCTTGTAGTCCGTGAGCGTGATGTAGTCGGCGGCGGCCATGATCTACCCCCGGCCTCGCTCCGGCGAGGCGCCCATCACGGCGCCACACACGTCGCAGTAGCGCTCGATGCCCCCGCCACGCTGGCGCGTTCGAGTCACGCGGAAGGGTTGATCGCAGGTGCAACCAGACGGCGCGGCCGAGGGCACCGGCTGCGCTTCGACGGGGGACTGCGCTGCGGGCTTGGGCGTCGTCGCGGGCTTGGGCTCGGTGGCCGGCGGATCTGCAGGCGCGTCTTTCGTCAGTGGCGCCGGGTCCACGGCGGTGACTCCCGCCGCCGGATACGCCGCCCGGATGTCCGCCAGCACCGCCGGCCCGACACCCGGGACGCCCAGCAGGTCCTCGTCCGAGAACAGTGCGACGCCCACCGGATCGAGCTCGGCGTCCTTCAATACCTTCAGGGTCTTCGCGGATAGCACCATGCCCTCACCCCGTCGTGATGTAGAACGTGCCGGCCTTCACGTTGCCGCCCTGGGCGATCACGATCTTGACCCGCTCATCGGCAGCGAAGATGAAGTCCTCCACCGGCTCGCCGCCGACTGCGTAGAGCGATGCCGCCCCAACTGCGTCGTGTGTCGGCTGGCGCGGGGCACGGGTGGCCGAGGCGTTCACGTTGCTCTCGGTCCACAGCCCCTGTCCTGTCGTCTCCAGCGTGATCGCGAAGTCGACACCGTTGTCGAAGTCGGTCTTCACGTACTGGACGGACAGGACGCGGCCGTTGACGGTCGTCGACGTGTAGGCCGTGGACGATCCGTCGGCGGCCGTCGTGGCCGCTACCGCGTGGCGCCGGCAGTACATCGCCTTACGCTTCCTTAGACCAGGTGCCCACGACGGCCTCGATCACCCAGCCGTCGACGCCGTCACTGTAGATACACACCATGTCACCCAGCCGGTCGGTCGTGCCGGTATTGATCAGGTCCTTGTTGTCGACGCTCGTAAGACCATTGCCCCGAATGTGGTCAGCGGCGGCCGGACTAATCGAAAGACCCGTACCGCCGGACAGGGCGCCCGTCTCGAACTCGTACCAGACGCCGAGGTTCGCCGTCGCGACCGCTGGCAGCGTAAACACGGCGTCCACGACTCCCACGAACTTCTGCCCGCTCTGGGCCGCCGTGAGCGCCTGCGTTGCTGCGGCCAGGTTGACCTTGCGGCGGTGGCCATAAAGCTGTTGGGCGCCATCCAGGATCGTCACATCACCACTGGAGAGGGCACCGCCGGACTCGATGTCGATCACCCTGCCCGTCGGCACGGCCATGTTCCCGCTCCGGCGATGCTGAACGACGTTCGGATAGGTTGGATCTGCGGCCACGTATTGACTCCCTTCAATAAAGAGGGGCTGGCCGGCTCGGGCCAGCCCCTCGGAACCACGCCCCGTTCGTTACCAGGATCAGGCCGTGCCTTCGGCAGGTGACCTGTGAACCTCGGTGAAGGCGACAGTGGACGGCTGCGTCACCGGCAAGACGCGCGCCTGGGACTGGATCGCGACCACACCGTCGATCACGGCGTTGGCCGTACCACGGTCAATCACCAGCTTCAGATAGCGCTTGGCCGGATTGTAGACCTCCAGAACCATCAGCTTGTTGCCATCACCGTCGGCCAGCGGCCCGGTGAGCGTGCCCTCCAGGTCGCTGTAAGCATCGGCCACGCCATCGTCACTCGACTGCTGCGCTTTCATCTGCGTGACCTGCGTGGCCGTCAGCGCGCCGAACGCGGCGATGAACGTGCAGTCCTCGAAGCCCGCCATGTCGACGGCGCTTGAGGTCTGGTCGGTGGTGCCGGCCGCGACAGCGTTCATCACGCGGCTGACCTTGTTCGCACGGGCAAAGTTAATGCTCATGTGATTTATTTTCCTTTACGCGCTCATCTTCAGGCGGACGACGGCGTTGCCATCAACCACCATGCCGTCGGACTCCTTGCGCGCATAGAAGCCCGTCTGATCCGTGCCGATATGCAGCTCGTCCGCGCGACGGATGCTGACTGCCTGGCTGTCAACGATGCGAAAGCCGCGCCTCCAATCGCCCAGGGCCGCCACATATTGGCTTGCCGCGCTCGATGACGGGCTGTACTCAGAGAGATTGATCGGGTAGCCAAACAAGTCGAATCGCGCCGATGCCGCCGGGTCACGCCGGAGGAGCGGAAGGCCTTGCCCATCAGCCAATGCAAGGAGCTCCTTGCGGATCGTGCGGTGCATGATCCACTCGGCTGCGCGCTGGAACTGCGCCTTCAGACTGCCCTCAACTGACAGAAGGTCGGCGTAGGCGATGTCGGTCGCCGAGGCGCATGTGACATCGGTCGGAAGACTCGACGTGTAGATGCCTTCCCAGCGACCTGCCCCGCTCCCGGTCATGCCCGCAGCCTCCTCAGCCGCCTCGAAGAGCGCGGCGATCTCCTCGCGGACATACGCCTCGCCGGCAACGGCCGAGGCCTCCAGGAACGTATTGGAAGCCAGCACCGCCTTAGTGAGCGGATGCGGCGTGAGACCACGCTGACCGGCTGGCGTCGCCGTGTCGAGCGTCGCCGCCCCAATCTCGGTAGTCCACTCGGCTGCGTCCAGCGACGTGCCGGTCCGAATGGTGATCCGGGACCCACGCGGCACGGGCGGCATGACGGTGGCTAGCCGGCGGAGCATCACCTCATCAGCAAGCGTCCTGAGGAATTCGGTTGCGAACACCTCGGGCACAACCCAGAATCCGCCGGCATTGGACACACCAGCCGACAGGGCCTTCCGCCGGAAGAGGTCGTGATCGTCGGGGCCCCAACCTGCGTCACCCTCGACCAGATACCGCCGGAACGCCTCGGTATACTCAGCCTCGGCCTTGGCGGTCCAGCCATTGATGAGACTCTGCGACGGGACATACGTGCTGGGCGCATCCCCAACTTTGGATCCATGCGCCTTGTAGACAATCTCGGGCACAGCGGCCTGCCCGTCAGGATCGCTCTCACCGGACTGCATCCCGACACCGACCGGGATGCGCCCGCGCGACTTGCCGAGCTCCGCCTTGTAGGCCGCGAACTCGTCGCCCTTCTTGTCCCGCGCCGCCTTCGCAATCGCGTCGCGACCACGTTCGTCGAACAACTCAAAGTCGGCATAGGCGCGATCCGCCTCAGTCTTTTTCTCCGCCGGCATGTCCTTGCCGTCGAATTCCGCGTGGATAGCCTTGTAAACGCCGAGCGAGCGCTCGGCCTCCTCAAGGAATACAAGAGCCGCGGCACCCGGCTTTTCGTCGGTCACCACCGGCTGTGTCTGCACCGTATCCGCCATGTCACACTCCTAGAAGCTCGGCCCGCAGGCCGCTGATACGAAGCTGCGCCTCTGCGATCAGGAGTGCGGGGCGTGCCTTCTGGACGGGTTCGGGCGGGGGTTCCTCGCCCATATCGCCGGCGTCCTCGGTGCCCATAGCGGCTGCCCGGATGCGCTGCAACTCACGAATTGCGGCGTCCAGCGCGGTCAGGTTCCGCGCAGACAACACCCGACCGCCCTTGACCGCGGCCTCGAACTCGGCCATTTGGCCGGCGAGGTGCAGGAGTTGCGCGATGGGTGTTTCGTCATCAGCCCAGGTGTCGGATTCTCCCGCCTTGACGGCGAGCACTCCGGCGGCCCGGTTGCGATGCACGAGCCCGGTGGTCGGCCCCCATTCGTTGAGAGCCAGCTCGGCTAGAACGAGTCCCTCGCGCCCGCCTGGCGCCTTGCCCTTGCGGGTAGAGAGGACTCGCGCGACGAAAGACATGCCTGAGGGCTTGCCGTGCTCAATGCGGCGGCGCTCAGCCTCAAGCCATTCCAGGTTGTCCGGCATCATCGAGACCCGGCCCTCGGCATAGAGGGCGCCCGTAGCATCCGGGTACTCAGCCTTCATGCGCGCCGGCAACGCATCGCGGGTGACCTCTTCGAGCTTGATGGTGGTGCCGAGCGGGTACTCATGATCCAACCCCATCGGCACGCGGTCGGCGCGCTCTGAAATGGTCTTGGCAAACGCGCCCATCGGCACCATCTCGCCATCGTCATCCCAGTTTCCCATGACCGCGGGGAAGCCCTTGACAACCCCTTCGTTGGCGTCGAGGTCAATGGCGTAGAGGGGTACAGCCTTGGTGATGATCCTATGGTCGCTCGGCATCGGCATCCTCGCTGGGAATGCAAAAAGCCCGCCTTGCGCAAGGCGGGCCGTGGGGCGTCACGATGCGGAAAGCGGGCCGGGATTTTGGGTCGGGACCCTAGATATTCAGCTTACGAACGGCATTCTACCACAATATGCGGGAGACGTGCAAGCCCACGCGCACTACCTACCAGCGGGAGGAATCCACTGGACATCTGCTTCCACCACCCTCGGCGCCCTCCTCGTCCCGATACGCCAGCGCCTTCTGCCAGTGGCGTCGGGCTTGTACTCGGCTACATACCCTGCCCGCTCGAGGTCGCGCCTCATCATGACGTGGCCGAGGAGGTAGCTTAGGGCGGTGATCGCCAGAGCCAGAGCGCCGGCGCGCCAGCCGTAGCGCCACCACAGCCAGGCGTCGAGCGCGAGGACGATCAGGAAGACGGCGAAGTTGAACATAGCTCCTCCAAGTGTACCACAATAGGCACCGCTCCTCGCTCAGCATCATGCGTTTCGGCGACCGTCGGCGTCGGTCTGTTCAGCGCGTAGCGACCGTCGAATTCAGCCGCCCTGAGCGCGTGCCGCCGCTCGATGTACCGCAGCTCTACGAGGTTCGCCCGAACCAGGGCGATGAGCGCCCGCCGACGCTCAATGGCGACATCGCGCTCGGTCATTCGTCGCCGCCTGCGGACTGGACGACCGGGGCCCACGCCCTCCGACAATTTGGGTGCCCGAGCGGGTTCGCCTCGGCCTCATCCAAGTCCACGATCATCCCGTCCGCCTCCGGCCCGTCCCCATGCCCGTCAGGCCACGAGCAGCCATCGCCGTCAAAAACCCTGACCTGCGTCACGCGCCCGCTCTGCCGATATCCCAGGATCGACCCGCGATTCATCGCCATGCCCGCCTCGGTCCGCGCGATGGTTCGCGCCCGCGCCCTGCTGAACGCGCCCGACGGGTCGGTGCGGATGAGGTTGGCGAGCTGCTCGGGGCTCATCCCCTCCAGCCGCCCACGGGCCACGTAGCGCCGCACGCGCGCCCGCGTCTCCTCCTGGATCCCTTCGATGCGGTCGCCGACTTCGCGGTAGATGGCCTTGCCCTCGGGTGTCGTCGGGTCGAAGGGCAGCCGCGGCCCGCCGGCGACGCGAAGCGCCATGTTGTGCGAATCGGCCAGCCCCTTCGACCACAGGCGGATGAGGGCGGCGTGGATCGCGCGGCCGGCGACGGCGTTGACCAGCTTGCCGCCGAGCGCCTTCTCGGTGGTCGCCGCAGCCGTGGTCATCCGCCGCTCCCGTTGCTAAGCGCCTCCAAGAGACGCTGCCGGTCCTCCTCAAGCGCGCTCGCGATCACGCCCTCGAACTCCCGCTCCAGCTTGCGCCTGGCTTGCAAGCTGCTCCGCACGGCCGTCACGTCGACGCGCGAGCGACTCCCTCGCGCCTTCGCCGCAACCGAGTCCGGCGCATAGACAACGCTGGTCGGCAGAGCACCGGCAGGCTCGAGGATCACGTCGTCGACCAGGGCCGATTTGCCCGTGCGCGCACGCGCCTCGTTGCGGCTCCACAGCCCGCCGCCGTACATCGCGAGCGCGTGCGCCTCGTGCGCCTGGCGCTGGCTGGCGAGGGCCTGGACGCTCTGGGTGTCGAAGCCGAGTGAGAGGGCCGGGTCGTCGGCGAACTCACGGAGGAGCCCTTGAGTCATGGCGGCCTGGACGCTGCGCCACTTGGCCATGAGGACGCGGGTGTGGAGCGCCAGCTCAGCCGCCTCGTAGTTGCTGAAGGTCGAGCGCTGCAGGTGCACGTTCAGGCCGGCGAGGTAGCCCACGGCCGCGCCGCCGTACACCGCCGCGACGCGGGACTCGGGGATATTGTGGATGGCCTCGACCGCGAGCTCGGCCAGATTCGCGCCGACTCGCAGGACCTCGGCATCCGGGTCAGCGATTACCGCGACATCGCCCCGGTTCGCGCCGCCGAAGCTCTCCTTCCACTGCTTCTTGAGCGCTTGGAGCTGCGGGCTGTCGAAGCCGAGCTTCGTCTTCAGGACCGTGCGGGGCACCGCGTCGTTGTACGCCAGCGCGTGCTCATAGCGCAGGTATTCCGAATCCATGTCCACCGGGCGGGAGGCGGCAGAGAGCGGGCTCATCCCGATCTGCGGCTGCTCAGGGTTGACCGACCATCGCCAGTGGATGATCTCGGTGGCCGGGATCGCGAGCGGGTGCCGCTCGCCGATGTCGAGCTCGTAGTGGCTGATCCACTTCTTCGCATCGAGCACCGGCTTCATGATCCCATCGTGTAACGGCCAAAGAGCAATTGGGAACCCGAGACGGTTACGCTCTTTCCAGATGTAGAAGTTGCCGCCGATCGCCGCATAGGTAATGCAGAACTCCCAGAACTCGTCTTCAGCCATGAAGGGGTTGGGGCTGGCGAGGAGCGCGCGGAGTGGGTGATCGGCCAGCATGACCCGCTCGCCGTCGGGCATCATCTCCCAAACGTGCAGCTCGGGTTCGGGGAAGGACTCAGCCAAGACACGAATGCAGGCATAGACCGCGCTGTTCTTGTAGCCGAACTCAACGAGGGTCCGGATGGTGAACTCGCGGATCGGGTCGCGCACCCAACCCGGCATGAACTGAACCGCCTTGCCGATCCAGCCCGCGGCCTTGACGGCGGTGCGGCCGGCGGCGAAGCGGAAGCGGCTGCGGATGGCGGCGAGCACGCCGGGCTCTCGCGGTGATTCACCCATGGTCATCCCCCTATCAGTCGTACATCCTGCCGACTTGCAGCGTGCCGAGCTGAACCGCCCGGTTGGCGAGCGCCCGCGCGATCACCGTATCATCATGCACGCCTTCGGGCGCGCTGTAGGACATGCGGCCGGTTGCCGGGCTGGCCTTGCCCTCGTAGGCCTCAGCCTCGGCTGTGGCAATGGAAATGTCAAGCCACTGGATTTCGGCGCGCTCGAAGGCCAGCGCCAGCGACTCGATGAGCGGCGGCTTGGACTGCGCGGTCGTCGCGAACGGAACCACCGGCCAGCCCTCGGATTGCAGGTCCTCGATCACCGGATCACCCATAGCGTTTGACTCGGCCTCGATGTGCTTGACTCCCCAGCGCGCCCACACGACCGCCAAGCGCGCCCGCTGCATCCGGTAGCTCTCGCCGCGGAAGCGGACCAACTCGAGCTCGCGGCGGCACGTGGCGCACACCACAGAGCACGCGCTGTAGTCGTCCTGCTTGCCCCAGTCCTGCCCCGCGACGATCCAGTGGGCGGCGTGCATCTCGGGCGTGTCTCCGCCCGGGTAGAGGCTCGCGGCGATGTTGCGGAAGACCGCGCCCTCGTTGTCCAGGAACTCGGCCATGACCTCCTGGCGATAGGCATCCGGCGTGAGGTCGCCCACGATCTCGGCAAGGGCAGCGGCCGAGAGGTGCGGGTTGTCGTGGCTCGTCGCATGGAAGGCCGCCCAGCGCCCCGTGGTATCGCCCAGTGCCCGGACGTACATCGCGAACGCGTGGTTCTTGCGGTTGGGAGTGGTGAGGAAATAGGCGTCACCGTCGGTGTCCAGGAGCATCGGCGCGCCGACAAGGCTCCACGCGTTCGGGCGCATGTACGCCCACTCGTCGAGGATGAGGTCGTCGGCCTTGTCGCCGCGCATGGTGTCGGCATCCCATGCGGTCTTGCAGCGGATCCGCCCCCAGCCGGCCACTCGCCCCTCGAGAAGTCGTTTGGTCTGGTTGCGGTAGATGAGCCCCGCAGCGATCGCATCTGAGAAGTAAGCCTGGCAGGCATCCCACATTGCTGTGGTCTGGTCGTCGACAGGCGCGGCGTACAGGACCCGGCGGCCGGCGAGGAATCGCCTGGACGCAAGATCGGACGCCGTGACCGTCTTGCCCGCCCTGCGTCCATAGATGACGACCTTCCGCTTGGCCGGGCTCTCGATGATCTCCCGCTGCTTGGCGTGCGGCCTGGGCAGGACGATGTCGACTTCACGCAGCACCCTGCCCCCCGCGCTCGCCGTGGATCACCCTGACCACGATCTCATTGTCGCCTTCCTCGGCCGGGTCCTTGTGCCCGTGGATGTGAACCGCTGGCTTGCCGACTGCGCGGTCCATGATCTCCCGCATGGCCTCGTACCGTTGCGGAACAACCGTTGCTTTGCCCTTCATCGTCGACACCAACAGGAGCTTCACCTCCTCGAGCTCGCGCGCCAGGCCGGTCAGGAACTCGTCAACCAGGCGTTCGCGCTCGGAGACAGCCGCGCGGTCCCTGGCGGGATCGGGCAGGAGGCCGGCGGCGATCGCTGCGGCTTTAAGCATGTGCATACGAGTTCTGGCAGTTGACTCCGCATAGCCGACTGCTTTGGCCGCCGCCTCACCGCTCTCGCCGTTCCGAACGCGCTCGGCCCACTGCCGGAGCTTCTCACTCGCCATGCCGAGGAATGCCGATGAATGCCGACATCATAGCCCGCGCCCTTGGCCGTCCTTGTACTCGCATCGCTTGCCCAAGTCGCCCCCTGCCCCCGATAAAACAAAAACGCGCCGACCTCCGGGGGGGCTCCCCGGCGTCGGCGCGTGACTGCATTTGCGGCACTTGCTCCGGGCAGCTGCTCCCAGCACCGGCGCGACCTCGTCCAGCAGCGTGCTGCAGTTCGGGCACCGGACCACGATCAAGCCAGCCGGCGCGATCTCGATTTTCGGAACGCGGTATGTTGGTTCGCTCATGTTAGCTTTCCGCGCTTAAGCAAAGACGCCCCACTGCTATGGAGCGCGAGGGCTCGCTACAGTGAGGCGCCGAGGCCGGGTAGGGAGTTGGTGGACGGAGTCTACCGCCCGTCGTTTTCGATGGCTTCCTTCAGGACGCTGATGTCAGGTACATGTAGAACGAACCACGTACCACAGTGACGGCACTTGTACTTGTTGGTCAGCGATGGGACGGGCAGGGTGTCGCCGACCTTCTTCCCGCAATTAGGACACATGACTTCATGAATTCGGTCTGGATCGACCTGGATCACGCGCGCAGCCCTAGAACTTGGCATAGCGATCCGCCTTCACATTCCTTCTGGCGAACAATTGTACCACACAAACCTCCCACTCGTTTTGGAAAGCAATGCCCGGGGGCGGGACCTAGCTCCCACCCCCGGGTCCGGCAGGTGCCGCTCGATCCCAATGAGCCGCACCGCGATGCGCTCGAGGCCCAGGCCCTCCCCCGCCTCCCGTGCGCTCGCGCCCATTCCACGATCGCGTCCTCGGCCTTGGCCGCGCGGGTGATAAGGGCCGGAGTGGGCCTTCTGTCGATCGGATTGTCGATCTGGTCGATCGCGCGCCGCAGCTGCACCGCGAGCCGAGCCAGGTGCTCCAGTGCCGCCAGCCGCTCGGCCATCGCCCGGACCGCCCTCACTGCCTCGGTGTCGCCGTGCCCGTTCGCAGCGACGCTCAGTCGCTCGATACGGGAGACCGTGTCCTCGACCGAGTCGCGTCGGGTGAGCCGAATCACGTCAGGTGCCTCCATCGTGCGCTCCGTTGTGGCGCCGACGCGCGATCTCGGCGTCCACCCGCGCCGCAATACGCCCCGGCAGATCCGCCGGCGGGCTGCCATAGTCTGGCTGGACCCGGTAGGCGGCGCCGTAGAGCGCGCCGGCCAGCCACCAGCGCAGGCGGAAGACGATGCGCGCAAGGGGCCAGCGGTGCGGGCGCGCAGGGTCTTCAGGCATCGTGGCCTCTCCGCTCTACCACGGCAGCACCATCGACGGCGCCCCGGTCAAGGCAGCTACAGCCTTGACACACTCCCGCGAGCACGCGAGCTGCACACCATTCTCGTCCTCGCGGGAGTACCAATGCGGCGGCTTAGCCCACTTCCCATGATGCAGGAAGCCGGTGCCGCGCCTGCCGCAGCCGTCGCAAACGAAGTCAGGCCGC
>Ga0247727_10013735_pt1 | contig 13584 bp, 4 predicted proteins | sample WisWelCaveWW1625_FD_202498 | JGI IMG/M metagenome (GOLD analysis project Ga0247727, IMG submission 202498) | Biofilm microbial communities from Wishing Well Cave, Virginia, United States - WW16-25 | ecosystem: Environmental > Aquatic > Deep subsurface > Groundwater > Cave microbial mat | place... | reverse complement strand
CCTTATTGAACCACGCCTGCGCCACGGCGGTGTTGGGCTTGTGCGAGCCGACCGGGCTGACGCCTTCGTACTTGTAGTAGATGTGCGCCGGGGTGTCGAGCATCTTCTCCAGCCGCACCGCGCGGTGCATGGGCGTGGGCCGCCACAGTTTGTACACCTCGCGGATCGGCTCGGGGATTTCGATCCAGCGCTCCGGGCTGATCTCCTGCATGATCAGATTCATGGGGAACAGCACGCCCAGAAAGTCGGGCGTGACCGGTTGCAGGGTGCCCGGGTGCAGGACCGGCTGAGGCGGCACCGGCAGATCGGCGTTGATGTTGTACCACGCCTTGGGCAGCTTGCTTTCGTCGAGCAGGAACTTGTGCTGGTCGCTCATAGCGTCTCCTGTGATATGAAATTTTGGGGGGTGGGCCGATGTGTGAATTATAAAGGATTGTGGGTAGATCACGAAGCACCCTGAGCGGAGGCCCGCCGCTTTCGCGAAGCGGGGCCAAACAGGGCGGCGCGGATGGATTCCGCTTCTGTCAACGAATGGGGAACCGTTGAACGCCCCGCTGGCCGATTGGCTCATTCGCTTACGCGAAGCGGTTGCGCGAAGCAATTCGCTGACAGCAACGTTGGTACTCAGTTCTCAGTTGGCTTGCCAACCATTCCCATTCAAGGCCAACTCAAAACAACAGGCAACTTGCCTTATAAAGTCCCTGGGTTGTGAACACTCGCCAAGGGGGCGGCGAGTTTTTTGCTGGCGTTGAAACGGTGCTGTTTTATTTGAACGTTGAGAGGTGAACAGTGTTGTCGATAAAGAAAAGTCTTTTGGATCGGGGTCTGCGGTTAGTTACGATGACAAGCCTGCTGGTGGGGCATCTTGCTCCATTCGCAACTCCCTCGACCGTCCAGGCTCAATCACTGGACGAATCGGCGTTTGAGACAACGCCGACTGAAACTACAACTACGAATGCGACAACGATTCTATACTTGCCGTTGGTGAGCAAGGAGTGGTCCCCCTCCCAATCCACTCCGCCCGTTATTCCCTCTCCAACAGCGCCGGTGGCTTTGCCACCCGGCTTCGCGGCGCTCATCCCACCTGGACTGACCGTCCTCACGTCACAGCCGACGGCTGAAAACGAAAGCGCCCTCATCGGCCCGGCCGGTGCCGCCGTGCTGTTCCTGGATAAACGGGTGGCCGTCATCGCCAACGCCGGGACCTATACGGAGACTGTCCGTTTGACTCTCCGCAAAGGCGCGGACATTCCGGGCACGACCATGTCGCTGCCGATGCACTTCACTCTCGAAGCGGTCAGGGCTCAAAGCGGAGAGCCGGTTGAAAACTTTGCCCAGCCCGTCCGCCTCGTCACTGACCTGCGCGGCCTGGAAGGCGCCGCCTCTGATCAGAATTGGCATCTGGTTTATGGCGATCCGAGTATTCAAGGCTTGTGGTATCCCACCCATGTTGAGGTGCACGATCTAGCCGGGTTGATCAGCACCCAAACCACGCACTTCTCCGACTGGATGGCGGGCGTTGAACCCAGCCCCTGGCAGTATCGCTGGAACCCGCCCACGGTCGCGCAGTTCAGCGGCGCCGCTACCTACCAGTACCCCATCGCTGTGCCCGCCGGCCGCGGCGGATTGACGCCGAAGGTTGATCTCGCCTATTCCAGTCGTGGCGTTGATGGCCTGCTTCAATCGGGGACGGAACAAGGCCCGATCGCCCTGGGCTGGGCGATGAACAACATCGAGATCACGCGTGACGAAGTCCATTATCACTGCTGTCAGGACTATCGTTCCGTTCTGGTGTTGCCGGATCGCTTCTCGCTTGTGCTCAACGGCGCGAGCTATGAACTGAAAGCCGACGGCGACACGACCGGAACCGATGTCCGTTACTACGCCAAGGACGGGCCGGGGCTGTTGATCCGCCGCCTCTCGCTGGACGGTGAGACGTTCTACTGGATTGTCAAGACCTCGGACGGCACGACCTATCGCCTGGGCTATCTGCCGGAAGCGCGGAGCCATCAGAATGGGGAGCCGCGAGCAGTCGCGGGTCATCTGGGCACGGGCATCCGCTGGCGTGTGGATACGGTGACGGATGTCTCCGGCAATCAGGTTCAATATTTCTACGACGACTCGTGGACAGGCGATCAGCGTTCGGAGCAACGCCGGTTGACGGATATCCGCTACAACTTTGAAACGCCGGCGCCGGACGCGATGACGCGTGTCTTCAGCCAGGCGTTGAGCCGCATTGTTTTAGTGGATGCGGATCGCGATCATCGCGTTGAGCGGATCGAAGTCTATCACTTTGGCGCTCTGGTTCGCGTGATCAATCTTCAGTTGGGTTTTTACCAGCCCGACCTCTCCTGGAACGGCGGCGCCTCCACCCGCACAAACGTTGTGCTCTCGATTACGGAAGAGAGCGCCATCGGCGAGCGCTTGCCGACGACGACCTTCACGTACGCGCTCAAACCGCATTTTGATGACGGCTATCGGTATGCCTATCTGGAGGAGATGCAAAACGGCTATGGCGGCCGGACGCGCTTCACCTATCAATCCGATGGCCGACAGCGCAAGCAGGAGATCGACCATCGCGACTTCAGCTACGGACAGTCTTACTTCGTCACGAAAGCGGAGACCTGGGACGGGTTGAATGCCGACCCGATCAGTCAGGACTATCAGTATCAAACACCTTGCTACAACAACAGTGAGGGCGGCCCGCTGGGGAATCTGGCCCTGGCCTTTGACTGCCCGACGAGCGACCCCGCCGAAGCTCCCGGTGTGCCTGTCTATCGCTCCATTGGCGGTCTGGTCGGATTTGAAACGATCACAGTAACGGTGCGAGATTACGGCAATCCCGGCCCGGTTTTGAGCAAGTCCTTCACGCAGTTTCATCAAGACCGCGAAAACACTGGCCGCCCGGTGGTCGAAAAAGTTCTCGGCCCGTACGATGGATTGCTCAAGCAAACCGAGACGATTTACGGCGCCCAGCCGAACGGAAGTACAACGTTCACATTTGCAAGCGTGGTGACTGGCACGGCGGTTGAGAATGGTGTGACGACGAGCCAGCCCACCTCGTATGCCTACGACGCCTATGGCAATCAGACGGAACAAGTGACGTACGATCAATCCGGCCAGCCCTATCGGCGCACGTTTAGCGAATACATCCCGAACGTCACGAATGGGAACTGGATCGTCGGCAAGCCCGCCCGACAACAGGTCTTTGCCCGGATGGGCAACACCTGGTCAAACGCATCCCTCAGCGAGACCTGGTACAACTACGACGCGGACGAGAACCCGGCCTATAACACGCCGCCGAACTCGCTGGGCCGCTTGATGGCTGTGCGACAGCGGCAGGATCACGCGGGCCAGTTCTTCGTGGACACGCGCTACACCTACGACCAATGGGGCAACGCTCTCACAGAAACTACGTTCAACAATTTGGGCACGGCCACTGCCTATGCCAGCGCCGATCCTCGGGTGACTGCGCTTGAGTACGAGCACGGCCTTTATCGCCAGGAAGTCACCAATCCCCTGAACCAGACCGTCAGCTACGACTACGACCTCCGCCTGGGCCTGCCGCTCACTGTTACAAACGCCAATCTCGTCTCTACCTACTATCGCTACGACTCGTTCGGCCGGCTGACGCAGGTCATCCGCCCAGGCGACAGCTTGGAACTGCCCAGCGTTGAGTATCGCTACTTCGATAACACGATGCCGCTGAAATTTGAAACCCGGCAACGCACCGTCGGCGGCTGTGCGGACTGTGTACAGCGCGCGTATCAGTTCTACGATGCGTTGGGCCGCCTGATCCAATCTCGCGCCGAGGCCGAAAACGGCCAACAGATTGTCGGCAACGTGATCTACGATGCGCGCGGGTTGACCACTCTCAGTTACCAGCCAGCCCTGGAGAGCTTTTCCGAAAACTTCGCGCGCCCGGCGGGTTGGGACGCTCGACCCTATTCCACGACCCGGTACGATGCTTTAGGGCGAGCGATTGTAGTCACGAATACGGATTCCACGCAGGTGCAGACCGCCTATCGCGGCCTGGAGACGGGCGTGTTGGACGCCAACGGTCACCAGCGCATCTCGACCACAGACATTTTTGGGCGGCTCATCGCCGTGAAAGAGTACAGCGCAACTGTGCCGGCGATTGATTTCGACCGCATCCCAGACACCGTCACCCGCTATGCCTACGATCATCTCGATCATCTCACGGTCGTGACGGACACGCTTCAACATACCACCGTCATCACCTACAACGTATCGGGCCAGAAGATTGCGATGGATGATCCGGATATGGGGATCTGGACGTATCAGTACAACCCGATTGGCAGCTTGCAGTCACAAACGGATAGCCGCGGCGTTACGATGTTCTTTGAATACGATCGTCTGAACCGCCTCACGACGAAACGCCACACTGTTCCAGCCGGCGCACCCATCGCCTCACCCGGCGTAGTGGAGTATTTCTATGACGAAGGCGGCGCGCCCGCCAACGCGCTCGGCCAGCGCACGCGCATGGTAGATGGGAGCAGTATGACGACCTGGCAGTATGACGTACGCGGGCGGCTGTTGGTCGAGACGCAGACGATCACTGATGGACTGGGCAGTTACGCGCTGAACTACGCCTATAACAACGCCGACCAGTTGATCAGCGTGACTTACCCCGACGGGGAGATCATCACCACCACTTACAACGCGCGCGGCCTGCCTGTCAGTCTGTCCACTTCGCTAGGCGGCGTATATGCCACGGACGCCGCGTATGATGCCCTCGGCCACCTGACCAGCTTCACCTCCGGCAACAACCTGCCGACTCGCTACGATTATTACCCGATCTACCAGCAGGGCGGCCGCCTGCGCTCCGTCCAAGTCGGTAACGGTCTGCTCGACTTCACTTACTCCTACGATCCAGTTGGGAACATTCAATCGATTGCCGATCGCTCGGCCTCAATAGGAGAGCAGACACTGAATTTCACCTACGACGCGTTTGATCGGCTCCTCACCGCAACAGCCATGGGCGGCGCGATCCCCGGCTACAACCATCGTTACGACTATGACCTGATTGGCCGGATCGAGTCCAAGACCATTGACGGCCAGACGCTTGAATACAGCTACAGCCCGATTCATCCACATGCCGCTACAGCGATGGGCGACAACGCTTACACCTACGATGCGGCGGGCAACATGACCACCCGGATCGAGAATGGCGTGGTCTACACCCAGACGTGGAACGCTGATGGCAAACTGGCCCGCGTCGAATGGATGGAGGCCGGCCACGCCTACTCGACCACGTTTGTCTATGATGGCGAAGGCAGCCGCATCTTGAAGATTGAGGACGACGGGGCAACCGAGATCACCACGGTCTATATCGGCGGCGTCTTCGAGAAGATGTTCGACACGACGAGCGATGACCTCAGCCAGCAACTCCTGCGGCTGGGCATCGGGCGAATGTCCACGCCCAAGGGACATGGGCTGGCTAAACCCGCTATGCAAGCGACGTGCGCCGGCTCACCCCCCGCTGGCGGGCGCTATCGCTGTACAGATCCGGGCGGCGGTCGTTATCGCGATGAGCCCGGCACAGCACAGCCGGGTTGGCCAAACTGTACTTACAACCCGGAGGAATATATGGGCTATGAGTATTGCCGCACGGACAGCGGCGGCGTCTGGCATTGGTATGATCCAGCGCCATACTGGGAAGGCCCGCTTCCGGCTCCAACCGTTAGTGGCAGTGTGAATTGCACGGCGGGCACAAACGGCTGGTGCAAATCAACCGCCACCCTCTCCATCACCGGCTATGAACCGCTGGCGGGTTACTCGATCATCCGCATCGAAGGCAACCGAAACGGCACGCCCTTCACTTACGGCGGGGCCACCGCCAGTATCCCGGTGACCGACACACCCGGAGCAACGTTCACCTATCGCGCTGTCTCCAGCGACAACTATGCTTCGGCCTATGGGACAACCGTGATCAAAGTTGACTCTGTTGCGCCTGCGACTTTGCACAGCCTGAGCGGCACGTCGGGCACCAACGGTTGGTATGTCAGCCCGGTCATGGTCACGTTGTCGGCGTCAGATGCAACCTCCGGCATCGCCAGCACCACGCTAGAGGGTTCCACCTACACCGGGCCGCGCACATACAGCGGCAACGGCACGTTCACTTATCAGTATCGCTCCACCGATAACGCCGGCAACGCCGAAGCTCTGAAGTCGTTGTCGCTCAAGATCGACACCGTCGCTCCGGCCAATCCTTCTACGGTCAATCCGGGCTGTGTGGCCTCCGGCGGGGTCTGGCAGAACACCTGCGGCGACGCGAGCTTCACCTGGTCTGGCGCGAGCGATGCGACGAGCGGGGTGAGCGGCTACTACGTGTACTTCGGTATGGATACGGCGGGCACAGCGAGCACATTCCAAACCAGCGCGGCCTACGATCCACCCGCGATCAGCGCGAGCGGCGCGTACCACCTGCGCGTGGCGACGCGAGACAATGCAGGCAACACCGCGCCGTGGGCGACGCTGTTCACGCTCCGCTTTGATAACACCCTGCCGCAGAATCCAACTGCGGCCATGGCGACGAGCGGGGCCATCACCAGCGGCGTCTGGCAGAACACCCTGTCCGCGCCTGTGTTCAACTGGGCAGGCAGTGATCTGCACAGCGGCCTCAATGGTTACTCCGTCTACTTCGGCTCGGACTCCGCCGGTACGTCGAGCAACTTCATCACCACCCTGCCCTATACGCCAACTGCCCTGACGACGACGGGCCAATACTATCTGCGCGTCCGCGCGATGGACAACGTTGGAAACTTGGCGAGTGGCTGGCAAACGATCTTCGTCGTCGCTTACGATGTGACGCCGCCGAGCAACCCGATCGGCGCAACGGAGACCAGCGGACAGGGCGCGCAATCCGGCGTGTGGCAGAACGCCGTGAACCTGCCGGCGTTTAGCTGGACGCCGGGCGCGGGCGACTCTGAAAGCGGCGTGGCGAGTTACGACGTTTACTGGGGCGCCGCCTCGGACGGCGTAACGCCGATCACCACGACAACGGCCTCCACGTTCACCGCCCCCGGCGCAGTGGCTTCTGGCAGTGTCTACTATCTGCGCTTGCGCTCGCGCGATGCTGTGGGCAACGTCTCAAACTGGACGACGCTGTATACCTTCCAGTACGACGGCGTCGCGCCGCAGGTCAGTGCGCTTCTGCCCGACGACGGCGCGGTGTTGACGACCACCCAGCCCGCCTTGACGGCCACGCTGGTCGATCCCGCTCCGGAATCCGGCCTGCTCGCGCCGACCCTCGTGTTGGACGGTCAATTAATCACGCCGACCCTGACGAGCGGCAGTTTCGTCTACACTCCTACGCTCACGCCCGGCGCGCACTACTTCACCCTGCACGCGCGCGACGCGGCGGGCAACATCACGACCGTCGGGCCGCATGTCTTCACCGTTGATCCAGACACCTGGATACACATCACCTCGCCCCAGCACAACGCCGTCCTCAATCAGACCTCCACGGCGCTCGCGCTGGACGTTGAGCCGGGCGCGCTGATCACGATCACGGTCGGCGCAAATGTGTTGACCTCGACCGCCGCCCGCCGCTCGTGGACGATCTCCGGTATTCCGCTTCAAACCGGCCTGAACACGATCACCGCCGAAGCGCGTGATCACGCTGGCAACCTGGCCTCGGACTCTGTCACGGTAGCGGTTGATCCTGAGCAAGCCACGGCGCTAGTTTACGCCTCGTCGTCTGCCTTCAACCCGGAGATCAGGCCGATGCTGTTCTATGTTACAGCTCTGCCAGGGACAAACTCAACGCTGGAGACCTGGCGTCTAAACATCCGCGACGCCAGCCTGAACACCGTCGCCGTCATCAGCGGAACGAGCGCGTTGGATCATCAACCCGCGCTGTGGGATGGCCGCACCACCGCTGGTGCGTTCGCGCCGGATGGGGCGTACACCTATCAACTCGTCATCGCCGCCTCGACCAGCGTTGCCACTTCAGCCGAGGGCGCGTTGAACGTCTCACGCGCCGCGCCATCTCTGCCGGCTCTGGCTTGCGGCGCGAACGGCCAGACGTGGTTTAGTGAGCCGCCCGCCCTGGCGAGCGGCGCCGCGCCCGAAGGGGCGCACGTCGTCGTTTACCTGGATGGCAGGCCGCTGATCGTCGCGCCGGTCTACGCCGGGCAATGGCAGGCGGCGATCCCGCTCACGGAGGGCGCGCCGTATTCGACCACGGTGACGGTGCGAGCCGTGGACGCAGCCGGCAATACCAGCCCGGCGTCAAACGCCTGCCAGATGGGTTTGGAGCGGCGCGATCCATTCGTCGCTCCACACGCCAACCTCTCGGCGAACTTCATCGGCTTGAATACTCGCGTAACGCTGACGGCGACGACGCGCATCAACGGTGCGCCCATCGCCTGGGTACAGGCCACGGTGCCCGCCGCAGCCACGCCGCTCACGATGACCACACAAAGCGCGGGCCGCTACACCGCCGCCTGGCAGACGCCGGCTTCCGGGACGTTCGAGGGGATTGCCATCGTCCGCTTTGACGCCGAGGATACTTCTTCCCCGTTGCCCAACCACGGCGCACAGTTCGTCCAGCCCTATCTGGATTTACTGCCGCCCGCTACTGCTCTGACCTGGCCGCCCGTTGGATATGCCCAGACCGATTCGCAACTGACTGTTCAAGGCACGAGTGAAGCGCTCAGCACGATCGTGATCACGGCCACGCGCGGCGCGCAGAGTGTGACAACTTCGGCCACCAGCGATGCGCTCGGCCACTGGTCGGCGGCGCTGACGTTGCCGGACGGCGTGTACGCCCTCAGCGCGCAGGCCACCGACCTCGGCGGCAACACCGGCCCGGCCACCGCGCCAATCATGGCGACGATTGACACTTCCGGGCCGATGATCGGCGCGCTGGCGATGGAGCCGCAGTACGTTCAGCCCGGACGCACGGTGACGCTCACCACCACGATCCGCGACGCCGTAAGCGGCGTGCGCGAAGCGGAAGCCCGGATAGCGGGCTGGCCGAGCACTCTGTCACTTGATCCCGTTATCGGCGATCAGTATCGAACCATCGCGCTGATTGATCCCAACGCCGCCGAGGGCCAGCAGGCCGTGACGGTGCAAGCCTGGGACGCGCTCAACAACACGAGCGTGGTGACCGACTCGGGCTTCATCGTTGATGGCGCATCGCCTGCGCTGAGTGCCCCTGCCCTTGTAGTGACGGCCACGAACGTCGTGCTTACGGGAACCACGTTGTACTACGGGCCGAACACGGTTGGGCAAGTCACCACTCGCCTCACCGCCGGCGACGACTCTGTTCTGGTGACAACCGCCGGGCTGGAGGCGCTGAGTTTCCCATCCATCTTCGACAACGATGGTCAGACTCTAACGCTCAATGGCGTCAGGACAGCGGCGGAATACAGCCACGCCTACGTCATCACCGGCACGGCAAGCGGCCTGTACACCGTTCAAGCGGCAGACCGGGCTGGCAACACAGCAGATAGCTTGGCGTTTCGGGTGCTCTATGACAGCACTGCGCCGACCGTCACTCTGCACGTGCCTGCCTCTGCTGGTCTGCGCTTCCCCCCCTCGTGGAGCGCCGCCGACGAGGGCGCGGGCGTCCAGGCCTTTGACCTTGAGTATCGCGAGGGTGCGGGCGAGTGGACCGGCTGGTTCACGGCGACAACGCAAACGCAAGCCCACTTCATTGCTCAATTGGATCACACCTACACGTTCCGTGTGCGCGCCACCGACCGCGTTGGCAACGTGAGCGCCTGGCAGGAGGTGGGGCCGGTCACCATCCATGCCGTCACGAAGTATTACACGTTCAACGGCCAGCGCGTGGCGATGCGGCAAGGCGACGCCGTGTACTACCTGCACGGCGATCATCTGGGCAGCGCCTCCCTGGTCACAGACGCGAACCGCAAGGTGGTGAGCGAGACGCGCTACCTGCCGTTTGGAGGCGAGCGGTGGGCGAACGGCGCGGCCGTGACGGACTTTGGCTTCACCGGCCAGCGCGCCGAGCGCGGCTTCGGGCTGATGGACTACAACGCGAGGTTTTACTCGCCGGGGTTGGGGATGTTTGTCAGTGCGGATACGATGGTGCCGGCGCCAGGCATTCCGCAAAATATAAACCGCTATGCCTATACGCTAAACAATCCATTGAAATACAACGATCCAGACGGACATTGCGTGCCTCTATGCACAATGGCCGCTGGCGCTGTGATCGGATTTGGGATTTCTTATGGCCTGCAAGCCTACAACAATTATCAGCACAACGGCGGCAATCTCCAAGCCGCTCTCACGACCAACATTGACACTACCCAGCTTATTCAAGGGGCGTTACTTGGCGCGATGGCTGGCGCAATCATCCCAGCCATCCCTGCATTTGTGGCGGCGGGGACCGAACTCGTACTTGGAGCGACTGCGGGTTTAGCGTGTGCAGACGGTGACTGCACAAATGAAGTACAAGCAGGAGTCAAAGCCGTAACCGCAACGTGTGGGGGCGACTGTTCAGATGAGGCACAGAGTGCGACCAAAGCACTGCCCGACATTCAGCTCACTGATGGTAATTACTTTGTTGATGGGGGACTCCGTGTGCGTAACCTAATGACAAGTGGTGCCAATGTAAGGATATATGGCGGTGGTCTGGATTGTGAACAGTGTTTGTTAGGCGGAGAAGCTCACTCGAATATATGGGCACAAGGTGCAGTCAACATAGGGCAACATGTGGCTGGCAATGACGGGGGATTAACCCTAAATGCTCTTGACGACATTAGTATAGGAGGCGACGTTGCCGGCAGATATATATTTAGGCAGAGCATTGCAATTGTTGATGGTATCATTAATGAAATTGCTCGCTTCGACTCGCGGGCCTGGTATAGAGCAGAATGATTTCCGAGGATTTATTCCGTTTCAGGTTGATTGCTTTACATGTTACGCTGAACTTCGCTTATCGCCGTGAAGCGTCTCGGCTAAAACTGGAGAAGCCTTCGATTCATTCAGGGCGGCACTTGTAAAACAATCTGTCTGAACCTGATTAGGAGAAGCTTATGCACGACGTGTCGCTGCTAGTTAAGAGTATCCTTAACAAAGGGAACGAGGCGGAGCATCGTGGGGATTTCATTGTTGCCCGTCAGCATTTCCAATCCGCCCTAGACGAGGCTCGGCTGATCAACGACAAGCATGGAGAAGCGGCCGCTCTTGTTTCCTTGGCTGAATTTACTGGGCAAATAGAGGGCAATCTATCCAAAGCGTATGAACTGTTAGATCAAAGTCTTTCAATATGTCAGCAAATTGGCTTTGATCGTGGCATAGCAAGCACTATGTGCGCGTTGGGTAGCACCACCTTACATATGGGCAAGTTTGATGAGAGCCTACAGTGGATGAATAAGGCTTTAGTCTTGTTCAGAGAAATGAAGGACCAAACAGGAGAGGCAACTGTCTTACACCAGATGGGTTTGATCCAGAAGAAAAGAATCGACCATGGATCTGCAGAAATCTGCTGGCGTCAGAGCCTAAGTCTCTTTGAAGCATTAGGGGACAAATTCTCGATGGGACAAGTTCTGCTTAGTCTTGGCAATTTGGTTGCGGATTATCACAAAGATCTGAAACAGGGCAGACAGCTTTTTACCAAGGCATTGCTTCTATTTGATGAGCTTGGTCTCCCACTCGAAGCAAAAAAAGCGCGCCACAACTTGGCTATCATTGACAGGCTTGAGAGTTGATACTCATCACAAAACACCTCTCACGTCACCTCCGGCCTTTCCGTCGGATACCTCTCGTACAACTTTTCCACGATTACACGCCGCAAACGCATGACGGCTTCGTGAATGTCCGCGAAGCGCGTGTACAACGGCACGATGCCCAGGCGGATGTTGTCCGGGTAGCGGAAGTCCAAGATGACGTTCATCGCCTCGATCAGGGCGCAGTCAATGCGCAGGCCTTCCGGGTGGCTGAGCAAGACATGCGAGTCAGTGCCCAGTGCTATTGAGTTTTGAGGCTCTACCGGATTTAACGGGAAAGCTGTCAATGTCGGGAGAGCCAGTTTTGAAAAACTAATTTCGCACCCGACATTTCGGAAAAGCCTCGTTTTCAACCGTTTTCACGCATGGCGAGTGCGAAGCAATAATTCAAAACTCAATAGCCAGAGAACCATTCGAATAGTTAATGAAACGTATGCTTTCAAGAATCGTTATCCAAGGTTTACTTCCGCCGCTTACATAGAAGTACCGATCCCACGTGTTGAGGAGGAAGATTGGCGATGAATATAATGGTGCATCCCATCATGAGAAGTCTTGGAAGAGCGATTTTCCTATGGTGTTTCCTCATAAGTACCGTTAGCTGTGCCTTTCGTGACTCTCTTCCAGAATCTCAACCTGCTGTAACTGATTCGGCTAGGGAACCACAGCCATCTCCTGTTTCTGCAACTGGGCATTTAACAACCCCGACCGTGCCGACACCAACCTCGACGATTTCTTTTACGAGCACTTCAACTTTCACCAGAACTTCTATGCCACCCATAGCCACACCTATTCCAGACTCACGCTTCTTGGCTTTGGTATCAAAGCAGGACGGACAAACCGCTATTCAAATTGCGGACGTTGTTGGTGCCGGCCTGACCCTGCTGGCTTCCGACAACAAGGACGCATTCTCTCCTCAGTGGTCCCCGGATGGGCTGAGGTTGGCTTACTTGTCTGGACCAAATCGATTGGGGCCTTTGGAAATCGTCGTATTGAGTAGTGATGGAAAACAAGCCGCCCATCCGGTCAAGTTCAACCAACTCTGGTCTTTCGATTGGTCGCCGGATAGTAGCCAAATCGCCATCTCCGGGGTCAAAGAACCGAATGGCCGTTGGGATGTGCACATCGTCGATATCGAGGCAGAAGTGGTAAGTAACTTGCTGCCCGACTATGAGTATGAGTTGTTTGATCTGGCCTGGTCGCTAGATGGAGCACACATTGCTGTCGCAACAAGCCTGGAAAAGAAAACCGGCTCACCCGATGATATCTTTATCACCCGACACATTCTTCTTCTCAATTTGAAGGCCGCTTCAAAAGTCATTTTGGACAGGGGCCTGCCCGTTGTTGGCCAACTACACTGGAGCGCGCCGGGCGATTATCTCCTGGCAAACGCGGATCCCCTTATTGGGGGCGGGCCCTATCGGGTTCCAACGGATGGTTCTAGTTCACAACCAATCGATGTGGGCGGGACCAGTGGGCAAAATGTGCCCATCACGAACTCGGCTCTATCGCCGGATGGCCGATTCATCTTATACGTTATCCCCAAGACATCCTCTACTTCCGGCGACGAGTTGTACATCGCCTCGACAGATGGAAAAGCGCCAAAGCTATTATCGCCCGACGGTATCAGAGTGCTCTTTCCAGCCTGGTCACCGGACAGCCAGCAAGTGGCGTTTATGGCTGTTGCAGCGGGCGCCGAGGCCGCTACCTCAGGCGAACTCTTCGTGGTGAAGATGGATGGCTCCCAACTGCGTTCTGTTGCTAGTGATATGGCCCTGACCACTGTTAGCTGGCGCCCATGATTGAAAACAGGAGGCGCATATATCCCGTGATGGTGAACGGATCGTGAATAGAAATCGAG
>Ga0247727_10013734_pt1 | contig 13584 bp, 11 predicted proteins | sample WisWelCaveWW1625_FD_202498 | JGI IMG/M metagenome (GOLD analysis project Ga0247727, IMG submission 202498) | Biofilm microbial communities from Wishing Well Cave, Virginia, United States - WW16-25 | ecosystem: Environmental > Aquatic > Deep subsurface > Groundwater > Cave microbial mat | place... | reverse complement strand
TCACACGGCGTTTCTCTGGCTCGGCCAGTTGATCGAGTACGATGAAACCTCGCGTCTTTTTACCAATCCTTCTCAAAAATTGACCGAAGATTATATTACGGGAAGGTTCGGATAAAAAGATAGGATGGTTGGATTTATGGATTGGTGGATTACTGGATTATTGGCCCTTACAACAATCCAAAAATCCATTACTCCATCAATCCAGTCTTTTGCAAGGATCTTTCTAAATCGTCGGCAGTTGTATTAAGTGCGAAAGCGAGACATGCGGGATGCACCGTCGCTTTGAAGAAGAGCTTGAAGAACTGCGCACGAAGCTGCTGCAAATGGCGACGCTCGCGGAAGCCTCGGTCAGCAATGCCATGGCCGCGCTCGTTGAAGCGGATGCTGCCACAGCGCAGCGCGTCATCGATGGCGACCGGGAGATCAACCAGTTTGAAGTGGAGATCGACAGCTTTTGCATCGAGCTGCTGGCGCGGCGCCAACCGATGGCCGGTGATCTGCGCTTCATCGCCTCAGCGATGAAAATCAACAACGATCTCGAACGCATCGGCGATCACGGCGTCAACATCGCCGAGCGCACAATCGAATTGTTAAAAGAACCGATGATCAAACCGCTCATCGATTTGCCGAAACTCTCTGCTATCGCTCGTGAAATGGTCAAAAACTCGCTGGACGGTTTTGTTCAGCACGATGTCGATCTGGCGCTCACTGTTTGCCGCCGAGATGACGAGGTCGATCATTTGAACAATCAAATCATCCACGAACTCGTCAGTTTTATGACGAGGGATTCAAGAGTCATCGTTCGCGCTTTGTCGCTGATCATGATCAGCAAAAACCTCGAGCGGGTCGCCGATCTGGCGACGAACATCGCCGAGGAGGTGATTTATATTCTTGAAGCGCGCACTATCAAACACCACCATCGGGAAGAGGATGTTCACCGAAAGGAAAATTAGAAACGCAGCTATTCGCGGATTGTTGTCAATGCCTGACTCTTCGTTGGCGCTGATTTAGTTTTTGTAAGTTGCAATTCTGTCAATCTCGATTCAAAAGGATTGACAAAAAATTCTTGCATGAGTATATTCCGCTAACCTGCGAATGTGTTGTAAAATAGACTGAATGATGTTCGCAATTCAAAATACTTCTGCGAGCAGCGGATGTCGGCGAATTAAATTAAAAAAACTGAAAAAACTTTGCCCACGCAAATGATGTTCTGGGAGGTTGAGCCTTGCGAATGGCGGAATTTCTATCTGAAGATTTGATATTTCTCGATCTTGATGTCGCTGATAAGGCCGGCGCCTTCCTCGCCATTGTGGAAGGGATGGCCTATCACAGCGCCATCATCGATCCAACGACGTTTCTCAAGGAACTGCTTGACCGCGAAGCCGTCGAGCCAACCTGTATGGGACGCAGCGTTGCATTTCCGCATACACGAACCGACCTTGTGAAACGCCCAGTCATTGCTTTTGCCAGACCCCTGCTTCCCATTCCCTTTAATAACTCTATCGAAGATGACGTTCGCTTGATTTTTGTTATGGGCACTCCCAAATCCGAGAATAATCTCTATCTCAATATTCTTTCCCGCCTTTGTAAAATGCTGCGGCAACCTGATTTTCGCGATTCCCTGCTTGCTGCAAGAACCCCGCGTGAGGCGCTGCGCCTCATCAAAGAAAAAGAATCACAAGACGTCGAAAAACGCCACATCCCAAGCTTAGTGAGTTGATGATGCCTCTCGGTAACGATGCGAGTGCGCAAACGCCGCCATGTATTGCCGTGATTACGTTGAGTGATCGCAGCGCGGCGGGTGATCGCAAAGACCTCAGCGGCTCGGTTATCGTTGAGTTGGCATCGGCGCTTGGCATGAACATCGTCGATCAAAAAATTCTTCCTGACGAGGTTGATTTATTGCGCGCGGCATTAATCGAGTTGGCCGATAAAAAAAAAGTGGAGCTGATTATTACAACCGGCGGCACCGGCCTCGGCCCGCGTGATGTAACGCCAGAGGCAACCATGGCAGTAATCGATCGCAGGATACCGGGCATGGAAGAAGCAATGCGTCGCGCCGGCTCGGAGAACACGCCTTATGCGATGCTCTCTCGCGCTGTTTGTGGCATGCGAGGAAAAACCCTCATCATAAATTTGCCCGGCAACCCGAAAGGGGTTCGAGAGAGCTTGAATGTCATCCTTCCTGTCTTGCGACACGCCGTTGAATTGGCGCAATCGCCGCGGGTCGATGATCACACTCATCAGTGGAAATAAATATGCCGCCAAATGAATCATTTGAACCGATAGAGGAAATTTCATGCGAACGAATATCAGAGCAGTTTTTATGTTGGTGGTAAGTTGCCTCGTGGCGCACGGCCTGGTGGATGGCAAAACCATAAATGAATATATTCAGATAAGCGTAAAAGTCGAAAAAGCTAGCATCAAGGCCGGCGCGCAAGGGCGATTGCTCTTTAGCCTAAAACCCAAAGCCGGCTTTCATGTGAACGTCGAACCTCCCATCTCTCTCGATCTCGCTGATAACAAAAATTTCACGTTGCTCACCAAAAAATTTATTCCCGATAGCACGATAAAACAGTTTACGACTAAAGACGGCTACAAAATTTTCAATCCATCGTCGCCGGTTGTTTTTGATTTCAAGATTGCGAAATCTACAAAACCAGGCAAACACACCGTGCTAGTAAAATTGACTTATTATTATTGCAGCGACGCCGAGGGGTGGTGCAGCTTTACGACAGAAGCCTTCCCGGTCACAATCACGATCATTGCTTTGCGTTGATTCAATTCGAAAAGTAAAAATCATGCGCCGCCGCATTTATATCTATCTTTGAACCGCACGATATGCGGCTGCATTTTGCCAATACATGCAAGGAGGATGAAATATGCGACGCACCCGAATCCTCAGCACCGGTCGCTACGTGCCGCCGAAAGTGGTTACCAATGATGATCTATCAAAGATACTTCCCACGAGCGACGAATGGATTCGCGAGCGCACGGGCATTGAGAAACGGCATTTTGTTGACAATGAAATCGGCGCATCTGATCTCGGAACGGAGGCTGCGAAGATTGCTTTGCAACGCGCGAGCCTCAAGCCGTCGGATATCGATTTCATCATCTTTGCGACCTTAAGCCCCGATCTTTTTTTCCCCGGTTCCGGATGTCTGTTGCAGCAAAAATTAGGTATTCCGGGAATCGGCGCACTCGACATTCGCAACCAGTGCACCGGCTTCATCTACGGTCTATCCGTAGCCGACGCATTTATTCGCTCGGGGGTCTATCGCCGCATTCTTTTGGTCGGCGCTGAAGTGCATTCGACAGGCGTTGAGTTTGCAGAAAGAGGCCGGCACATTGCAGTGCTGTTTGGCGATGGCGCCGGCGCAGTCGTTCTTGAGCCTTGTGAAGATGGCCGGGGCATTCTTTCCACTCACCTTCATGCCGATGGCCGCTACGCTCGCGACCTGTGGACGGAAAATCCGGGCAGCCGGCGCATTCCCCGGCTTTATCCGGAAATGTTGACCGACGGCTCTGCATTTCCGCAAATGAATGGCCGCGAAGTTTTCAAGCATGCCGTCACAAAATTTCCCGAAGTCATCATGGAGGCGCTGAATAAAAACGAGCTTAAGCTGGAAGATGTTGACCTGCTGATTCCTCACCAAGCGAATCTTCGCATCAGCGAAGCCGTGGCGACGCGCCTCGGCCTGCCGCCGGAAAAAGTTTTCAACAACATTCAGCGCTACGGCAACACCACCGCGGCGTCGATTCCAATTGCGCTCGACGAAGCTTTGGAGATGGGAAAACTCAAGGATGGAGATTTGTTGGTGCTGGCTGCTTTTGGAAGTGGATTTACCTGGGCGAGCGCGGCCATCAAATGGTAATTGGCTGCCGTGAAGCAAATGCTGAATCACAGCATCGTCATCGGATCGATATCGATGTTCACGCGAACGTGAGAAAAGTGCCTCTGTTGTTTGAAAGTTTGATAGGTTGCACCCAGCGCTTGTCGCATCTGCGCCGCCGCCGGATCGTTCACGCGATCATTTTTTAATAAAATTTGAAAACGATACTGATTTTGCAATCGCTCCAAGGGCGATGGGGATGGGCCGTAAATTGTAAAAGATTTTCCGTGGGCGCTCAACATTTTGGCAAAATGCTGCGCCGCGTCTTGTGCGCGCGATTCTTGCGCATCGCGAAACAAAACCAGAGCGAGCCGGTGAAACGGCGGGTAGCCAAGCTGCTGGCGTTGTTGAATCTCATAATGAAAAAAACTTTTGAAATCATGATCTCTTGCCCGCACCAAACAGACATGATTCGGCGAATAAGTTTGAATGATCACATCTCCCGCCAACGCACCTCGACCGGCTCGACCTGCAACTTGCGCTAATAATTGAAAAGTTCGCTCCGAAGCGCGAAAGTCCGGCATCAGCAAACCGACATCCGCCAAAATCACTCCCACCAAAGTCACCCGATGGAAATCCAATCCCTTTGCAACCATCTGCGTTCCGAGAAGAATGTCGTAACGATGACTTCCGAATTCCTTGAGAATGCGATCGTGCGCTAATTTGCCGCGCGTCGTATCCAAGTCCATGCGGGCGATTCTCGCGGCGGGAAATTGCTCGGTGATTTCTTGCTCGACGCGTTGCGTGCCGATGCCAGAGAATAATATTTCTGCGCTGCCGCATTCTTTACAGGTTTCCGGCGCACGCTCACTGGCGTTGCAATAATGGCAGCGCAAAATTCTGCCGCGGCGATGATAGGTCATCGGGATGTTGCAATTCTCGCAAAAACGCACATAGGCGCACTTTTGGCAGCGCAGCACCGGCGCAAAGCCGCGGCGATTTTGCAGAAGAATGATTTGTTCTTTCCGCGCCAGCCGTTCTTCGATGCTGCGCTTTAGCAACGGCGAAAGTATGACGTGCTCGTCGCGGCGAACGCGCTGCTGCCTGGCAAGATCGACGATTTCCACCGCCGGCATGGGCACGCGATCGATGCGATAGGGCAATTCCACAAGCTGGTATTTGCCGCGCAAGGCATTGAAATATGTCTCGGTGGATGGCGTGGCCGATCCCAAAACGACCACGGCATTGGAGAGCTTGGCGCGCATCACCGCCACGTCGCGAGCGTGATAACGCGGCGATGGGTCATTTTGCTTGTAGCTCGAATCATGTTCTTCGTCGACGACGACGAGGCCGAGATTTTTTACTGGCGCAAAAACTGCCGAGCGCGCGCCCACCACCACTCGCGCCTGGCCGTCGCGAACGCGTTTCCACGCATCGAGCCGCTCTCCGGGAGATAAGCGGCTGTGCATGACCGCGACATTGGCGCCGAAGCTCGACTGAAAGCGCTCCACGGCTTGAGGCGTGAGAGAGATTTCCGGAACGAGCACGATTGCGCCTTTGTCGTCGGCCAAAGCCCGCCGGATCGTTTCGATATAAACTTGCGTCTTGCCGCTGCCGGTCACGCCAAAAAGAAGGAAAGCGGCAAACTGACCTTTCGCCGCAGCGATGCGCTCAGTTGCTTCACGCTGTTCGTTGTTAGGGGCAAGCACGAGTGAATCGGCGGTCTTGATAGCGTAAGGGTTTCTGTCCACGTGGATATTGTTGATCTCAATCAAACCTTTGTTGAGCAGGCGTTTCACCTGTGGAGATGTTGCGCCGGCTTGTTGCATGAACTCTTTTTCCGGAAACGGTCGATTGTATTGAGCAAGCAACCCCAACGATCGAAGTGTCAGAGCTATCCGCTGATTATTTTTGTGTGATTCTGCTTTTAAGAATTCCCGCCCTGCCGTCGAGATTTTGATATAGCTCTCGAATTTTTCTGCGGTGATTTTTTTGTCAAAGCTTTGCAGAACCGAAACCAACCCTGCCTCTGACAACGCAACAAGCGCGCTGTGAATGCTTGTCTTGTCGATTTGCTTTTCGATCGATTTCACCGCCATGCGGCGGCGCTTGAGAAGAAGCTGCAATATTTTTCCTTGCACCGGCGCTCGATCAATTATTGATGTTAACTCTTCGTCTTTCGGTTCGCGGCGCAATACCGCGATTTGCCGGCTGCGTTTCTCTATGCCCGGCGGCAGAAAAAGCCGCAATGCCTCGCCCAAGCTGCTTAAATAGTAGGTTGCAATCCAATTCGCCAGGTTGAGATGATCCTCGGAAAAGATAGGAGCCGGATCAAGGACTTCTAAAATCTCCTTCAGCTCGGCGCGATCTGAAGTGTCGGATAGTTTGACCAAAAATCCGGTAACCTGCCGGGGGCCAAGCGCCGCTAATACGCGGCAGCCAATTTGTGCAGACTCTTTGAGGCTATCAGGAATTCGATACGTGTATCCGTGGCGAACCGGCAGAGGAAAATGAACTTCGGCAAAAGGCATGATGTTGATGATTTCGGTAAGTGTGGTGGAAGTTTTCTGTTGATTGAAAGTAGAGAAATGGCTCAAATCATGCAAATAAAAATTCGCTGTAGGGACCGTTTAAAAATAAAAAGCCCTCGACTAACGAGGGCTTTTTCATGGAAAAGAAATATGCTTATCCAAGATATTTTCGCAGGGGCTCCAGCCGTGAGCGATGGCGCAGGCGCCGCAAGGCTTTTTCCTTGATTTGGCGCACGCGCTCGCGCGTCAGCTTGAAGTGCTCGCCGATTTCTTCGAGAGTCAGAGGACGATCACCGTCAAGCCCGAAGTAGAGGCGAATGATCTCAGCTTCGCGCGGCTTCAGCGTCGACAGAACTTTGTCGATCTCCACCTGCAATGATTCCTGCATCAGCGAATCATCCGGCGGGGCGTAACGATCGCTCTCCAAAACGTCGAGCAGGCTGTTGCCTTCTTCTTCTTTGAACGGCTCGTCGAGCGAAAGATGGCGAGCCGAAGTTTTGAGGACGTCGGCAACTTCGTAAGCCGTCATCTCCATTTTATCGGCGATTTCTTCCATGCTCGGCTCGCGGCCAAAAGCTTTTTCGAGCTGTTCCAGCGCGCGACCGATTTTGTTGATCGCACCGACGCGGTTCAAAGGCAGCCGTACGACACGTGACTGTTCCGCCAATGCCTGCAAAATGGATTGGCGAATCCACCACACGGCGTAGGAGATGAATTTAAATCCGCGCGTTTCATCGAAGCGTTGAGCCGCTTTTATCAGACCGAGGTTGCCTTCGCTGATGAGATCTTGCAGCGGCAGCCCCTGGCCTTGATACTCTTTGGCGACGCTGATCACGAATCGCAAGTTGGCTTTAACGAGCTTGTCGAGAGCCTGGTATTGGCCCTTGTGAATCAGCTTCGCCAACTCAACTTCCTGATCCGGATGCAACGGAGAATAGCCACCAATTTCTTCCAAATATTTTTCTATGGATTGCTTGGTACGATTCTCTGTGATCTTTTTCTTTTTTGCTGCTTGTGTTTCCATATGTGTTTACTTCCCAACTTTATAGCTCAACCGCCAGGAGTGGCATTTATGCTATAAAAAGTGCTATTTGTTACCATCCATCCCCTGAACTTGCGTACACGATAATCAGGGCTTCGTGATTAACAACCGATAAAAAGCCCAAATGATTCCGCATCATTTGGGCAACAACGGCAAAATTCACTGAACAAACTCAATTCAACACGAAAGTTAGACGGGCGATTTCGAGCATTTGTTGCCGTTGGGAAACACCAAAAGCCCATAATTTATCATCGGCCTAACGTTATAAAATTCAATACGAGTTCGCCATCAGGATATCCTATCTCCGCCAGTGCTCCACCGATTTGCACGACGAATCGCCTTTTCTCGCCTTATTCTTCGCCGCTGGCTCGGCTTGATGTAATAGGTTGATCTCCTGAAATCCCGCAAAACGCCTGCTCGGTCACATTTTCTTTTGAATCGCATGATTGCGCGATCAAGCGACTCGGAAGCTCCAACAGTTACGCTAACCATGTTTTTGTCCTCTCTAATAATTACTTTTTATGATGTTAAAACCACGTTGCTTACTTCTGGCCATCGATAAAGTTCCAGAGAACAAAACCTCTAGAGGTCAAGCATGGCTGTCTTCGATGAGTGTTCGCTCTCCAAGTCTGCTGAATACAACGATTATAGTTGTCTGGCCTTCATTAGTTGTCAGCTTTTTGACGACCTCTCCACAATCATCCCAGAGAGGGTGGTAGAGAAGTTGTCCGACCATGAAGTTTTGCGCCGGATCATAGTTTACTCGCTCGCCATCGACGACAACACGCGGCGCTTTCAATGCCGAAACCAATTGTTGATATTCGGTCATCTTCAGAAATGTCGTTCGGTTGCAACCGGCACATCTCAACCAAATGATCTGTCCATTCATCCCCTCGCTGAACGGTTTCATCGGCTGCTCTTCATTGCAATACGTGCATGGCAAAACAACACTACTTCTATATGCAGCCATCGTTTGTCTCAGGTGTGAAAATTATTACAAACTCTATCCGAAATCTGCACGCAAGCACTTTGTGTATAAGTGCAGCAACATTTCCCCTGTAGGTCATTTTTGAATTCCTTAAATATAGTTTCAAAAAGCGGCGTTGTCAAGGAATGTGGCAATATTTTTAATTTATTTATTGTATGCGTCTTTCGTTCATCAATCCCATGGTCGTCATGTGACAAAAAATGTGGGGGATGAGTTGGAGGGAATTGCTGTCCAGAAAGAAAACTATCCATGCAATTACAACGTCGGTTTGCGCAACGGAAGAAATATGGTGAACTCACTTCCAGCCCCGACTCTGCTTTTAACCTTTATAAACCCACCATGCTCCTCAACGATCTGTTGAGCGAGCGACAATCCGATCCCCGTGCCATGTTCTTTCTTGGAGTAATAGAAATCGAAAATATGATTCAAATCTTCCGGAGGGATGCCTCCGCCGGTGTCACTAAAACTCACCGCGGCCATCATTGCTTCAGGGGCTTCCTCTTCGCCCGTAATGGTTGGGGTGTGCTTTCTAACGCCGAGAATGATTTTTCCGCCTCCTTGCATCGATTCAACGGCATTAAGAAATACATTTAAAAAAACCTGATAGAGCTTCTTTTCATCCACGAGCGCGGTAAGGTTTGGCTCGTCATAGTCGCGCTCTACGCGAATTCCTTTTGGCAAAACATTGGGCATTTGCACGGTGATCATCTCATCGAGAAGCTTGGTCAGTTTGCAATCTGCTTTCTCCAGTTTTGGCGGCTTGGCAATAAGCAGAAAATTGCTCACCAACCCGTCGACCCGCTTGATCTCGGAGGCCACAACTTGGTGGTAGTGTTCCATCTTTTTCAAATCACGACGCGGCTTTGAAAACTCGCGGCGCAAAAGCTGCATGTTGATCACCATGGAGTTCAAAGGATTGCGAATCTCGTGCGAGATGACGGACGACAGCTTGCCGAGCGTCTCAAGGCGTTCGGTTCGTTTGAGCTTGTATTGAATTTCTTGCAACCTGGCCGTCATGCTATTGAAGCGCTCGGCCAGTCGGCCAATTTCGTCTTTACTGAGAATTTGAATGCGCTGGCGCAGCTCACCTGCGGCAATGCGATCAATGCCGGATACAAGAAGCTGCACCGGTTTGAGGATTTGCCGCGTGTAGAAGAATGCAATTAAAGCGGCGACTGCCGAGCCGCTGATCATGAGTATCAGAATTTGCAAGCGCATTTTTCGTGCAGAGGCAAAGGCCTCACTGGTTGGCTGTTGGATGACGGCGCCCCAGTCGAGATCCTTCATCGGCGCAAAAGCAGCAATCATTTCCACCCCGTCGCGGTTTACATAAATTTTGTGCGCGCCGCTGTCTGCGGCAACGGCTTGGATGATGTCTTGCTCCTCAAAATGGCTTCGCATATAAACCTTGCGACGGTCGGAATGGGCGATGAACTGGCCGTCGGCGCGGAAGATAAAAGCTTCGCCGTGTTCGCCAACCACGTTGTTATCGACTAAAGCCCACATCGCCGTCAAATCGACAACCGCCCAGAGCACGCCGATGACTTCGTTGTGAAGTCGAATGGTTTCAGCCAAATTCATCAGCGGCAGCAACTCCTGAGAAACGTAAACCTCCGAAATGTGCCTCTGGCCTTTCGCAAGCGCCAGCATCGAGCCATCGGTGGTTATCGAGCGCTCCGGGGTTTCATAGGCTGTGGAAGCAAGCACTATTCCGGTCGTATCGAGAATCGCAATCATTTTAAAAAGAGAGAACTCGTTGACCATGCTATTGATCATCAGTTCTTTGCCGATGCGATCGTCGCCGTAGAAAACCGGCTGCTGGGCGATAAGGCGCAAAATGTCTCGCGCCTTCTCAACCGAAGACTCGATCAGCGCTGTCGAGCGACGCGCAAATTCGAGATTGCGTTCAAGAACCGTTCGTTCCACAGCTTCTTGCGCAGTGTTGGTCAGGATGTTGCCCGTTAGAAAAAGCGGAACCGTTACCAAAAAGATATGGGAGACCAGTAGCCTGGTCAGCAAGCGGTCGCGTATTTTTATGCGTGGCAAGTTCATTTGTTGGAGAGGGTCACGGAGTCAGCAACCTTTCGGCGTACAAGAAAGGATCGGGCGATCATGGCGTCGGTCGGCGCAGCCGCCATTCCAAAAAGGGTCTTAACTGGCGTCCTGCGAGATTCAAATAGTTATCGAATTTGGCATGATTGACGATGTAATAAGTATTCCATTGGGAATATAAAAATGCCGCAGGCTGGTCTTCGTTCAAAATGAGCTGCAGGCGCTGCAGGCTGGGCATTTGCGCTTTGTTATCCTTCAGCCGTTTCGACGACACCAGTGTGCGGTTGTAATTTGGATTGACATATTTCAATTGGCCGCTTCCCAATCCATCGCCGAAGAAGGCCTCGAGGCTTTCGGGTGTTTCCTCGAACTGATGCTTTTGCAGGACGGCGTCGAAATCTCCGCTCTTCAGCTTGTCATTCAAGGCGCTTGCCGTCAACGGTATCGGTTGCACGTCGATGCCCAGACGAAGCCAGTCAATTTTGATTTGCCGAACCATTTGTTCTTCGACGGTGAGTCCATCGGGGAAGAACAGCCGAAAGCGCAGCGGCTGGCCGTCGCGATCGAGTATATTGTCGCGGTCGGTGTCGCGCCACCCATCGCTGGACAAAAGGGCTATTGCCTTTTTGGGATCATAGTCATAATCCTTCATACCGGGCGCATAAATCTTGCTGTCCTCATCGAAAGGGCCGCGCAGCATGTCGGCGCCGCTTTCAGAAAGAGTTCTTTTATAAATTTCTTCGCGATTGATTCCATAAGCAAGCGCCTGGCGCACGCTCCGGCTCCGCAAAATGGCATTGGAGAAATTATAAAAAATCAACGAAACGGTGTAGCGTGGTGGGGGCAAAGGTTGCACGCGATAAATCCGGCTATGGCGCGAAATTTCCTGCGCTGAGGCAGCGCCATCGACCCTCGCATTATCGATTTCTTCGAGAATGATCGCCGTTACCAGGCTTCTCTCGTTAGCAAAAAAACGATACTCTATTTTGTTGGGATAGACGCCGCCGTCTCGTTCATCCGTCTTGAGCCGGATCAGGATGTGCGATTGGGAAGATTCGATGGTCTCAAAGGGACGCGAATTGCCGAAGCCGGATACCTGAAAAGTTCCATCCGGCGTTGCCAGCTCCACGAGCCGATAGTCGCTCTCGCCGCTGAGGATGCCGATAATGAGCGTATTGCGGGACATCTGTCGCTGGGTTTGGGCCGCGGCGCAGGTTGCAAGAAACTGCGCGCCTCCCAATAGAACGAAGCCAGCGATTCGCACCCTTCGGCGTTTTTGTCTTTCAAAAAAACTTAGCAATTTTCGCAATCTGCCCCTTAACATTTAGCCTAAAAACGTCTCGCCCGATATTGCTGCCGGTAAATATGCTCTGCAAGACAGCGATGAAACTATTTCACCGCTTAATAGGAATGCCGATTAAATAACTTACTCTGTCGATCGTCATGCCCGAGTGCATTAATCGGGCATCCATGAGCATTAAAAAACTGGATTCCCGTCAAAAAGCACGCGGGAATGACAACTGAAATGGGAAAGTTATTTAATCGACGATCCTTAGTGAATTTCTAAAAATCTCACTTGCGGCTATGATTCCCTGTCGATCAACGTCGAGATGTGTAACCGCCCGCAGCGTTGTTTTTCCAAATGGCGCGACCAAAACTCCTGCGCGAGCAAGCCTCTCCACCGCAGTAGCAGGAGTCATCTTTGTGCCAGCGATGTCAAGAATCACGATATTCGTCTGCACGGTTTCAAGATTGATGCGCACGCCGTCGATCGTCGACAAGTTTTCCGCCAACAATTTTGCGTTCGCGTGATCATCGGCGAGACGTTCGAGGTGATGATCGAGCGCGTATATTCCCGCGGCGGCTAAAATACCGGCTTGTCGCATCCCTCCCCCAAAAACTTTCCTCAAATGCCGGGCTTGCGCAATAAACTCTGTTGAGCCGGCGACAACCGAACCTACCGGCGCGCCGAGTCCCTTTGAAAGACAGACACTCACGGAATCAAAATATCGAGAATACTCATGTGGAGCAATGCCGCTGGCGATGCTGGCATTCCACAACCGCGCGCCATCCAGATGTATTTTGAGATCGTTACGCTTTGCCATCTCGTGGATGCGGCGAATTTCCTCTATCGGATAGACTACGCCGCCGGCGAGGTTGTGCGTATTCTCTAAAGCGATTAGACGCGTTTTTGGATAATAATAAACTGATGGCCGAATGGCGTCTTCGATCTGTTCTGCGGTGAGGATGCCGTTTGCGCCCGCGAGTGGCCGAGGCTGCACACCGCTCAACAGCCCCAGCGCACCGCCTTCGTAATGCAAGAAATGCGCGCCGTGCTCGCAAATCACTTCATCGCCTGGAGAAGTCTGCGCTTTGATGCACAATTGATTTCCCATCGTGCCACTGGCAACAAAGAGCGCGGCGTCCTTGCCAAGCAACTTGGCGATTTTTTCCTGTAAGTGGTTGACGGTTGGATCTTCACCAAATACGTCGTCGCCGACTTCGGCTGCAGCCATGGTTTGGCGCATTGCCGGCGTTGGTTTGGTGACCGTATCACTGCGTAAATCGATTGTGGGCATGCAAACGAGATTTGTTCGTCTTTGCTTGTGCGATTTCGAAGGGTTTGGCAGCGATAATGCGGCTCAGTTTAGCGGTTTTGTCTTAGAAAGGCAAGTGAAAAATCCAAAGAATTTTTCGCCGGTAATGAATACAACGATTTCTTCAAATGATCTCAGCATCTGGAAACATTTTCTTGTCGCCGTTGTTACATAAACTGCTATTTTGATTTATTTATTACGAGTTCTTTGTAACTCAATCCAAAACTCAGGTGGGGACAACGCTCCGTCAAATCACTTGAAGGAATTCATATCAAAATGGAAGAAAGAAATTATTATGAGCACGAATGCTACCAAGTTGCTCTCCACCTTGTTGGCGCTTTGGTTTTGTGCACCAGTTTTCTCACGAGCCCCGGATGATGCGGCAAATTTTTTCCCCGACCGGCTCATCATCAAATTTGCTTCACCATTGCTTAAATCGCAGGCACGCAACTCGCCTGCGAATCTCGTGCTTCCCGGACGATGCAATGAAATCTTGAGCGCAGCCCGCGCCCAGGAGATTCTCCAAATCTTTCCCGAAAAA
>Ga0247727_10013733_pt1 | contig 13584 bp, 10 predicted proteins | sample WisWelCaveWW1625_FD_202498 | JGI IMG/M metagenome (GOLD analysis project Ga0247727, IMG submission 202498) | Biofilm microbial communities from Wishing Well Cave, Virginia, United States - WW16-25 | ecosystem: Environmental > Aquatic > Deep subsurface > Groundwater > Cave microbial mat | place... | reverse complement strand
ACCTTTGATCGTAATCGTAACGCCCTCAATTTCACCCAGGGCAGTGATGGCTTCCCGATCTGTTTCCCGCTCAATATAGAAAGGGGATTGATGAGGTATTGTCCCCTCTGGTGAGCCTAAATCGCGTAAGATATTTGCAAAAGCCGTCGGGACTTCCTCCTTCTTTTTCTTGCTGATCAGGGTTGTTGCTGCGGTGCTATCAGCTGGTAACTCCCCACCCGAAATTGCCTTTTTCAATTCAGCGATTAGCCTGGCTGTATCAGCTTCCTTTTCCCACAACGCCCATTGCAAGGGGTTTAAATAAGCGCTCAAAGGATAAACGAGCGTTTCGCCATAATTCAAACGCACAGGCAGGATGGCTGGTTTACTATATGCCTTTGCCTGATGATAGGCTGTTTCCACTTCCGCGATGACCATTTCACTGTGAACGGAAAATTCCGATAGGAAAATGATCAGAAAATCCGATCCCTTGATGGCTTCCTGGATGCGTTCCGCCCATTTTTCCCCGACTTGGATGCTCGTGTCTATGAAAACTTCGTGCTTCTGCCGAAGTGCCTCATATACGGCTGTAGCCACAGGTGTGTCTGGTTCCACATTTCGTTTATAGCTGATGAAGATTTTTGCCATATCAACTCATTCCTGTTTCGAAACTTTGGCGGGAGAAGACATGTTGGGATTTGGCTTCGAGGATAGACCTAAAAGTCTCCCCCGACGGAGCTATTGAAATTATACGACAAAAAGACACCAAAAGATTTTGAATTTTGGACCATTCTTTTTACTACTTTTCTATCCCCTACTGGGATGCGCTGCTGGCGCAACGAAATCCGATAAAGTCATGACTAATGGTAGGAACGCCTCTGTTCCGGTGACTGGAACGCGCGTAAGTATCTCGATATCTCCATGCTCCGCCTCGCAAGACTCGAAAGACGCCGGAATCTGGTCCCGCAGGATTGACCAATGGTGAGGTGGCATAGTAAGTTCTGGAATACCGGTCAGCCACCCACTCCCAAGCATTCCCAGCCATGTCCAGCGCGCCATAAGAGCTTGCACCGGCCGGATAGCTTCCTGTTTGTGTCGTGCCATCATTCTCATTGTTGAAGTTTAACAAGTCGGTGGTTGGATCATCGTTGCCCCAGGGAAAAATATTTCCAGATACGCCACGTGCCGCCTTTTCCCATTCGGCTTCGGTGGGCAGGCGACGGTTTGCCCAGGAGCAATATGCGTTCGCGCCATACCATGTTACCTCAACGACAGGATAATCTTCATAACCCTGATCAGCCCGCCAGGATGCGTCTGCAAGATGAATGCGTGCGTTTTCATCTTTAGCATCCAGCCAGGTGACCCCATCTTCTTCCCGATTCCCTTCCTTCGTGATGAACAACGCGAACATGGCATTTGTGACTTCAGTCTGGTCAATCCAGAATCCACTCAGATTCACAGCATGGATCGGCCTTTCGTCAAAGTAAATTTCGCTGCCCATTATGAATTCACCTGAGGGAACATACACCATCCTCATGCCATCGTCGGGCGAAGTGACTATGCTGCCAATCCCCAAAGTAGGAGTAGGGAATGGCAGGAGAGTTAGTGCTTCGGAAAGAATGGGAGCAGCCGCAAGATCCTCTAACCTGCTCTCTACAAAATTTTTCGTTACCAGGCCGCAAATTAATAAGGTCAATAATGTACCCATAATAGCGAAATAAGATCGTATTTTATAGGTTCCGCCGAAAATTTTCTTCTTCAAATTTAGGTGTTTTCTGTTCGCGTTTAGAGAGGGTAATTTGTCTTCTACCTCTCCCCCGGTCTTTGAGACATTTAGGTTTTTCCAATTTGACGGAGACCATAGAAGCCTATTTTCCGGTTCAGGGTCAGACACCTGATTACTCAACGACAAGCCAAGTTGCTCTGCGCGATGTTTCAAATTTTCCAGCAAGCCTTGATAAGCTGGTTCTCGACGAGATTTAGGAAAATAATCCACTACTCTCCATATCTTTTGATCTATCAGCATGTGATCATCCTCCAACCGCAGAGCAATGACACTGACTGGTCTGCTCGGTTTTCCGTGAAGGAGATCAAGCACGAAAGTAACACCAGGGTAAAAAGAATTTTCTTTTTCAATGGAGTGCTTTGAATGCAAGATAATTACAACATCTGCGCTTTCAACTCCTTTCCTGATCTCAGCGTCCCAATCCTGGCTGGGAAGAAGCCTGGTTTCAATAAACCATACATCCATCCAGCCTTCAGCTTTCAGTTGATGATACAGTTCCCGCGCGATGGATTGATCTTTGGATGAATGACTGAGAAAAACGCTTAACGGCCGGTTTTTGGATTCGGGCATGATACTCCCTCACAGTGAGGCTGGGAAAATTATACGTCACCTACGACTTTCATGCTATAATCCTGCCATCATGCGATATGAACGCTCGAACAACAGCATTTTATATATTGGTATGCGTGGGTTTATCAACGAGGGGATCCCTATAAACGCGCCTGTTGCTCGAAGATAGCTCGTTCCGTCCTATAATCTTACGCCGCAGGTTTGCCTGCGGTTTTTTTGTTTAAGTTTGGCCTGTCATTCTGAGCCGCGAAGCGGCGAAGAATCTCCACAAAGCCATGCGAGACTCTTCGCTCCGCTCAGAGTGACACAGTGCAATGGAGTACCCATGATCTCGATCACCGTTTCAAACGCAACCCTCATACTCGGTTCACATGTCATCTTCCGCGACCTGAATTGGGAAGTTCAACACGACCAGAAGATCGGTCTCATAGGCCCGAATGGCGCGGGGAAGTCTTCGCTATTCAAGTTGATCATCGGTGAACACGCGCCCGAAAAAGGCGGGACGGTGATCCGCGCCAAAGGTGTGACGGTTGGATACTTGCCCCAGCATCCTGAATTCGATCCAGAGAAGACAGCCATCGCTCTTGCACTGGAGGGTAATCCACGCGTGGCGGAAATCGAAGCGGAGTTGCATCGCGTGGAATCCAAATTGGGTGACCCTGATGTATATAACAACACAAAGTCGCTTGAACGCGCATTGGATGCTCAACACAAATTGCTGGAAGAGTTTGAGTCTCTGGGGGGCTTGAATTACACTTCACGTGTACGCGAACTTTTGCGCGGACTAGGTTTGCCCGAATCGGATTTCGACAAGCCAATCCACGCGCTCAGCGGCGGACAAAAGAAACTCATCGGGCTGGCACGCTTGATGCTGGCGCGCCCCTCTGTGTTATTGCTGGACGAGCCTGATAACCACCTCGATATGCCCGGGAAAGCCTATCTTGAGAAACTCATCATTGAGTATCCCGGTGCAGTGGTCATCATCTCACACGATCGTTACATACTGGATGCAGTTGCCACACACATCGCCGAGATCGAAGATGGACGCATCACAACCTTCGCGGGAAACTACACCGAATACATCATTGACAAGGAAGAACGCCTGGCGCGGCAGGAGGAACTGTATCAAATTCAGCAGCGTGAGATCGGCCGCCTTGAGATGGCATTGAAGCGATACAAAGTTTGGGTCATTTTCAACGACAAGTTTGCGAGCCGCATCCACGCGATGGAAGCGCGCATCGAGAGAATCGACAAGATCGACCGTCCCGTACTTGAGCGTCGTAAAATGGATCTGGCGCTCAACGGCTGGCGCGGGTCGAATCAGGTGCTGGAGATGGAAGGTGTGAGCAAATCATTCCACCCTCACCCCCCGCCCTCTCCCGCTGGGAGAGGGGGCTTTGTGCTCCACGACATCAACTTCCTCATTCGTCACGGCGAGCGTGTGGGACTCATCGGCGCGAATGGAGCAGGCAAATCTGTTTTGTTGAGATTGATATTAGCGAAGGAAAAACCTACAATTGGAGAGATCAAAATAGGACCAAGTGTGAAGGTCGGATATTACGCGCAGGAGCACGAGACGCTGGAATTCAACCAGATGGTGATTGATGCAGTGCGACTATCTGGCAATATGAGTGAGTCGAATGCCGTTTCGTTTCTCATCCGCTACCTGTTCACGTACCAACAAGCGACTCAACGCATTGGGTCGCTTTCGGGCGGCGAGCGCAGCAGGTTACAGTTGGCATTGCTTGTTTTATCGGGCGCGAATTTTCTTTTGCTCGATGAGCCGACAAATAATCTCGATATCGCATCTGCTGAAGTGTTGGAAAACGCGTTGAACGACTTCAATGGAACAGTACTGGTCATTTCGCATGACCGATACTTTTTGGATCGAACGGTAAACCGAATTTTTGAGTTGAAAGATTCGAAAATTAAGGAACACATCGGCGGATACAGCGATTACGCGGCGAAGGCCGGAGTCGATTTATTCGGAGCGAAGCAGGCGAAGGCGTAGAAAGAGACGTCTGTCATCTTCCAAAATTTAATTTGCCACAGAGTCCGTTGAGAAAAAATCTCTGATTTCTTGGTGTACGCTGTGGCTGACCCACAAAAAATCCAAAAAGTGTTCAATGGTATAATTCCCGCCGTCATGCTCCAGGAACCTTCATCACAAAAAACAAAAGTATGTCCCACCTGCGGGACGCGACTAAGCGAGAACGCCACACGCTGTTTGGTGTGCGGCACAGAACTCACAGCAAAAGCCGTCACGAAATCGAAAAAAGCTGAAACAGCAGTACAAGCCAGCCGCATGCCTGAGATCACACTCAGCCTGCCGGCGGCGCTTGGCGCGCTAGTAATCATTTTGCTCATCGGCGCGGCTGCGGTTTATTTCAGCTTGCAGGCAGGAATCGGCGGAGAACTTGTAGTGCCAACGATTGAAGTCACTCCATCAGAAACCGCCACCATTACACCGACGGGAACAGAAGTCCCGACGCAAACGCCCATCCCAACCGAAACAGCATTGCCGCCTTTTGACTATACCGTACGAGAAGGCGATTTATCTTGTGGCGTGATTTCAGCAAACTTTGGCGTTTCGGTACAAAGCATCGTCATCTTAAACAACTTATCATCGGACTGTCTCATTCGTGTGGGGCAAGTGCTGAAGATTCCATATCCAACACCTACTCCCGCGCCTCCGCCGACGGAAATTCCCAACGAAGCCACACAGACCGCGCAGGCGTGTGAAAAAGTTCCGTACACGGTTCAAGCAAACGATACGCTTTCGAGCATTTCTCTAAATTACAACGTGCCACAGGATGCCATTAAGTTTTACAACGGACTTTCAACCGATAATGTCTTCATTGGACAAACCCTGTTGATACCGCTCTGCGCGAGATTTGCCACACCCGGACCAACCCCCACAGCGACTCTGCCGCCTCCCTACCCAGCCCCTAACCTGCTCCTGCCTGCAGACGGCGCCGCCTTCACCCTGGCAAATGACGTGGTCACATTACAATGGGCTTCGATCGGCACCCTGCGAGATAACGAGGCTTACCAGGTAACCGTGGAGGATGTGACGGCTGGCCAGGCAGTCCGCATTACCGACTATGTGACGGATACAAAATACATCGTACCGACATCCTTCCGCCCGAACGACAATTTGGCGCACTTGATTCGCTGGTGGGTAACGACTGTCCGACAAAGCGGAGTCGACGATCAAGGTCAGCCCGTCTACCTCTCCGCTGGTGCGGTCAGCGAGAAACGCGGCTTCACATGGGTTGGGGTGGCGGTTCAGGGATCACCCAGCCCCTAAATAAATTTCAAATGTGAAGTCACACATCTCCTCGATAAAGTTATCGAGGAGATGTTTTTTTCTATAAGATCATTGAAAGACAATGGAAATCAATGAAGGACAATGACAATATGGATGTTCAACCTTATAACCGCGACGTATGGAATCGAGAAGTGGATGGAGGGAACAATCGTTGGACCCAGCCTGTCAACTCTGACGTTATTGCAAAAGTAAAGCAGGGAGAATTTAGCATTTTGCTAACGGAAAATATCCCAGTTCCACAAAGATGGTTCCCCCCACTGAAAGGAGAAGATGTGATTTGTCTTGCAAGCGAGGGCGGGCAATGCGATGCGGGGTTCGTCATCACAGATATGTATGAAAATTACATGCTGGAGTCGCCCATCATAACTATCACCCCAGTCATATTGCAACACGCGCAGTGAAGACATGAAGGATGAATGCGGAGTAGGCTTAACGTAAACCTGACCTTGAAGTTTTTTTGCCATGGTTGCTTGACTTTTGCATTCAGATCGTTATAATGTTCCTCAGCAATTGGCGTTTATTGCGTTAGGTTGAGGAGTACCGAATTTTATATCATTTATGGCAAATGCCAGATATAAGCCATTATGTTGAGATTGTCAATCACACACAGTTAGGCGGCATAATGTAACATAGCGGAAAAGGACAAAGCTATGAAAAATGCAAATTGGATTGCCTTCACAATACTGATCACTTTTGCATTAATTACGTCATCAGGTTGCGGAGGCCAGAAATTTGAGTTTACGCCTTCGCCCACAGCCATTATGCCCACGGCAAGGTTCTCCCCTACACTTTTACCTTCTTCTACTCCAACTATTACTCCAGCACCAACTGCTACTCCTACACCAATAGGCGGAGGGGGTACAATTTTCATAGGTGTGAACAAATTACTCGTCCCAAAAGAACTCAACCTCGATCAGCCTTTTAATTGGTTTTCCTCGTTGTCTGATGGCTCAAATCTAACTCCACTTGATGTAGAGATTTACAGCATCTCACCTGATAATAAACGAATGTTGGTACACAAAGATGGAGCCCTAACACTAATGAATCCGGACGGCTCAAACGCTGTAGAGTTAGCCACTGACAACGAAACTTATGTAGGCGGTTCCCGGGACAACACCTTTCGTTCTTACCTACATAGTGTGTTGTGGTTACCGAACGGATCGCTGGTCTTCCTTACAACAAAACAACATGTTACTCGACATTCATTCTATGCCGCAAATTCGGATGGAAGCGGACTGACCAAACTTGAACAGCCATCAAAACAGATAGGAGAGGTATCATCCCTATTATTTGCATCACTTGACGGAAAGGCATTTTACTGGGCAACAGGGAATCCGTGTCGTGAGCGCGGTCTTTGCAACGAGAGATATTTTTTCTCGAAGGTAGACGATTCTGATCAACAGCAAATTTGGAAGGGTATTAAGAATGCCAGCGATAATATTTACTTGTCGCCTTCGGGTCATTTTATCGCTTATGGAGCGTTTTTTAGTTCTTCTCCATCTGAGATAGGCTGTTACTTGGCAAATGTTGCAGGCGAGACATTGACCAAAATCGAGGTGCACGGATCTTCTGATTGCTTCAGGGAAAACCCCTGGTCGCCAATTGAAAATAAAATATTACTCGAATCAATCGTCGGAGAAGGAGAAAACGCCAAACACTATTACGACATTTGGACTGCACCGGATGGCAGTGTAACAACATTCTCATATGATGATGTTTACTGGCAGTTTCCTCATTGGATGCCTGATGGAAACCATTTACTTCTCGCAGTTCCCTCAGATATTGCAAAGTACACACAATCAGGAACGCATTCAGCATCGGAAAAATCACTCGGCGATAGGATAATCAATATTTCGGACGGCAAGATCACAGAATATCCATATTTTGGATTTTGCAAACATGTTCTTTCTCCAGACGCCAAGTGGGCGCTCCTATATGCTTGCGTGAACACAGAGCATCTTATTGTGTATCCGTCTCAGTTAATAAACTTGGAAACGAAAGAAGCTTTTCCTGTATTCAGTAGTTTTGTTTCAAACGATCCAATGGCTCTTGTACGCGGATGGGTGACATTTTGGATACCATAAAGCGGGCTACACAAGCTCCATCTGAGTTCCGTGCTATGATGTTTTTGGCGTCTTGCCGCCACGGCAATGAGCCGCACCATTATAAGCACACTCCACTCCCCCTTTATCTCCCCTTCAACATCCCCAACACACCCAACAACTGTTCCTTCCAATCCCCACCTTTTCCAAACGTACCGCGATAACGAAGCCTATCAAGTGACGATTGAAGACGTGACCTCCGGACAGGGACGACGCCTCACTGAATACGTAACAGATACAAAATATATCGTGCCGACGTCTTTCCGCCCGAACGACAATTTGGCACACGTAATCCGGTGGTGGGTGACGACCGTCCGTCAGAATGGTGTGGATGAGCAGGGTCAACCCATCTACATCTCCGCTGGCGCGATCAGCGAGAAGCGCGTCCTCACGTGGGTGGGAGTGGCTGTCGAAGGCTCACCCAGCCCATAGTCCAGAAGGAAGCGAGAATCTTTATCATCCCCGCCGAGCTATTCGACGGGGATTTTTCGTTTCCCCAGAATCCTTGACAGAATCTACAATTCGAGTAAAATATCTGAATTATTCAATTTTGTGCATAATTCAATAATATGGAGTTGACCATGTCCCCTTTTGCTCTTAACCTTGAAAAAACACGTACTGAAAATTCACTTGTAATGATCGAGCCTGCCATTAATGCCTTTGGAAGTATGCTTTTAATCTCAAAGGGTGAAGATGACCCAGGCATTCACGAGTGGGTGACAAAGACCCGCGCGCAGATGTCCACTGAAGAGCGGTTTCGCCACAAACTGGTGACCATTGGATTTCATTATTCCATTCTGCCAAATATGACCGGTATAACATTTGAAGCATATTTATCCAACCTCGATTCCACCCCTCCTTCGGAATTTCGCGATCGTTTGCTGGACGCGTACTCCAAAGTTTGCCTGACAGAAGAAGCGCAAAAAAATCATCCCCAGCCCGTAGATTGGGACGAGATCCTCTCCTCTACCAAGAATTACGTCGATTTTTTGAGATATCGTTTTGGCGAAGAATTAACCGATGAACAAATCGAGACGCGCGCGTATGAATACGTGATCGACCCTGCCGCGCTCAAACAACTGGTAACAGGGCACATCCGCTGGTTTTGGAAGAATTACCTGGAAGCCGAGTGGACGCGCGTCCGCCCGATGCTGGAGGAATCCGCAAAGGCGTTCAACCAGATTGATGTAAGCAATATGACGCGCCTGGAGATTGTCGAGTATGTAACAGGCAAGGAATTCAACGAATCAAAATGGGGTGATGAACTTGAGAATGCAAAGGAATTGATCTTCATTCCCAATGCCCATATTGGTCCTTATATCCGCACGACGAAGATACGGGATAACTTCTACATTTACTTCGGCGCGCATTTACCCGAAGGTTCGGAAGTGCGCGTCCCTGAGTTGGACCGCGCTGAGATCGTTGCAAGGCTTTCCGCGCTGGCAGATGACACCCGCCTGCGCATACTCCAAATGATCGCAGAAAAAGGCAAGATGCGTTCTCAGGAAATCATGGAAGCCATCAATTTGAGCCAGCCAAGCGTTTCGCGCTATCTGAGCCAGCTTACAGCTACAGGCTATTTACAGGAAAGGAGAGAAAGCGGAGCAAAAGTTTATATCCTCAATAATGATCGAATTGAAAAAACTCTCAAGGCAGTCCACGCCTTTTTACTTGGTCGTTCCTGATTGGTCTCGCAAAAGGAGTAATAATGAACAACTGGCAAAATGAATTCAACGCTGAATATCACCGTCAGCGAATATTGGATGAAGCAAAGCAAATTCGCCTGGAAAAAATTGCGATCAGTTCCCGCGTCTACCGCCCTGGCATGTTCGAGAGGACGATGTTCAGGTTCGCGAATTGGATGATATCAACGGGCAAGCAACTCCGCCGACGTTACGAGATTCCAGCGGTCAACTGCAATAAATCAACCTCAAGCGGTTTTGCCCGTTAATAAAGCCACTCAAAACGTCACCCTGAGCGAGCGAAGGGTCTTGATCCAAGAAAGTCGAGACTCTCACCTGCACTGCGTGCGGCGCAAGTGTCGGTCGCAACGAACGCTCCCTCAGAGTGACATGCTTCTGATTTGGAGAAAAATGAACGGATTACTGGAACGAACAAGAAAAGTTTACAACGAATATCCGCGCGCATTCTGGGTGTACAACCTCATCGTATTCATAGACCGCCTCGGCGGATTCATGCTCTACCCGTTTTTCGCGCTGTATCTCACACAAAAATTTGACATCGGCATGTCCACCGTTGGTATCATCTTCGCGATCTTCTCGGTCACCGGTATGGCAGGCAGCGCCCTGGGCGGCGCGCTCACCGACCGCATGGGACGCAAAGTGGTGATCGTTGCCAGCCTGATCCTCTCGTCACTCAGCGCACTTGGCATGGGCTTCGCCCCCACAATGGGAATCTTCATTGCCGTGGTGGTAATCGTCGGCACACTTTCCAGCATCGGACATCCTGCGCACGAAGCCGTCGTTGCGGACTTGCTTCCGCCGGATAAACGCGCCGAAGGCTATGGCATTATCCGCGTGGTCTTCAACGTCGCGGTCATTATCGCGCCGCCCATCGCAGGGCTGCTGATCGCGAACTCTTATACCACCCTGTTTATCGTCGATGCGGTCATCAGTTTGATCGCTGTGACAATCGTCATCTTTGCATTGCCTGAAACAAAACCACAGGCTCACGCCAATGCCAAACCCGAAACAATGGGACAAACCTTCGCAGGCTACGGGCGCGTGTTCAAAGACACTCCCTTTGTGACGTTCATCGCCGTCACCGTGATGATGACCCTCGTTTACATGAACATGAACTCAACACTAGGTTACTACCTGCGCGAACAGCACAAATTACCCGAACTAAATTACGGCGCATTACTCAGCCTCAACGCGGTCATGGTCGTCATCCTCCAATTCTGGATCGCTCGCAGGCTTGAAAAGTACAAGCCGATGTTAATGATGGCGGCAGGTTCGTTGCTCTACGCGATTGGCTTTGCGATGTATGGCTTCGTCTCCACTTTTGCATTTTTCGCAATCGCAATGATCGTTATCACCATTGGCGAAATGATCGTCTCGCCCTTCCAGCAATCGTTGGTGGCAGGTTTCGCCCCCGAAGATATGCGCGGACGGTATATGGCTGTCTCTGGTCTCACATGGAGCATCGCATTTACGATCGGTCCTTATTTTGCAGGGCTGATCCTCGACAGTGCAAATCCAAACCTGCTATGGATTCTCTGCGGTTTCATCGGACTACTCGCAACACTTGGCTTCGTTGCCCTCAATAAATCACATCGGTCACCCACACTCATCACTGAACCTGCTGCCACGGATTAATGCAAAGCAGGAGCTTCTCCTCACAATGGGACAGGTCTAACGCATAGACCTGTCCCTGTTTTTTTAACCGCATCCTTCCCAGCCGAGAATTGATTCGGCCTCGACAAGTCTCTTCTCCCCTTTTACAATTCATCGCAAAAGGGTGCGTCGCACTCGCGTAAACGGAGAACCCATGGATATTCGATCCTATAACCGCGACGCCTGGAACAAAGAAGTGGAAGGCGGCGAAAGCCGCTGGACACAACCCATTAGTTCAGAAGTCATTGCGAAAGCCAAGCAGGGAGAATTTAGCATCTTGCTTACTGAGAACATCCCTGTACCTCAACGATGGTTCCCCCCACTCAAAGGCGCGGACGTGTTATGCCTCGCGTCTGGCGGCGGTCAACAGGGACCCATCCTCGCGGCGGTCGGCGCAAACTTGACCGTCTTCGACAACTCCCCAAGCCAATTGAAACAGGATCAACTTGTGGCTGAGAGAGAAGCGTTAAGTCTAAAAACAGTGGATGGGGACGCGGCGGATTTATCCATGTTTGCAGATGAATCGTTCGATTTGGTTTTCAATCCATGTTCTACAGTTTTCATGCAAGGTGTGCGCGCCGTCTGGAAAGAGGCTTATCGCGTGCTTCGTCATGGCGGGATATTAATGACAGGCTCGATGAATCCTGTTCATTACATCTTCGATTTATACAAAGCAGATGAAGGAATTCTTGAAATCGCGCATTCCATTCCCTACTCAGATCTGACGAGCATCCCGAAAGTAGATTTGGGTGAACTCATCGAAAAAGGCCTGCCCGTTGAATTTGGACACAGCCTCACAGACCTGCTTGGCGGGCAATACGCGGCAGGATTCGTGATCACAGACATGTACGAAGATTACATGCTGGAGTCGCCTTTGTACAAATATTATCCCAGTTATATTGCGACGAGGGCAATGAAGAGGTGAAAAGCGTAATGTTTTGTGGAACAGCAACGCGGACTTGATCGAGCATCTTTTTAGGCTCGTTTTCCATTTCTCTACCTCGCAGGGTGATTATGCTATAATTTTTTCATTGTCTTTTAATCGGTCCAAAGGCAATTATAAGAACTGTATTTACGCATGTTAGACCCGCGCATAGGGCGTAGAAATCTGTGAAAGGTTTTAAGGTAGTGAAGAAAGAGGAGACTGGATGCGAAAAGAATTTAGCTCTTACAAACACTCTGACCAAGACGATATCATTACTTTGCGCTTGGTCTTTGAAGGCGACTATGTAGCATGGCGCGAACAGAACAAGAAGATTCATGTCTTTGCTCCTCCGACAGACACTTCAAATCCCTTGGCAGTATCGTACGTTGACCTAGAGGATTTCACCAATCAGTCATCTTTGCCTAAATTTATTCCGTTTTCGTTTCCGTCTAGCAAAACACTCAAGGCAACGCAACATGAAATGATCAAGGCTATCAAGCCACTTCTACCGAAACGCTCTGTCGCATATTGGATTGGGCGAGTACTGACGTTGGAAATAATCCTCGGTGAGTTCAAATTTGAATCACCAAGTGTTCCAGATGTTCCCTACCATCCAAGTAGAACGCTGGCAGAGCTAGGATTTAGTTCGGGTGACTTAATTGTAATCAGCTACTCTAAGGCACCTCCCCTCACAGCATCGTTTTGGGGAGGCGCATTTCGAGCCTCAATGAAATATGAACGAAATAAATCGCTAGATGATTTTTTGGATGGTTTAATCACTGATGAACGGTATCAATTTCGCCTAGATATGTGGGACGACAAGAAGCCAGCACCGCTTTCAACCATCGGAGCAGTAGTGCTCTATACAGAGGAGGATACCAAGCTAGCGACTTACGTCAGGCAATATTATGCTGCATTGCACGCAATGTCAGGTTATTATTTAACGCTGTACTTTTTTGAACACCTGCCCCCTTCTAATGGACAAATTAAGTAGAAGTCGTACAATAGAGGCATGGCAAAGCGAAAATTCAAACTAACAGAAGCGGAACGGAAGGAAATGCTACAAGCATACCAAGTCTGTAAGGATGCAGGCACACGGACTCGTTACCAGGCAGTTCGGTTATACGGAGACGGCTACGCCGAGAAAGAAATCGAGCAGATTACTGGCTGTAGCCGAACCAGTTTGATGGAATGGTGTCGGGCCTACCGAGCCGATCCTGCCCAAGGGCTGGTCGATCATCGAGCAGGTGGCAATCATGCCCAACTAAGCAAATTGCAGATCGAAGAAATGCAACAGAAATTGCATCAATACACACCCAAGGAATTGTTTGGGGCAGGAGCCAGTACTGCGGATGGCCAATTTTGGACAGTGGAAGACTTGGCGCTTGTGGTTCGAGAGCGGTATGGGGTTGAATACAAGAGCCGCACCTCATATACCAACCTCTTGAGCCTGTGTGGCTTTAGCTACCAGAAGACCGAGAAGATTTTCAAGTCTCGTAGTCAGGCGAAGGTGGCTGATTTTGAAGAACAGCTCG
>Ga0247727_10013732_pt1 | contig 13584 bp, 12 predicted proteins | sample WisWelCaveWW1625_FD_202498 | JGI IMG/M metagenome (GOLD analysis project Ga0247727, IMG submission 202498) | Biofilm microbial communities from Wishing Well Cave, Virginia, United States - WW16-25 | ecosystem: Environmental > Aquatic > Deep subsurface > Groundwater > Cave microbial mat | place... | reverse complement strand
ATCGTTGCCTCGCAGACTTCGATGGTCACGGTTTCATCAAAACCCGAAATGGGCATGCGCTGGTTGGGTGTTACTCGAACATCCCAGAACTCCCAACGGAAAGTCAGCTTGTAGAGGTTGCCAGCTACCAATCCTTTTGCTCTCGGATCAAAGTCCACATAGGCCGTGAACAGGAGTTCTGCGCGGGTGGACTGGTCTCTGTAAAACCATACGTTCTCGGCTTCTGTTACCGCTGTTAAAGGCTGAACTATGGTGTCAATAGTGACATATTCGATGGCATCCGTTAGCCGCATCGCCGCGATTTTGACTCTGGATTCAAAGTTTCCACTCTCCAGAATTCTCGCCAATGAGCCGCTCAATCGCCCGGTATGGTATATACGCGCGTTGCGATCGATATCGATTATCTGATCCTGATATGGCGTCACATTGGGGTCTTCCGCTTCCGGAGTGGCCTCTTTAACAACCGGGTGGCCCTGTTCTTTTGGGGGGGTTCCTAGTGTCCCGTAGATTTGTTCGATGCCAGGCGGTGCGATGTTGATGTTGGGAAGCATGCCAGTAGCGCAGTAATCGGCCGGAAAATCGAATTGCACCAAATCTTCTGCCCTAAGATCCGGCGCCGGGTTTACGAAAATTCCTAATCCCATGATGTACCTCCTTAATTTGGGTTATGGGTTTGTGGTTTTGAGACCACGGTTTAATTGATGATCAGTTTCTGTTTCTGATCTTCTTGCAATTAAATAGTCACTCGGAGTTGAAAAAATCTCACAGTATGTTCGACTTTTTTTGGAGGATTTTCTTGTTCAAAGATAGGTAGGTCAATCGGGAAGGAATAGAATGGTTAAGAAAACCAGGAGCAATTCTTTACACAAATAAAAATCCCGGTGTCTGCCAAACACCGGGATTTGTTTGTAAGACGGGCGCGTCTTTGTCAGTGATAGTCAAATACAATTCTAGTTTGGAAAATTATCGACTGTCTCACTTCCATTGACCCAATGGCTTATTGACAGGACAACTCCGCAAACACGACATAGGTTCGGGTATTGTCATATAGACTGCCATGGTATTCTATCCAAGCATTAATACCACGCATTGACAAGTCGTTTTTTACCTCGTTAGCACGATCAATGGTAACATAATCACCAATACGTGTTTCGCACAACGGGCTGACTTGCATACTACCAGGCGAGAAACCTTCCTCTTCTGTTGGGCTAGAACTTTTAAAGTAAAGTATGCCTAACACGGTTAAAGCACCTATTACGAAAATAATCCGTCTACGCATGATAAAACCCTCCTAAGAGTGATTAGATTTAAAAACCAAAGAAGTCCAACCGGTGAGTGTTTCAATGATATAGTCATCAATTTGGGGTGAAATCTCTCAGGAGAGCTGAAAAAATTTTGGAGGTAAAAACAAAAACGCGCACCGCAAGCTATTATTCTGGGTTTCGTCATTGGGATGGTTTACGGCGTCACCGATAAAATTGCACCAGAAGTTCGTGATGGCCGAAACTACTTGCTGATCGACTTTTAGCGAACCGCGCGGGGCTGATTTTGGTTTGAGCCTATTCTTCAAGTTTCCAAAGTTTTTGGAATTAATGACAGGTGTAGGCGATATTTAGTAAAGTAATCACTTAGATTTTGTACTGCGCCTTCCAGTCCAAGTGCCTGCGCCAGATCGGGTCTCACGATAACCCCAGGTGCCTATAAAGCTGCCGTCGTCGCGCCCCTCAAAGTTACCTTGGCCATAGTTGCCCGCCCATTCCCAGTCGAAATAAAGTTGGTTGTCTACTACCACGCCATTCTTAATAACGCCGAACCCAAGACCAAAGCTATAGCGGCCAGTGACGTGGTCGCCCCGGCGCTCCAGGATAAGCTCGATCGCCATCGGCTCGGGTTCTTCACCGAACTGGACGAATTCGCCCCGATACACTCCGCTGAACAAGGCTTCTTGCGCCCCTGATTTAGACTCGATCTTCCGGCGGGGTAGTTCTCTGGGGCGGCGCGGGGCCAGGGCGGCAAGGTCACCCGCTTTACCTGTAGCCACGAAACCCGCGCGGATAGCGGGATCATCGAGAAACTCCTTTCCCAATCTACGCAGTTGTTCCACAAGAGCTGGGTCATCGATATGATTGGCCAGGGCGCGCACGCGTTCGCCGCTCATAGGGTGTGTGCCGCGCCGCGGCGGAAAACCCGTCCAATGGGCGTCAGCCAAGAACCATACAAGCATCCCTAAAGGTGGCAGTGGGGTGCGCTGCATCACTTCAGCGGCAAAGCGGTCTGCCTGCTGTTCATTGCGTATAGATTCGTCATTGCTGTTAGTATTGTGGTCATACAGGATGTGTCCCATTTCATGCAGTAAAATGAAGGTACGCGCTGTCACGAAATGCCCGAGAGCCAACTCATCCACTCTCGGATCTTTGAGCGCGTCTTCTGGAATCCCCAAGGCCTTAAGCGGTGGCGGAAAGCCGCCCGATGGGGGCTTCCCATAGAACAAGATGGCGGTGTATTCAGAAACAGTCTCTAAGCTGTATCCCTTGACCTGCAGCCAGGCGTAGGCGGTGCAAAGGTCATCAAGGAACTTAAGAGAAAAGACCGGAAAGATAATGATGTTGTGATTCGGGAGGGCATAGAAGTTGAGAGGGTGCTGCCGGGCCTCGCCCTCGGCATAGAGCGGAAAGTTTAGGACTGGTCTGCCCCCCAGATTCTGCTGCTCTTTGCTCAAGAGCGCAGGCCAGATGACCTCGTCGAGGATCCTGTTGGTAGTGCGCGTATAACGCTCGCTCCAATACTCAAGGGTGTATCTGTCATAGAGCGAGGAAATGTCTGTGGCTGTAGCCATAGAAAGACTCCAAAAGAATGCAATGAGGCCGAGGGTAATACGTTTCATGGACTTGGCTCCTTTGTTCCATAACGGTATAAAGCTAAGGCTCCCTCCATCCCCGCAGGCGGAGGATTAGGCTCTCCTGCATCTACCCAGCGTTCGAACTCAGCGATATCACCAAAACCCTCGTTGGAATCTCCCCAGACTGGTTTCATGAGCAAGAGCTTTACGCGAGCTATACTGCGTTTGATAGGGTCCCGTTCGTGCTCGGGAAGCTCTGCGCGCAGCAACTGCGGGATAGTATTGAGCCTAGCAATCTCCTTGCGTAACAAGGCCCTAGCGTCTGCGCGGGCAGTCTGGCCAAGCGCTTGCCGACCCTCCTTTGTAGCGGTCTCTCCCAAGCCAGAATAATAATATCCACCGGTCTCGCTATAGATGATCGCTTTGTGCAGGGAAAGCGCGACGACCACGACCCCGAACAGGGCAAAAAAGACACCCGGTCCTACACGACTTAGGTAGACAGAGATATTACCAGGAAGAATGATCTTGCCCGCGCTGTCAGTTTGCTCCGGCAGGTGAAGAAACAGGTTGTAACCCAAATACACTGAGAGACCACCGATCAGCACGGCAAGAATTCGTTCGATGGCGCGCATAATGACAGGTTCCATAAATCACCTCAAAACTGATAAAATGAGCAAGCGATGTCAGTGACAGTTATATGAAAAGTTCACCATAACGACTGTTTTATCCAAAGCTCGCCGTCTGCATAAAACGCATCGGGCCGAATCATTTGCAATTGCGCAACGACCTGCTGCCCTGTGGTGTAACTGAACATGTAGAGGGTGTTTCCCTGCAATTCCCAGATACCACCATCCGTTTCCTGTCCATCGTTTGAATAATCTCCACTGCTCACAATGGTCATAGTTGTGAGTTCGTAGGTTCCGTTCGAATAGAAGGTGAGCTTTGTAGAAGTTGCTGTGTGTACGCCCCAACCAGAATAGGACGAGTTGTCGTCGGGTTCCCACGTGCCAATGAGAGCTTGCGCAAGCACGGGGTTTTGATTTTGTGCATTTGGTGTGTTGTAGTAAGTTTGCCCCCAAGCACAAGTTGCCACTGCAAGAAGCAGGACACTGAGAAGAGTTGCGTGCTTCATAGTTTGTTTTCCTTAAATCATATTTCAACATTTTTAAGTCCTCAAACGTCGTTTATCTGCATTGCGCCCGACCCTGTCGCTCTATAGAAACGCCATCACCAATCCAGACACGCCCGTCAGGCAGAAGAGGAATTGGAAGAAAGTTGCGTTCGCCAGAAGTCGAGAGGAACTGGAGAGTAGCCTGTCCTTGAAATGAAATCACCTCCCATTGCCCATACTCCTCCCAGTTGTTCTCCTGCACATTATCGAGAATAGTCTGTTTGTAGCTTTGGCCAAAGGATATGTACTGGCCGGACGGGCAAAAATGAATTTCTGCCAAAAAGTCCGTGCCGTAGAGTGGGCCTCCCTCGCGATACGAAATGAGTACTTTGTGCCCGTTAAAATATTGCTTGATGAGTTGCACTTGGTGATCTTGCGGTTTTTCCCGGGTAACTTCTGGTCGTTGTGTTTCGGTATTTTTTTTGCCTGCGACGGCTGTTGCGACAAACAAACAACCGATGAGAACTGCCAATCTTTTTACTAACATGGTTAATCCTCCATTCACAATTTGCAATCTCTTGAATAAAGAATACTTTGCTGGACATCGTGTCCAACTACTCTTCAATGATATAGTTATCAATTTGGGGTGAAATCTCTCAGGAGAGTTGAAAAAATCTCACAGTATGTTCGACTTTTTTTTGGAGGATTTTCTTGTTCAAAAATAGGTAGGTCAATCGGGAAGGAATAGAATGGTTAAGAAAACCAGGAGCAATTCTTTACACAAATAAAAATCCCGGTGTCTGCAAAACACCGGGAATTGTTTTGTAGAACAAAGTGGGTGCGCTGCTGCACTACTCACGGTAAAGCATTACATGCCCCTTTTGGTGAGGCCAAATCGCGAGTGATACCGCACGGGCTGGCGTGATACCAAAAAATAATCGCTACAAATTTTAACCGTCTTTTGGGCCTGCTCAGTCGTGGGTGTATTCCAACCCAAAAAGGTTGAGCCGGCGCACGACCAGCATGTTGTAAACGCCCGAAATGAGCGTTCCGCCAATGAAACCAAACAGAAAGCTCAACCAGAGATTGGGATTGATCGCGCCGACAAAATCTCGCAGAGCGCGGAACTCCGAGATGAGCCCCGGATACGCGCGAAAAATTCCGAAGAACACCATGAGCGTGAGCCCGAGCGCGACACCGAACGCAACCGTTAAATAGCCCTGGCTGCGGCCCGCGGCTGATTCCAGCGTGCGCGCGCCGTCATCCGGTCCGCCGCCGCCTGAGGTTCCTCCTCCGGAAGTTGGCGGGTCATAATAAATTGTAGGACGCTTGGTTAACATAAGAACCTCCAAATTTACGTTTAATTTTACAAAATTAAATTGTTTGCGCCCCAGAAGTAGGGATGCGGAAATATGAAATTGTTATTCTGGCGAAATTTTCGTATGGCATCAAACTGAACTGACTGTAGGGCTCTCGCTGGCTTGCCATTATTTTGCCATTTTCGAAAGAAATCTTCTATTTGATCGATTGTTTGAACGGCATCCACCTTCCAGAGACTTCCCAATACATTTTTTGCGCCCATGGAAACTAACCACTGCTGTATTCCGGCCATGCCAGTACCGCGATAGACTTTACCGCTGCCGGTTTCGCAGCCAACCAGCATCACCATATCAGCGCCGTACCAGCTCGTTTGTTTGAGATCAGCAATTGTTAGCCAAAAGGTTTCGGTAATTCTGGTTTGAGAATTTGTTATAGTAAATTCCATTTGCGAGCGTTCTGGATCCGTAGGGTTCGCAGCGCCGTGTCCCACCAATATATAAATGTCATGGCTGGCGTTTAATTGGTCAATTATTTCCTGTTTTGAGGGCGTCGAGTTAGTCTGCATTTCTTCGGTTAAAGGGAACGTCTTATGCAGAAATGCTACTAGCTCACCAACACCCGGTATGCCTGGGTTGGCGCTGACCAACACGCGCTTGTTGCGTAATTCCTTCGCGTCAGCCATTTTGGAATGAGGCTGCAGAAAAGAGACGGCAGGTAGATAAGCCAGCGCTACTTTTTCAGCGAGGTATCTAGCTTCTTTTGTCGTGTCAAACACTAACGTTGCGAAGGGCACTTGGCACAGAAATTCATCCGGCACGAGGTAAATTATTTCTGCATTATTTATCAGGGTCCCGAGTTCTGGCCATCCCATTAGTTTTTCAAACAGACTTTTGGCCAGTTTTGTATTCTCAGTAAAGTGTTGACGAATGCTTGTTGGTTCATAATTCTTGAGGATGTTGATGGTCTTATTAATATTGTCGAGAAGGGCATAAACATTTTTTTTCAAATCAGCGCTATTGACTTTCTTTTTCATAAAAAACAGGTCAGCAGGTGTCAGCGCAAAGGTATAAACTGTGTCGGAAGACAGCATATAGTCGATTATAATTTCTTGTTCACCCAAATTGTTTTTCATCGATTCCAGATTTAGGTAGTGTGAATCCCCGTTGCCAAAATCGACATAGCGTTTTAATTGACGAGACTTGGCATAATCCAATTTGATGAAGGCCGAGTCTAATCGGTTTCGGTAAATTTCGTAGAGGACGGCTTGTTTCAAATAATCGTACATTTTTTGCCGGAATGCCGCTAAGCGATTTGATTGCACAAACCGTCTGCTGACTTCTTCGATATTGAATATTATCTTGTTCGTTATAGCAATAGCCTGATTGAGATTCCCTTTCCGATATTCAATTTCAGCCTTAATGGCCAGAGCATCGATCGCGGTTTCATCTTCTTCTTGTTGGTTCCAAAGAATGGCTTCCTCAGCTTTTTCTTCGGCAGAGTCAAATCTCTTTAGATGAAGCAATGCTTTTGCAATGTGTATCTTAACTTCTCCCAAAAACTGCAATCCGTTCCGCTCACAAATATTTTCCGCAGCTTGAAGTTCGTTTAGAGCATGCTCATAATTTTCTAAAGCAAAATGCAATTGACCGAGATTATAATGGAGTATCGCACTGGTACGCGGAGGAGAATTAACAGCATTGAGCACGCGCTTAGTGTGTTTTATTAAAATTTCAAGCATCTGGGTTTGTGTCTCTTCTGTCGTAAGCGCCATTTGGCCCCTATGGTAAAGAGCTTCAATGAATGCCGCACTTTGTTCGAGGTTGGATTCGGATAACATTTGTGCTGCTGTGACATAAAAGTTTGAAGCAAGTTCGTACTCAGTTAAATCCTGATAAAGGTTTCCCAAGTTTATTCGGTATTGAATTTTGTTGAACACGATACCTACAGAATCTGCTAAAGTTATTGCACGTTTAAATTCCGATTCGGCAATTTCGTATTTGCCCAAACTCTGCGAGAGCAAGCCTTTTAAAGTTGTCAAAGTACCTATCTCTTCGATTAGCAAGTTTAATTTTTCTGTTTCCAAGATAACTGCCTGAGCTTTTTCATAATCCCCGAGCTGCCAGTAGGCTTCGGCGGTAAACATCAAGGCGCTTTTTTGATACCAACTTATCGCCGAAATATCCTTGTGTTCATGAGCGAGTTTTTGGATGCGCTGGCACAATTCCAATGATTTTTTAATTTCTCCACTTCTATAGGCCTCAGCTTGGTGGAGTAGAATACCGGCCATTCGCAAGTAATCACCGATTTTTTCGGCTGCCGGCCAGTTTCTTTCAGCCAAAGCGATGGAAAGCACATTCAGATTGCGAAACAAAAACAGGATGTACTGAAAGCGCTGCAGCACCTCTAACCGCAGCCGTTCATTGGGGGCGATGGTTATATACCGAAATGCCAGCGCGCCGCTCTGCTCCGCCGTCTGATAATTGCCGTCGATCCACTTTGCACACATTGCCGCTGCTTTGCAGGCCCACAAATAGGCCAGCGCTTCTTTTTTAGAATAACCTTTCATCCTTTTCACAACGGCCGTCCAATATTGATGCTGCGTTTTTCCATCGACGAACGCCGCTTTCTCTTGCGCGAGTTTCAGGAAGGCGGCGCATGCCTGCGGCGATGATTGTGCGCAAACAATCATGGCCGCTTTCAGCAACTCTTTCAGGCGCGTTTCCAGCGCAGAGATATCCGACGAGTCCCAACCATCGTCAAAATCGGAAAGATCCGGGTTCGAGGTATCTACCACCGCCGCCACGTTTTGCTCGATTCGTTTTCGGATGGAATCCTCGACGCTGAGATGAAGATAATACTTTTCCAGTTGGTCGATGACCCGATTGCGATCGCCGTCGTCTTTAGCCGCAAGATACTTTTGCTGTAATTGCACCAGTGTCGCCTGGCGATTGAGCCACCAGTAGAGCGCTAGCGCCAACCCGATAAAAACCAAAACAGCAACGTACTTTTTCACAACAAACTCCACTTATTTGACGATCATGTTTAACGGCGAAGTTATGATGTAAACGGTTTTTACCTTCGTTTTCCTTGTCCCAGATTTTGGATAATAATCACTGGACAGCACCGTGTCTTGCGCTGTTACAGAGCCGAGGGAAGTGACGCGGGCTTTAATAACGATTTGGGTGGATTCGCTGGTTTCTTGCACCCACATTAAACTGTACTCCAGATCATCGTATTGGTCCGACTTTGACCATCGAACCGGCGCTGATGATGCATTGGGCGGCGCGATTATTTCGATGTGTGCTGTGATCGAGCGTGTGGTGTAATTGCCAGCAACGGCGTCTTCTACCGATTGGGTTGCGATTTTGATTTCGAGAGGCCGTGGATGGTCCGGATCGGTTTGGCTGCCAGCCATTTTTTGGATCTCGATAATATGTTTGACGGCCTGTCCCGTTGAATCGATTTCCACCACTGGGTTTATTTCAGGTTTGGGGACGCCAACCGTTTGATTGTTGAATGTCAGCACACCTAAGACGAGCAGCGCTGCCGTTGCGGTAAAGGCCACTCGTTCTGCCGTGTCCGATTTGGTTACGGCGCGCGAAGCCCGCAATATCAAAAGTCTAATATAGATTGAGGGTTCGAGAACCAACCCCACCGCGACATGTTTAACAAACTCGACAAAGCTCGGAAAAGATGTCGGGGCTTGCGCGAAGCGGCCTTCAAAGAGCTCCTGCCGGCGCTGATGATCATAGAGGCGCAACAGCAGCCGAAACTCCCTTCGAAACGGGCGCAGAATGGCGTCGGCTAATTGCGTTGCTCGCACAATTTGGTCATTAATAGCCATAGGGGCGGGGCCGGCTATACCTATTGGAGGTGGGGCTAAGTCGCGCTCAATAAGTAATTGTTGCCGCAAGGCGATCAGGCTCTCGTGCCGATCCAGATCCTCGTTGCGAAGCTGCGGCAGAAATTTGTTCAAGAGACGGCGAAAGGATGGATTGAAAGGCAGCATAGGAAAACCCTCCGACTATTTTTAATGGCGTCGTTTTATGGACGATTCAGCTTGGCAACCAGCCGGTCGTACATGAAATTGTGAATCAGATTATCGAAACGGTAGTAGCCGCGATAGCGATCCATTGTGCAGCCAACATCGGGATCCGGACGATCGGGAAAGTAGCTGAGCCAGTGTTCCTCTGCCGACGGATGCGCGAGGTCGCTGTGAAAAATCGCTCCGTTGTAATCCGCAAAACGTTTCGGAATGCCATCGAACTGAGGCCTGCCGCGAAGGATGCGTTCGTTCTGATTAATGTAGAGAGAGTTGGGAGGCGCTCCGTGGCCGATCGCCACTAATATCCGGTCGGTATATTCATCAGCGATAGCCCCGTTTATCATCGAAGACATGGCATGGGCGAATTCATGGATGAACGTGCGCTGGTTGGCGCCAACCACACTGAGCGCCACCCGTCCCGGCTCGGAGACACGGTTTTCGTGCACCATGGCATTATTATTGAGATGAAATTCCCTGCCGTTTTGTGACAGGTTTCGAATCTGACCCACGCCTTCCCGGTAATCCGAAAAATGCGCATAGGAGCGAATATAATTAGGCCAGGCGCTCATGCCAAAGATGATATCGATATCGTTAAAGTCGAGATTATTAATTACCTCTGGTAAATCATGATGGCGATCGCGATATCTTTGCAATATCATTCTCACGCAGCCGGTCATTTCCCGCATCGGATCGATAATATTTTCAATGCTTTCATCGTTGATGATTAATGGGATTTGCAACTCTTCGATGAGAGCCCAATCGCGCGCGGCCTCCGTTTTCAATGATTCATCAAAGATGATAACAACACGGATGCGGCTCCAGATTTCTCGATGTCCGACCACCTCATTACCCTCAAAACTGCGCAACGCGCGATTGACGGAATGCAGAAACAGCTCGCGGTCATTCATAATTGGATCTGGTGCAAAATCATCTGGTTGATTCCCGCCGCTAGGCATGCGTTTGCGAATGAAGGGATTGGCGACAAAGACGATGGTATAAGGGCGAACCGGGGGCTGTGCAATCTCAAAATGATAGAGCTGGTTTTCGCGGGGGCGCTGCAGAGGCTCGATCTGATTTTCCACCTGTCGCAGTGCGTTATCTCGAGTCGCTGCATTTGTTAGCTGATTGCTCAAGTTGTTCAAGCCGTCTCGAAGATTCGCTGCGGCCAATAATCGCAACAGTTCGATGTGGGATTCAGCGGCCATGCGTCGGTGGGCTTTACGAATCTGCCGCCGAATATTACGGATGTTATTTCCTAAGTTTGGCTCACTGGGGTCGCGTCGAATCGACTCCGTGTAAAACCGTAGCCGCTTCAGGGCTTCCATAGTAGCCATCTCTTCCAACTGATACGGCGATTTAATTATGTTCACTTCGTGATTGTCATAGACGCCAAATGCTATTTTGACCAGGTTTCGCTCAAAAACTCTGAGGTAAATATAAACCAGGTCGTTGTATAACGTGGCGAAAACCGCTCCGAGGGCGTACCCCATCACATAACCCTGTATCAGGATAAACAGGACGGATGAACTGCTGGCGCCGACGAAAGAGAGAGCTAAAAAGGTTATCACGGCGAGCAAGGTGGTGAGGCCGCTGGCAAAAAGCACGCCCAACAAAATCAGCCCGATCCAGAACACGGTTGCCCACAGCGCTGCAAACGTGGATTCATACGCAGCCGCGCTGGCGATGAACAGGCCGGTGACACCGGCGGCCAGCCCCATTAGATGAATCTGGAGTGATTTTGCCGCCGGCAGACGATAGATCACTGTGAGGTAGTTGCCCTTCAACCGTTTCCAAAAATTCCACAACAACATCACTAATGCTACCATATCCCACCTCCATGCTTTTACGGAGCTTGGTTTGAGTTTGAACGACTACATACTTAATTGCTCTATCAATTCTTGGGCGGCGTTTTTCCACCCTTCATCCTTTTCAATTTTGAGAAACGCATTGAGCAGCGCGATGGCCTTGGGTTTTTGATTCTCTTTACTCAGCGCCAGGGCCAAGTTGTAATAAGCTTCAGCAAACGTTGAGTCGGCGCGAATGACGGCGTCGAAATAGTTTGCGGCGACGGACCAATTCTGGCGTTGAAATTCCAGCACACCGCGATCGTTGAGCACGTCCGCGCTATTTTGGACGGCGGCATCCATCCGGTTAAATACCGAGTCGGCCCTCTCCAGTTGATTTTGGAAAATAAAAATCCGCGCCAGTAAACGCTGGGAGTTTCCTTTGTCGGCGCCGCTGTCAAGGGCTTTCTTTGTTAATTCGAGGGCTTGCGTCAAGTAACTGGTGGTGTCGGGCGCCATTAGAATGCTGATGCCGGTGCCAGCGTACCCACCGGATGGCCGCGGCGTCCCTTCGACAAAAATCCGATGGTTTTCTTTCAGTATTTTAGCGGAGAGATTGAGCCGGTAAATGATCTGGTAATAGCGTGTGCCCCCCAGCCCAATAACTATGCACATTGCCACGCTTGCCGCTGCATAGCCCCACCTGGGAAGCGGCTCAGGTATTATTTTTTTTATCCAGTCATTCAACTGGGCGAGCCAACTGCTCTTGGGCGGGCGAATCGCCAGCGCTTGTTTCGCAATGGAAATTCCGGCATACATTCTCAACTCATCTTCCACATTCTCTCCCAACGGACTCAACGCTTCCTCAAAAAATGACTCTAAATAATGAAAACACCGTGAGCACGAAACTAAATGTCCGAGCAGGTTGGCGGCTTCCTGCGGTGAGCTATTCTCTGCCATCAAGTTCTCAATGGCTTCCATTAGAGCCGCCCTTTTAGGGTGTGCAGTGGCTGCTACTTTGGGTTGCCGCGCAGCAGTTTTCCGCGCATACGTGAGCACATCGACCAGCTCACGGCAGCGGTCGCATTCTTTTAGGTGCGGCTCATTTTCCTGAATTTGTGATGGTGTTAATTCATTTCGAATTAATGATTGAAAATAAGCAAAGCCTAGATGTTTGTTTTCTTGAATGTTCTTGGAGACTGGCATATCAACTTTCCCCTTTGATTTTTTCAGAAGTCTTTAAATAGTCGCTCCAGTTCCTTGCAAACATCTCGAAACAAAAGTAACACTGGTTCAGGTGCGCAAATAGTTTCAAAGAGATTTCTTCCGGAAGGTCTGCATTTAAAAAGGGCACGAAAACTGAGGTGGCTTTGTCGAATGTGTCGTCTGTTTCAACGCAGTTCATGCCCTCGAAGAATTGGGAGACCTTAACGTTCAACTCTGTGGAAGGCGTGTTCATCTGGGCGATCACGCCATCGAAATTATGGGCGCACGAGGTGCACTCACCGAGGTGGTGGTATTCTGATATGGTTTTGCCCTGTACTTTTAGTTTTGCCAGAGCAGCCATCACGCCACAAGATAAGTGAGATTCAGCCGCTTTCATTTCATTTTCCCTTCAGCTTTGAGATGCTCTTAAGTCAGATGGAACGGTTTGTTAACTGTTTACTGAGCGCTCAACTTCATAGTCAAGCTGATTCGCCAAAATCTCTCAGTATCTCATTTTTGTGTTTTTTGACGGCATCCCACAAGCGGTCAACAATAGTATTAACCCTGTCTTCTCCTTTTTTCTGATCGAACTTTAGCAGGGGAATCTGAGCCACTTCCTTTGCCTTAAAACACCCGATTTCGCGCATCAATAAAATGTAAATGTCGCGTTCGATGTGAAAGGTCGATTTGTTCGAATTCCGCAGTATGTCATGAAAGGTTTTTGTATAGAGTTGAAAATCTTTTTCTTCCCTAATGACTTCTCCACTAATAGGAATAGTGACTGAATCTATGGGTACCCCAGATGAACGAAAGACTTCCTCCATATAATTTATGGTAATAAAAAAGCAAATGGCTTTCAGATAGTTGATGAGTTTACCTTCGTTGTCGCGGCCCTTGAAGATTTGCAACACGTGGCAATCTTTGTCTATAAGTCGCTTCGTTACCCGGCTGGAGATTTCCTCGGCATGGCCGACATTATTGGCTTCATTAAAGCGAGTTAAGTGTTTTCGGATATGTCCCAAGATCACTTTGCGATACCGGCGCTCAAATTCATGCCACGCCTTTTGGTAACATTCATCGCTACGGTGTGAGCACATATCCAATAGGACGGAAAAATGCATAGCCGTGAGAATCTGCTTGCAATAAAGCAATATCCCCGGAAATAGTGGGAGCATGATAGTTACCTGTGATGAATTGATAGTAAACCCAACCGCATCGGGCCAGGTGTCTAAAGGCTGGAGTGCTGTTTATTCGATGCTTGAGCTATCATACAAAATTG
>Ga0247727_10013731_pt1 | contig 13585 bp, 9 predicted proteins | sample WisWelCaveWW1625_FD_202498 | JGI IMG/M metagenome (GOLD analysis project Ga0247727, IMG submission 202498) | Biofilm microbial communities from Wishing Well Cave, Virginia, United States - WW16-25 | ecosystem: Environmental > Aquatic > Deep subsurface > Groundwater > Cave microbial mat | place... | reverse complement strand
CCTTGAGAGGGGCTCCGCTTAAAGAGGCCATTCTACGGGATGCCGGAACCTGGGATGCCCTTGTTTTGCGCGGAGTCACATTGGCCCGCCGGGCCGAGCGTACCCCCTCCAAAGCAGATTGGGCTGTTTGGTCAGATACCCTGATCATGCTGTCTGAGTCTGAAAAAAATCGTTTTAAACGGTATCATTACTTAGTGACCGATCAGCAAAAAATTGTTGCTATCTCATTCCTTGATCAGGAACTTCTAGCCGGTCATTATTTGAAAACGGATGCCAATTCGGACGGGCAAAGTCAAATTGGGGTTCTCTCCATTTTTCAGAGTTCTTATCAAGTTCAAATGATACCCCTCTATTATCAGGATCTTATAGTTGGAGAAAGAAGACAGGGTGGAATTCATGTCTTAAACCCGCTTCAATTATTCAAAACGTTGAATCGATGGGAACAGCGCTCGTTATTTTTTTTAGTGTTTCTATTCCTGTTTTATTTTTTGTATTTTCTGATCCGCAAGCTGACACGACATTTACAAAAACGCTGGGCCCTATTTGTTTCTTATCTCTTAACAGCATTCCTGCCCTTATTGATCCTGTCCGGTTTTCTGCAGCAGTGGATGACAGCCACTTTTTCGGAACAAATCACAAAACAGGCACTGACGGATTTAAAAGTGGTCCATCATGCGGTTCAGGAAAAAACGGATATGCTCCAGGAAAAAGCCATGCAGGGGCTGCGCAGCTATCTTTTGAGCCCCGCTTCATCACTTTCCCCGATGATCCACTGGATGGACGCTAACTTTCCGATGGAGGAAGGATTTTTTATCTTAAAAGAGACGGCCTGGGACGAAAGAGGCAGGCGCTGGACAAAAAAATTTTTTTATAGTCCGAAAACCCCGAGACGAGTCCGTCAACCTGCGGAACTCGATAAAATTTTTAAGAGCGGCTTGGTCTGTCATGGATTATGGGGGGAGTGGCTGGTGGGAGTCAGTCAATATCGTTTAAAGGAAGATAAAACTTATACACTTTATTTATTCTATTCTTTTGATGCCGTTTCAGAAAAATATTTTCCGCAACTGATCCAGGGGCGGGCCCTTTTTTACCAGATGAATGGACTGCCTCTTTCCGAGAAGACCGATTCGGATTTAAACTATGCCGAGGCCTGCTATCATCGGTCACTTTTTGATGCTTTGCAGCTGCAGATAGGCCCGCATTTAATCAAACTCCCCGATGGAGAACAGGCTCTGCTTAGTCTGTGGAAAGATCCGCGGGGAGAACCCGGCGGACTCTTGTCGATCCGCTACCCGGCGACGGCGATTTATGGACTTCAATCCAAGTCGCTCTGGACACTCTCTTTTTTATTATTCATGGTTATTATCATCGGATTAGGCTGGTGGTTTAGCCGTAGGTCTGGTGATGGGATAGTCCCGGTGCAGGAGGTCAAATCCGCTGAGGGTTTTTTGGGAAGAAAACAGGCAATCCTGATGATTCCGGAACCTCCTTTCATGCGTATCCGCAAGGAAGAACTTTCTCAGACAGCCGCTTCGGGGGTCCCCGGAAAGGACTCTTTCGTTCAAGAAAGCAAAACAGCAGACGTGATTGAAAAAAGTCGGACGATTGAGGCCATTCTGGAATTTTTATCCCATCTTGAATCGAGCGAGGCCACGTTGCTCCTGGAAGGGGAAAGTGGTGCGGGAAAGAGTTATTGGGCCCAATATCTTTTTTCTCGGTCAACCGCATTCAAGCGTAATTTTGTAGTGATTGATCTGGCCACCATTCCTCCGAACCTGCTGGAAAGCGAACTCTTTGGTTATGAGCGGGGGGCTTTTAGCGGGGCGGTGGAAAGAAAAATCGGAAAATTGGAATTGGCTCAGGGAGGAACTTTAGTGCTTGATAAAATTGAAAGTCTGCCGCTGCCTCTGCAGGTCAAGATCCTCCCCTTTATCGAGAATAAAACGTTTGTGCGGATCGGGGGTCATGAGCCCGTTGCGGTTCAATGCCGGATCATTGTAATCACGGCGGTCGATTTAAATGAATGGAGCAGAAGCGGGAAATTCCGCGAGGACTTGTATTACCGCCTGAATGTCTTCCACCTCAAAATTCCAGCTCTAAGAGAACATGCGGAGGATATTCCTCTGCTGGCGGATCACTTTTTGCAAGAAATGAATACAAAACATCAGCGACAAATTAAGACGGTCGATCCGGCTCTGATGAAAAATTTGCTTAACCGAGAGTGGTCCGGGAATATCCGGGAATTAAAGAATTACATTGAGAAATTGGTGATCCTTTCCAAAGAAGGGCAGACGGTTTTAAGTGATTCCGAAATTGACCAAAACGAGCGGCAAAGAATTCAAGAAGAGACGTTTGAAAAAGTGCCGGCAAAGCAAATTCAGGTCATTTATGAAAAAATTATTTTTGAGATGAATCAAAAGAAGATCTTCCTTCTGCCGCGGCAGAAAGATATTGTCAGATATGTTCTTGAGAATGGATTTGTCTCCAGAAAAGAGATCGTGAAATTAATGAACATCTCACCAAAAACAGCATTTCGGGATCTAAACTATCTGACGCAGACGAATATTTTAAAGATGAAGGGTCGGGGACGGTCGACGAGGTATTATTTGTGAAAACAAAGCCGTAAGAAATTTAGTGAGAGAGAATATTTTTGAAATTAGATCTTGAATTAAGAAAGGCTGTCCTGTTTATTACGATGCCACTCAGTTTGTCACGCGGCCATTGTCGGCTGTTTTTGGGTGGGCGGGATCATTTTTCATTGGCTATTGCTCTTTCAACAGGCGCAAGAGGATTGCTTGCTTTTTTCGGATCATCTACCTGCTAAAAAACAATTCCCTTCTCTATCACGACTCCATTCTTCCTAGAACTGTTCCTTTGCGGTCGACCCTTCGAGCGCCAGGGTTGCGGATTTTCCACCCGTAATTACTTCATTGACCGCATCAAAATAACCGGTGCCGACAAACGCCTGATGCTCAACGGCCTGATAGCCCGAGGTGCGTGCTTTAAATTCTTCCTCCTGAAATTGAGAATAGCCGGCTATACCTGAGGTTTTGTATTCAGCCGAGAGCTGAAACATCCCGAAATTGAGAGAATGAAAACCAGCGAGAGTAACAAACTGGAATTGATAACCCATCTTACCGAGTTCCTGCTGGAACTTGGCGATTGTGGAGGAATCCAAATTTTTTTTCCAGTTAAAAGAGGGGGAACAGTTGTAGGCCAGTAATTTATGAGGATGTTTTTTTAAAACGGCTTCGGAAAATTTTTTCGCTTCTTCCAAATCGGGCTTTTGTGTCTCATACCAGAGCATATCGGCATAGGGGGCGTAGACGAGCGCTCGGGCGATCACCGGAGCAAGACCGCTCTTGACCCGAAAGAAACCTTCACTGGTTCGTTCGCCGGTTAAAAAAGATTTATCCCGTTCGTCCCAATCGCTGGAGATGAGCGTTGCGCTGAGGGCATCCGTACGGGCGATCAAGATGGTCGGGGCATCCAGCACATCACAGGCCAGACGCGCGGCAACCAGTTTCCGTTCAAATTCGCCGGTCGGGACCAAAACCTTGCCGCCCATGTGGCCGCATTTTTTGACAGAGGCGAGCTGATCTTCGAGATGAACCCCGGCGGTGCCGGCCTCAACCATCGCCTTCAAAATCTCAAAGACATTGAGGATCCCTCCGAAACCCGCTTCGGCATCGGCAATGATGGGGACCATCCAATCTATTTTATTTTTTCCTTCGAGGTGTTGAATCTGATCGGCACGCTGCAAGGCCTTATTGATCCGGCGTACCAGTGTCGGAACGCTGTCGGCCGGGTAGAGACTTTGATCCGGGTAGGTTTCAGAAGCGGTATTGGCATCCGCGGCCACCTGCCAACCGGAACAGTAAATGGCTTTAAGCCCGGCCTGAACCATTTGTACGGCCTGGGTTCCGGTGACCGCTCCGAGTGCAGGTACATAAGGCTCCTTGTGAAGAGATCGCCACAATTTTTCAGCGGATAACCGCGCAAGGGTATAATCAATTTTTACTGTTCCGGAGAGTTTAAGAACGTCTTCGGCTGAATAAGAGCGGCTGATTCCTTTCCAGCGCGGATCGGATTTCCATTTTTTTCCGAGAGCAGCGGCTTCTGACATAGTACTTCCTTTCTTAATCAATGTGTTTATACGCTTCGAGGGTCAAAAATTCGGGGAATTCCTTTTGAACGACCATCTTGTTAAAAAGCTTTTCGGCCAGCGGAAATTTTCCGCTGCTGAAAGTACTTTCCCCCAGCAGCGCTTTAATTTTTCCCATTTCTTCCCGCATGATCGTTTTGATCAGCGGTAAGTCGATTCGAATCCCACTGGTCAAGCGGGCTCTGTGTTTGACCCACTGCCAGACCTGCGCCCGTGAAATTTCGGCTGTGGCGGCATCTTCCATTAAATTGTTTAAGGGAACGCAGCCCGTTCCGCGAAGCCAGGCTTCCAGATAACGAATTCCAATCTGGATATTAGTGCGCAGTCCATTTTCGGTTATTTCTCCGGCCGGGACCCTTAATAAATCTTCAGCTGAATTCTGTACGTCGTCGCGCAACAAATGGATCTGATTCGGGGTGGGCATATGCGCATTAAAAATTTCAAGGGCAATCGGCACTAATCCCGGATGCGCCACCCAGGTTCCATCGTGACCGGCTCTTACCTCGCGGAGTTTATCAGCGCGGACTTTTTCCAGAGCTTTGGTATTGGCCTCGGGATCACTCTTAATCGGGATTTGCGCGGCCATTCCTCCGATGGCATGGGCTTTGCGGCGGTGACAGATCTTAATAACCTGATTGACATAGGCCGCCAGAAATCCTTTGTCCATGGTGACCAGCGCCCGGTCCGGCAGAACAAAATTCGGGTCGTGACTAAATTTCTTAATAAAACTGAATATATAATCCCAACGTCCGCAGTTTAAACCAGCGGAATGATCCCGCAATTCAAAAAGAATTTCTTCCATATGAAAAGCCCCTAAGATGGTTTCAATCAGCACGGTGGCCTTGATCGTCCCGAGAGGCAGACCGAGCAAGCTCTGGGCCAGAATAAAGATATGATTCCAAAGCCGGGCTTCCCGATAGTGTTCCAGTTTGGGAAGATAGAAGTAAGGCCCCGAGCCCTTGGCGATCAGGTTCTTCGCATTGTGAAAAAAATAAAGGGCAAAGTCAAAAATACTGGCCGAGACGGGCTTGCCATCGATTAAAACATGTTTCTCAAGGAGGTGCCAGCCGCGCGGACGAAAAATGAGAACGGCGGGTTTTTCAATCAAGCGGTAATGCTTTTCACCTTCATCATGGGTGATTGTTCCAGTAACGGCATCTTTTAAATTGATCTGACCCTGAATGACATTTTCCCAGGTCGGACATTCCGAGTCTTCTGTATCGGCCATAAAAGTTTTGGCTCCGGAGTTTAGGGCATTGATGACCATTTTACGGCTGGCGGCGGGTCCAGTAATTTCTACACGACGGTCCAGCAGATCCGCGCGGATCGGTGCAATATTCCACACTCCACTTCTGACTGCGGATGTCTGATTCAGAAATTCCGGCTTCTTACCCTGGCGAATCTCTTTTTGAATCCGGGTTCTTTGCTGCAGTAAGTTCTGACGGGTTTCTCTAAATTGACGGATCAGTGTGGCAGTGAACCGTAGAGCCGCGGCCGTTAAAACAGCAGAAAATTTTTCTGAAAACGGGGCGAGGAGCGTGATCCCTTCGCGGGTCAACTCTCTTTGCAAGGGACTAGTTGATTTTGCTGATTTTCCGGTCTTCAATTTTCGATTTTTTTTCATAGCAGCCTCAGCTTTTTAAAATTTTTTATAGCGGAAACGGCTTGTGATGTTTAAACCGTTTTTTCTCAGGGTACGGAAAAATATTGGGAATTTCTCCGGCGCGAATACTGGCTTGAATTTTATGCCAGAAAGAAACCTCGAACAGGTCCCCGTGGTTTTTTAAAAAAACATCTCTTAACGTTCCCTGTAATCCCAGAAAAGTTTTCAATTCACTGGGAAAGATATCGTTTTCTGTCACGCGGAACCAGGGTTCGGCGGAATACTCGTCATCCTCGTAAGCAGCTTGGGGAAATTCCCGGAAGTTGCAATCCGTGACCAGACACAACTCATCGTAATCGTAAAAAACTACTCTCCCATGACGGGTTACGCCAAAATTTTTTAATAAAATATCTCCGGGAAAGATGTTGGCGGCGACGAGTTCTTTAATCGTATAGCCAAAATCTAAAACAACGGGAACCGCCTTTTCTTCGGGTACTTCTTTGAGATAGAGGTTCAGGGGGGTGAGTTTTCTTTCGGAATAGACATGCTGAATCAGAACCAGCCCGGCTTTTACGGATACGGTCCTGGCCGCCTGAGTTTTAAATTCTTCCAGAAGGTTCTTGGAAAACCGTGATTTTTCAAATTTAAGATAGCCAAATTCCTGAACATCAATCAGCCGACCGGCGCGGTCGTGCTGAAAGACCATCTGATATTTGGAGTGAACGTCAAGCCGGGTTAAGGATTTGGGCTGGTCAAAAGAGTCTTTTATTACTTTGAAAACCACATCAAAGGAAGGCATGCTAAAAACCAGCATCACCATTCCCTTTTCGCCGCGGGCAATTTCGAATTGTTCATGGGTTTTTTCCAGGTGCGTCACCAATTCCCGGTAAAGTTCGGTCTTGCCGTGCCGATTATAACCAATCGCCGTATAGAGTTCGGAAATCGGTTTGTGCGGCATGATGGATTTTAAAAACTTGATGAGCTCACTCGGATTTTCAATCTCAACATGAAAATAAGAACGGGTAAAGCTAAAAACGATACTCACCTCATCTGAGGTCAGGAGGGCCGTGTCAATGATCAGGCCAGACTCTGTATATAATAAAGGAAGGAGCAACGGAATTTTTTCATCTTTTAGACTGATGCGCCCGATAATATAGGCGCCTTTGTTGCGGTAAAATAAAGAGCGGATTATGTCAACTCTAAAATAGCCCTCCGTATCATTTTTAAGCTTCAGGACTTCCTGCAGAGACGCGATGATACTCAGCAGATCCGTGTCCAGATCGGCAAAGGGAACCTCCAGACCAAAGTCGTGGAGTATCTTTTTGAAGAGGAGAATGTCTAAACGACCTTGATAGGACTGGTGAACGGGTCGCGGGGTTCCGGGGCTGGCTTTTTGAAAATCCTGGTCGGTAAATTCAATGCGCTTGTTAATGCCGATGGTGGGAAACACTTTACGCAAAACGGAATTAAAAAATGTAAAAGCAATCTCAATATCCTGGCGGTTTTCGACAAGCCGATGATAGGCTCTTTTGGAGAGAAACCAGGCAGACCGGTTTAGCAGATCAACGGACTCATCTTGACGGATTCGTTCCAGACATTGTCGGACCGAGTCGGTATAGAGACGCAGACGCTCAATCGCGTCCGCCTGAATTCCATGCCAGTCATGGTTTATAAATCTGGATTTGGAACGGAGGGTGATTTCTCTGAATTGTTGCTGGAAATGGTCAAAACCCTGTAAGACCCTTTGGGTACAGCGTCGGGCGTTCTCCAGAACTGTCTCAGAATGGTTCACAACCGAAAAATATCTTGAATTTTCCCTGAATTCAATTTTTTGTAAAGCTGCGCAGGGCTGTCATCTTAGCCGAGGGGTCTACAAGGCTCTGACGAAATCTTTTTCATCCGCAAAGATTTCAAGGAGGATATTCATGCCGAGGAGGTTAAAGAGGTCGCGGACTTCCGGGGCGGGTTCGAGGGCGACCATGTTACCGGCGGGACCGATTTTTTTTCTTATCCTGATCAGGGTATTAATTCCGCTCGAATCCATATAAGAGACATTCGCCAAATTAAATCCTAAAAACAGGTTCCCTGCCTTTACTGTTTGTTCCAATTCTTCTTCGAAGGCAGGGGAATGGTCCAGTTTTGAAAATTCTCCGGATAGGTCAAACACAATATATTTTCCAAGCCGGCGCTGTTTAAAATCCATTATTTTTTTTCGATCTTGCTTTCAATGGTTATTTAAGGGATGCCTGCTGAAAGAGTTGGATTCAGCAAGTTTATGCGATAACGGCAGAAAATGGAATCGCTCAGAATTAATCCGGAAAATGAAGTGATCCCGCTCTAGGGCTTTGACAAATGATTGAGTTCCTGAACAAAAGTTTTTTCAGATTCGTAGATATCGAGAATTTTGTCTAAGCCGGAAAGCATGATAATGTGACGCGCCTGAGCAGAAGGTTCCAGAATGACGATCTGACCCTTCCCCTGAATCTGCTGGCGCAGACGGACCAGAGAACCAATCCCATCTGTGTCCATATAAATACACTGCGAAAAGTTTAAGGCAATATGGTATTTTTCTGAAGTCAGAAATTTCCCAAATTCCTGATCGAGCTGGTGAAAACCGTGGGGTTTTTTAACCTCTCCCAGGATGTCTATCACAGCAAAATGGTGAGAGGTTCGTTCGCGGAAGGACAGGATTTTTTCTTGCATTAATTTGTGGTTGTAAATTAATTAAAATTGAATCTGAACCAAAATATTTTAATCATTTTTTTACAACCGTAAAGTGATTCGGTCCCTCTTTTCCCCCATTTTTTAATGATAAAATTATTGGCTGATTTTCGGCGGTTTTTTATTTTTTGGTCGTATTCATAGATGAAAGGAATTGAATGTTTTTTTCTCCGCCCGAGATGTCATTTGAATTTCCTCCGGTCTTTTTAAGGAAAATTCCCCCGGTCCTTACCGAGATTTTGAATCATCGGGGAATTCCAGAGGCTTCGGTCGAAGTGGCTCTCGAAAGTGATTTGAGTCATGCCGGTAACCCTGAACCGAACTGGGCGGTCATTACCAGCGAGGCGGTTTGGGCAATCCGGCTGAATTTACCTGATGGGGAAAAAATAGAGGGGCCCTTTCCCTTGGATAAAATTGAGAAGGTCAGGATCTTCCGGGGCGTCGGTAGCAGTTTTCTGCAACTGCGTATCGATCACCTCTACCTGGATCTGATCCGCTTCAGCAATGCTCGCCGGGAAGAATTTAACCGATTGCGTCTCTACTTGGATCAAAAGCTCATTCGCCGAACGGATTCCCCTGAAATTTTTCAACAAAAACATCCCTGGATTTGTGAACGCTGCAAACTCCCACTGCCTTCACGAAACGCTTCCTGTCTGCGCTGCGCGCGCGAAAGAGGACTGTTTGTCCGGACTTTGTCCTTGATGCGGCCCTATTCGAATTATGTGGGACTCTTACTCGTGATGATGTTGATGGGCGTGGTTCTGGACCTGGTTCCACCCTATTTGACGCGTATTTTGGTTGACGATGTTTTGTCTTCGCATTCGCGGGCCGGGCTGCTGGCCTGGCTTGTCCTGACTCTGGCCGGAGCAAGCCTGCTGCGTGCGGTTTTAAATATTTTTATCGGGCGGATGAGTACGGTTATCGGGACAAAGGTTACGTATGAACTCCGCTCCCGCATGCACCAGAAGCTGTCTCAAATTTCGGTTGACTTTTATGACCGGGTTTCTTTGGGAAGCATCATCACGCGTGTATTGCACGATGTTGATTATTTTCACGGATTTGTCCATCAGGTTGCGCAAGGGTTCTTTGTCAATATCTTTCTGGTGATCGGTATCGGATTCATGTTGTTTCATCTTAATCTTAAATTAGCCTTCTTTGTTTTAATTCCGATTCCTTTTATCATTGTCGGTACCTGGTTTTTCTGGCATATCATTTACCCGCGCTATTACCGTTATTGGGACAGTCAGTCCAAACTGGCCGCTTTATTGAATGGGATTCTCTCGGGAATCCGCACGGTCAAGGCCTATGCCCAGGAGATTCGTGAACATGTCCGTTTTAAGGAAGTTTCGCTTTTTTCACGGCAGGCGCGGCGGCATGTGGAACAGGGAACCACGACCTTCCTGCCCATCTTTGGATTTGTCTTTGGACTGGGGGGACTCATCATCTGGTACGCGGGCGGCAAAGACGTTCTTGAGGGGAAAATCACGCTCGGAACCCTGATGGCTTTTCTTGGGTATCTGGGGATGTTCTATAATCCGATTTCGGCACTGACCATGTTTTCCAACTGGCTGACCGGCTTTTTAACGGCAGGCCAGCGCATTTTTGAAATCCTCGATACATCGAGCAGCTTAAAAGTCCCGGAGCATCCGCTTTCTTTAAAAGCAGTAAGGGGGAAAATCGAATTTAAACATGTTACATTCGGCTATGATCCCTATCAGCCGGTCATTAAGGATGTGTCTCTGGTGATTCATCCCGGACAGACGGTCGGGATCGTGGGAAAGAGCGGCTGCGGAAAAACAACCTTGGTTAATTTAATCTGCCGTTTTTATGATCCCCAGCAGGGACAGATTTTAATAGATGATCAGGATATCCAGTCGATTCACAATCAGGAACTGCGTCAACATGTCGTGCTGGTGCTGCAGGAGCCGTTTCTATTCCGCTCCACGATCGCAGAGAATATCACCTACGGCCGGCCGCAGTCATCGGCCAGGCAAATTATTCATGCGGCGCACGCCGCGAACTGTCATCGTTTTATTCTGAAACAAGCGAGCGGTTATGATACCCGTCTGGGAGAACGGGGAGCCGGACTCTCGGGCGGGGAACGTCAGCGAATCAGTATAGCGCGGGCGCTCTTATGCGATCCGGCGATCTTGATTCTGGATGAAGCGATGTCCAATGTGGATACCGAATCCGAACAGGAAATTCAGCAGGCGCTGGCCGTCTTAACCAAGGACCGAACGACGCTTGTGATCGCCCATCGTCTCTCTACGCTTAAGAATGCCGATCTGATATATGTGATGGATGAAGGCCGGATTATTGAGCAAGGCAGCCATCCGCAACTGATGGAAAAGAAGGGACAGTACTACAAACTCGTGAATATTCAGACGGATCTGACGCGAATCGAAAATTGAGGATCTGAAAATAAACTAAAATTGATCGAGGACGGAAGATGCAAGACCCGCTGATTGAATTTACCGGTGCTCAATTTTTAACACCGGCGAATACTAAAATATTTATCGGACGCCTGGGGTCTTTACACTGCGTGGTTAATGACCAGTCGGCCTTTGCGAATGTGTATGGTCTTCTCTGCTTCCCGATTTTTGATCCGCAGCATTATATCGCGATCCGCTATACGGATGATAACGGCAAGGAGCAGGATATCGGGATTATTGAAGATCTGGCGGTCTTTCCCCAAGCGGTTCAGACCTTAATCAAAGAAAGTCTGCGCCGGCAGTACTTTGAACAAATTATCACCCAGATTCAGGGTGTCCGCTGGGAATACGGATTATTGTTTTTTGATGTGGGGACGGCGGATGGAAATAAGACCTTTTTAATGAAGTGGCAGCAGGACAAAGCAATTGAATACGGAAAAAACGGCAAGGTTCTGCTTGATATTTTTGAAAACCGTTATATTATCCCTTCTGTTGATGATCTTCCCAAAGCCGACCGCGAACGACTGATGCGGTTTATCTATTGGTAGAGCCGGCTTTTTTCAGAAAGCGAACGACTCCGGGACTGGAGTTTGATCAAGGTTATTTCGAATTTTAATTTACCTTCAAGAGGAGCATTTCGGAGCAGCAGAATTTCTATGCCTGAAAAACATAGTGCTTATTTTGAATTGATTGAGGCTTTACAGAGTCCGGACTGCGCGATCTGCCGGCGGGTCAAGGACAAAGTCAATTCTTATTTTAAGAATTTACTGGATGAAAACATCAACGACGTTCAATTTCGGCGAAAACTAAGAGAAGAAGGAGGATTTTGTTCTCCCCATGCCTATCAATTCCTGCATTTGAATGATGCCTTGGCAACAGCCATTGTCCAGCGTGATCTGTTGCAAAGCCGCGTGGAGAGATTTCAGGAAAAAAGAGCCGGCGGGACAGGGCAAGCGGTGTGTCCAGTCTGTGCGTTCGCCTTAGAAATTGAAAAACGTTGTTATGGATTAATCATCGATTACCTTTCAGATAGAGAATTGATCAATGTTCTTATGAAATCGAAGGGTTTTTGTTTTCCCCATTTTGAGGGGCTGGCCCAGTGCTCTGCTCAACTTCCCGGCTGGCTTACTGATTTTCAAATAGAGAGATGCCGCGATTTAATTCAGGCACTGGATCGTTTTATTGAGAGTCAAAATGTTGCATCCGGAGAAAAACCATTGCGGTTGAGTAAAGCCGATGAGGAATCCTGGGAGAGAGCGATTGCGATGTTCTATGGATACGAGGGAAAACCGTAAGTAAAAATTTATTTTTAAAATAGCTTCTTTTTTTCTTGACAAATATGAAAAAATTAAATATAATTATAATTAATATATTAACATCGTAGCATTATTTTTTTTAATATCGTTATTAATTTTTATAATTTAACAACGCTATCCATATAATTTTTAGTTATGCAATTAGATGCCTTAAAGCTGTTTTGTGACGTGATCCGATTGCAAAGTTTTTCCAGGGCCGCCAAAGAAAATCAGGTCACCCAATCCAGGGCCAGTCAGACTGTTCATCTTCTTGAAAAGCATCTGGGGGTTACGCTGATTGACCGGACCCAGCGCCCCTGGAAACTAACGACCGCAGGCAAGATCTATTTTGAGGGTTGCCGCAATGTGTTGGATCAATATACAGCGCTGGAAAATAGTGTGCGGTTAAAGTCGGCTGAAGCGGATGCGGTGGTGCGGGTTTCGTCAATATATTCGGTCGGGATTGCCTATATGAAACAGTTTATCGAAAAGTTTAAAGGCTTTCATCCGCACACGCAGGTGCATCTCGAGTACTTGCATCCGGAAAAGGTCTATGAGACCGTTCTCAACGAAGAAGTCGATTTGGGCATTATTTCTTATCCGCAGGCGCTGAGGGGGATCACGGTTATTCCCTGGCGTAAAGAAAGGATGGTGGTCGTTTGTCCTCCCGAGCATGCGCTGGCCTCGCAAAGAGCGATTCCAGTTTCAAAATTAAAAAATGAAAAGTTTGTCCATTTTGACCGCGGCCTTTCTATCCGCCGGGACATAGAACGTTTTTTAAAACGCCACGAAATTACGGTAGAAGTGGTTCTTGAATTTGATAATATTGAGGCCTTAAAACGGGCGGTCGAAGCAGCGACCGGTATTGCCATTCTGCCTCTTCCCACCCTGGAACGGGAAATCCGGATCGGAACGCTGAAGGCCGTCCCTTTTGTTAAAGAAGAACTCTATCGTCCCTTGGGAATCATTCACCGTTACGGCAAAAAATTTGGTGAGGGAACCAGCCGCTTTATTGAAATGCTGAAACAGGAAAATCAGCCGACCGAGAAAACTTTTCTGACGGAGGCTTCTTAACGCCGTCTCCGTCAAGATAAGTCGGGGGTCTCTTTTGAAAGGAAAAAAATGAATCATTTTTACTCAGATTTACAAAAACCCCAAGGCCTCTATGATCCGGCTCTGGAACATGACGCCTGCGGTGTTGGCTTTGTGGTTAATGTCAAAGGAAAAAAATCGCATTCAATTCTTATCAATGCCTTGCAGGTCTTGGTCAACTTAAACCACCGCGGTGCCTGTGGATGCGAACCGAATACCGGAGATGGAGCCGGGGTTCTCATTCAAATCCCGCATCGCTTCTTTGTTAAAATTTGCA
>Ga0247727_10013730_pt1 | contig 13585 bp, 10 predicted proteins | sample WisWelCaveWW1625_FD_202498 | JGI IMG/M metagenome (GOLD analysis project Ga0247727, IMG submission 202498) | Biofilm microbial communities from Wishing Well Cave, Virginia, United States - WW16-25 | ecosystem: Environmental > Aquatic > Deep subsurface > Groundwater > Cave microbial mat | place... | reverse complement strand
ATGAGCGGCGATCGGGTCTGGGTGGTGCTCGCGGAGGAGCTCGCGACCCGCGTCTTCGTCCAGTGCGGCATCCTCGAGAAGCTGCACGAGCGCCTCGGCGACCGGCTCGTCGTCGTGGACTTGCTCGGCGAGGAGTCCTCGGCGCGCTGGCGCGACGCGATCGACGTCCCTCTCGTGCCCGGGCTCGAATTGATGCCGTGGAAGCCGTCGCTCGAGGAGAAGGCGCGACGCAAGGTCGACTTCTGGCTCGACAAGAAGATCGGCTTCTACCCCGTCGCGATCCGCCTCAACGAGCGACACGGTTTTCACCGCGACCGGATGATGCCGGGGCATCCCAACCGGATCCTCGACTCGTCGCTCGCAGGCCCGCTGCCGCACCGCCCATCCGTCGACCGCGCCATGGAGCGCTGGTTCTTCTCCACCCGGCGGCACGTGCCGTCGGCTCTCTCTCGGCGCATGCGGGACGAGTGCGGCCTGGTCGTGTTCGCCAACCTTCAGTCACGCGCTTGCGTCCGCTTCCTCACCGCCGTCCGCAGGCTTCACGTGCCGGCAGTCGGCTACGTGGCGAGCTGGGACCACACCGTCGGCAAGGGCGTGCTGTCGCCGCATCTCGAGCGCTACGTCGTGCAGAACAACGCCATGCGAGACGATCTGGAGCGCTACCACGGGATCGGCCCCGACCGGGTCGTCGTCACGGGCTGGCCGCAGACCGACGTCTTCCACCGTCGGCGCTCCCGGGACGAGTACGAGGCGCTCCTGCGCGGTTACGGGCTCGAACCGGACCGGCCGCTCGTGCTCGTCGCCGGCAACACGGCGACGAACGCGCCGTACGAGGCGCACCTCGTGGAGCGGATCGTCGGCTGGTGGGAGGCTGTCGGCCACGATCGTTTCTCGCTGCTGTTCCGGCCACACCCGCGCGATAGCCGCTGGCAGGAGCGCTTCGCGGCGGCACGGGGCCGCGCGGGCGTGCACGTGCAGCCGGCGAGCTTCACCGACATGGATGTGCTGGCGACCCTGCTGCAGCACGTGGACTGCGTCGTCACCAATGCGGGCACGATCCTCCTCGACGCGCTCGTCAACGACCGGCCCTCCGTCTGCGTCGTCTACGACGAGGGCGCCCCGCCGGGTGAGAGCTGGGCCGAGAAGAACGTCGGCGGCGAGCACTACACCGAGGTGATGGCCTCCGGTGCCTTCGCGCTCGCGTCCTCGTTCGAGCAGGTGGCAGAGGGCATCGAGCGCTCGCTGGCCTCGCCCGGGGAGCTCGCCGCCGATCGTAGGCGGTTGAGCCTCGAGGTCGTCGGTGAGGTGGACGGCCGCGCTGCCGATCGCGTGGTCGACGCCATCCTCGAGCCGGCCGGATAGACGTGAACAGGATTGCCCGCGCCTGGAGCCGGTGTGAGCCGCTCGTTGGGACTCGCCGGGCTGCGCTCGCGCTTGCCGCGGTCTCGCTCGGCGTCTATGCCCTCACGGCGCTCGCCTGGCCGGTGCAGCGCGGCCGCGACACCTGGGATTACCTCGTCTACTATCTCTCTCTCCTCGACGGCTCGACGCCGTTCCCACTCGTCATGCTCGTGCGCACGCCGGTGACTCCGCTGGTGCTCGGCCCGGCGGCGCAGGTCGGTGGCGCAACCGGGCTCGAGGTTCTCGGCGGGCTGCTCTTCGCGGTCATGATCGTCGCCTGGGCGGCGGTCGCGTGCACGTTCTCGCGGCTTGCCGCCGTAATCGTCGCCGGGGTGCTGTTGCTCACAGTGCCGTTCGCGCAGCCGTTCCACGAGCCGTCGAGCGACATGGTCGTGGCGGTGGGGTTCGCGCTGTTCGCCCTCGGAGTCGTACGCGCCTGGCGGCGACCGGCGGCGTGGCGCTTCGCCGCGCTCGGGGGCGGCGTCGCGGTGCTGACGCTGACTCGGCCGCCATACCAGGTGCTGCTGCTCGCGATCGTACTGCCTCTCGTCCTGGGCCGCGGCTGGCGCGCGAAAGCGGGCTGGGCCGGCGCGTTCCTGGCCGCGGCGCTGCTGCCGCTAGCGGCCTGGGCGGCCCATAACAGCGTCCGTTACGGCGACACGACCGTCTCGCGCGCCCGTGTCCTCAACGTTCCCTTCGTACGCGCCTTCGGGGCAGGGGTGATCGAGCCAGGGAACGGGCCTGCGTCGAGGAGGCTCGCCGAGCTCGTGCGCACGGAGGTGCTGCCTCTGGAGCCCTACCACGGGCTTGGCGTCGACGTCTCGACATACCTCCGCTCGGGGGAGAACTTCGAGGCGGTGCGGCTGGCCGGGCTCGTCGATCGGGTCGACGGGCTCGATTCCGACTACGCGCTCCTGGCCGCTGCTGCCCGCGAGGCCCGTCGCGGCGGAGAGCTCCGCATCCGCGGCGTCAACGTCAAACGCAGCCTGCTGGCGCTCCGCTACTGGCTCACCGAGTACCCGACGCGGGAGCACAGGACGAAGCCCTCCGTCTGGCTCGAGCCCGCGCCGACGATCGACGTCGGCGGTGCGCCGTTCCCGAACCCTGCCGCGCAGCCGCCGTCGCCCGACGCCGTTCCGTACGGGTTCCTGCAATGCGCGTCGGACGAGATCGACCGCTGCATCCTGCGCGAGCCGGGCCCAGTCATCGCAGATCCTGCTCTCGCACGGCGCTACACGGAGGTCACGGCGACGATGCGACGCTTCGACGAGGGCCTCGGCGCGCGCAGCCCCAACCCGTGGCTCGCCGCCCGGCTCGACTCGGCGCGGCGGGTGCTACCACCCCTGTGGCTGTGGCTCGCCGTGGCGCTCGGCGCACTCGTCATCCGCCGGCCCGCCGGCGCGCTGCCCATCGCGGGTGTCCTCCTCCTCGCCGGGGCGGTGCTGGCCGTCCACGCCCTCGGGGTCGGACGCACGCCGCTGTTCGCTCTGCCCGTGCTCCCCGCGATCTGCGTGACCGCGATCGTCGCGCTCCTGGCTCCGCGAAGCCGCTCCGCGGCCACGCGGTAGCATCGCTCGTCGTGGCAGCCGATCACGACGGGGTCCTTGCAGGCGATACGGCCCGGGCGGGGAGCGAGCGACGTGCAGACGAGCGGCTGACCGTGATCAGGCCGGCGACACGCTGGCCCCGTCTCGATCTCCGCGAGCTGTGGCACTACCACGAGCTGCTCGGGATCTTCGTCTGGCGCGACCTCGCCGTCCGCTACAAGCAGGCGTCGATCGGGATCGTCTGGGCCATCTTCCAGCCGCTACTGATCGCCGTCGTATACACGGTCATCTTCGGGCGGTTCGCGAAGTTCGACTCCGGCGGCGTCTACTACGGCGTGTTCGTCTTCGCCGGGCTCCTGCCGTGGCAGTACTTCTCCTCCTCGCTGTCCTCGGGCGCCGGGTGCCTGGTGGCCAACGCAAACCTGGTGACGAAGGTCTACTTCCCGCGCATACTGCTACCGGTAGCGACGATAGTGACGCCGATCGTCGACCTCGTGCTCGGCTTCGTCGTCTTGCTCGGGATGATGGTGTGGTTCGACGAGTGGCCGGGCGGCCCGCAGGTCGTGCTGGCGCCGGCATTCCTCCTGCTCGCCGCGGTGACCGTGCTCGGGCTTGTGCTTGGCCTCTCCGCTATCAACGTCCGCTACCGGGATGTGGCCTATGCGATTCCCGTCTTCATGCAGGTGCTGCCGCTCCTCTCGGGTGTGCCGTTCACGCTTGGCGCCCTGCCCGCACACTGGCAGTGGATCCTCGCGTGCAACCCGATGACGACGGTGATCGCGGGCTGGCGGTGGGCGGTACTCGATACGCCTGCGCCCGACGCCGGGCAGGCTGCGCTCGGCGTGGCCGTCGCCATTGCACTGCTCGCGGCAGGGCTCGCATACTTCCGCTCCTCCGAGCCGCGCTTCGCGGACAACATCTGATGGCCGATCTCGCGATCACCGCCGAGGGCCTCGCCAAGCGCTACCGCATCGGCGAGTTCCAGGCGAGCTACGGGACGCTGCGCGACTCGCTCGTCGGCGCCGTGAAGCGGGTCGGGCGACGGGACCACAGCGCCCGGCACCACGAGGAGATCTGGGCGCTCGACGGCGTCTCGTTCTCACTCGCCGAGGGCGAGGTGCTCGGGCTGATCGGCGGCAACGGGGCCGGGAAGTCCACGCTGCTTCGCATCCTGACCCGGATCACGGCACCGACCAGAGGCTCGGCGGAGATCCGGGGTCGTGTGGGCAGCCTGCTGGAGGTGGGCACGGGCTTCCACCCGGAGCTGACGGGTCGCGAGAACGTCTACCTGAACGGCGCCATCTTGGGCATGAAGCGGCGTGAGATCTCCTCCAAGCTCGACGAGATCACCGAGTTCGCCGGGGTACAGCGGTTCATGGACACGCCGGTGAAGCGGTACTCGAGCGGCATGTACGTACGGCTGGCGTTCTCGGTGGCGGCGCATCTGGAGCCGGAGATCCTGCTTGTGGACGAGGTGCTCGCGGTCGGGGACGCGGAGTTCCAGCGTCGTTGCCTGGGGAGGATGGAGTCGCTGGGCGAGTCGGGACGGACGGTGATCTTCGTCTCGCACAACATGCAGGCGGTGGCGCAGCTGTGCGACCGGGCGATCCTGCTGGAGCAGGGAACGGTGGTGCTCGACGGCGACAGCGGCGACGTGGTGGCGCGCTATCTGCAGTCCGGACTCGGCTCGGGCTCCAATCGCGTGTGGCCGGACGACGCGTCTGCGCCGGGCGACGATCTCGTAAGGCTGCGCTGGGCGCGCGTGGTGGACGAGCACGGCGGCCTGCTGGACGCGGTCGACGTGCGCCGCCCGGTGGGGGTTCAGATCGCGTTCCGGGTGCTGCGCGCGGGGGCGCCGGTGATGCCGAAGTTCAAGCTGGTGGACAAGCGCGGCGACGTCGCCTTCAACGCGCTCGACACGAGCCCCGCTTGGCGGCAGGCGAGCGCGCCGGGCGAGTACGTCGCAACGGCGTGGATCCCGGGCAACCTGCTGAACGAGGGGCTCTACAGCGCCGACGTGGCAGTGTGCTCGATCGCGGCGCCGAAGCTGCACCAGCACGTTCAGGAGCGCGCCGCCGTCGCCTTCCACGTACAGGACCCCGGTGAGGGCGACTCCGCCCGCGGCACCTTTACCGGCCAGTGGCGCGGCGTCCTGCGGCCGCTGCTCGAGTGGACAGTGGAACGACGCTAGGAGACCGCGTAGCGGCCGGCCGGCGGGAGCGCGGTCGCGGCCGCGCCTCCAAGGGGCGCGTAGTTTCGCTCCGAGAGAGCCTTCAGCGCCGCCGCCGACGAGTACGTCCACGTCGCCAGCACACGCGCCTTGCCCGTTGCGAAACCGCCGCGGTGGAAGCCGCACGTGTTGCAGAAGATCAGCGTCCCGCGCGGCGCGATGAACGTCTCGATCCGCTTGCCCTCCATGCGCCGCGCGAACTCTTCGTCGGGCGGGTAACCGTCGTAGCCGGGGTACCACGGCCACAGGTCGCCCAGCTCGCCGCCGGGAAAGCTGCGCGGCACGTACTCGAATGGTCCCGCCTGCTCGTCCACGTCCGAGAGGTAGAGGAACCCCTTCAGGAGCAGCCGGTCGTTGAAGTCGCGGTGCCACCGCTGCGACGACTGCCGCTCCTCCTCCTCCGCCGGCGGTGTGTACCAGAGGTCGACGTACTCCAGCTTCGACCACAGACCGAGGTACGTGTTGGCGAGGTCGAGCACACGCGCGTCGAGCGCAAGCTGCAGCCACGGGTCGCCGGGGTCGAGTGTCGTGCCCCAGGCGTTCTTGCGCACGAGGAACGTCTTCACCGAGCGGCGCAGAGCGGCGTCCCCGCCGCCGGCCTCGCGGCGCAGCCCCTCCTCGGTCTCCGCCACGAACGCGTCGGCCGCGCCGGCGATCGTTTCCCAGCGCGACGCGTCGGGAAACAGCTCGCCGAAGGGCAGCACCACGAAGCCCTCGATCCTGAGCTGGTCGACGATCCGCTGCTGCGTCACGTCGAGCTGGGGCTGTGCCTGGGCGAACCGGCGTCGAGCCCTGCGGTTCGAGAGCGCCCGGTCGTGCAGCTCGTAGGTGGCCCGCACACCGCGGCTCTCGATCGCGTTTGCCACGCGTGTGATGCGCCTGGCGAGCTTGGTGCGGCGCTTGTGCATCGCGGCGAGGATACCCGCGCACTCCACCGGTCGCTCTAGTGGTCTCTCCGGGAAGTCCGGTTCTGCTTGGGCGAGCGAAAACCGAGCAGCGCTAGGACGCAGGGAGGCCCGATATCAGTAGATATCGGGGCGACGGAGGACGACGCGATGCGAAGCGTTTGCAGCCGCACAAGCGGTGCTGTGCTTCCCGGAGCGACCACTAGTCTTCCCGCCGTGCGCATCGTGCTCAACACACGGTCGAGCAGCGCGGGTGCCCAGGCGAGCATCGTCGGGCTCGGCCGCCGTCTGTCGGAGGCCGGGGTCGACGCCACGCTGAACGACTGGGAGCGGTACGACCGCTATGACGTCGCGATCTTCCTGGGCTACGACCACGAGCTGGCGGCCGCCCGCGCCGCGAACCCCCGGATCCGCGTCGGGCTGGCCGATCCGAAGCAGTCCAGGCGCGACTGGCTGGACGCCGCCCGTGCAGCAGACTTCCTCCTCGTCAGCTCCGTCGAGCAGCGTGAGGCCTTCCTGCGCTCGAACGGCAACGTGCACGTCCTCTACATGTTCCCCGTCGTCCCTGCGCGCGAGCGACACCACGAGCAGCACGAGACGCTTGTTGTCGGCTACCACGGGAACCGCGTCCATCTCGAGGCGATGGCAGGCACCGGTGTTAGGGAGGCGCTCGAGGAGCTCGGGCGCCGTCGGCCGGTCGAGTTGCATGCGGTCTACAACCTCGCCGCCTCGGGTCGCGCGGTGCGAGGGATGCCCGACGAGCGCCTCGTGCGGGTGCACCACATCCAGCTTGCGCCCGGAGACGCCCCCGGCACCACGGTCTCGCAGACGATCCTCGACGAGCTGGCGCAGATCGACATCGGCATCGTCCCCAACCTGCTGCCGGTACACGGGTTGCCCCGTGCGCTGCGCCGGACGTCGTCGCTCGAGCCGTCGCTTCACTACGAGCCGTTCGACCACCTCCTCCGCTTCAAGGCGTCCTCCAACCCGGGGCGGCTCTACCCCTTCGCACGCCTCGGCGTGCCGGTGGTGGCGGACCTGACGCCGTCGTTGGCGCAGTTCGTGCTCGACGGCGTGTCCGGCTACCTCGCCGCCTCGCCCGAGGGGTGGCTGCAGGCGCTCGAGCGGCTCGCCGGCGACCCGGCGCTCCGCACAAGCATGGCTACCGAGCTGGTCACGCGCCTGGACGCCGCGTACGACCGCCAGGTCGCCGACCTGCTCGCCTACCTCGCACGACCCGCAACCGGCCCGCCGCCGGTGTTCGCAGGGCAGAGGACGGCGGAGGACGACCTCCGCGACCTGCCGCTCTACGCGGCACCGTCGCCGCGACCGGATCGCGAGCGGCTGCGGGCCCGACTGCGCCGACTGCTCCGGCCCTGACGTGCTCGTCTACGTCAATGCCCGACTGCGCGGCGGCGCCTACGGCGGCGCAAACGCTTTCTTGCGCACCCTGGTCGGCGAGTTCGAGCGACGCGGCGTACAGGTCACCGCGGATCCACGCGAGCCGTTCAACGTCGCCCTCCTGAACGCGCTCACCGACGGGCTCGATCTGGACGCGGTTCGTCGCCTGGCCGAGCGTGGCCGCCCGCTCGTCCACCGCAAGACCGGCTACCTGGGACGCGGCGCGCCGGGACTCCGTCAGATCGTGGGCGGCGCCGTGCTGGGGGATTCGTATCAAGTGGCCTTCGACCCCTACGTGACGCACTCGATCTACCAGAGCGGGTACAGCCGGGATGTGTTCCTGGCTGCCGGGCAGCAGGGGCCGGCGACTGTGATCCATAACGGGGTCGACGCGACCGTCTTTCACGCGAGCGGACGTTCGTTTCGACGGGTGGGCGAGCCCTGGGAGGTGATCGTCTCGAGCTGGTCGGCGGACGACAGCAAGGGATTCCCGGAGTACCGCCGCATCGATGCCTCACTCGCCGGCCGCGCCGACGTTCGCATGACGCTGGTCGGACGTGTCCCGCCCGACGCGCGCTTCGAGCGCGTGAGGGTGCTGTCCGCTCGTGGCCCGCGGCGACTCGCGAGCACGCTCCGCCGCAACCACGTGATCCTGCAGCTCGCGAAGTGGGAGACCTGCTCGAACGCGCTGCTCGAGGGCATGAACTGCGGGCTACCGGCCGTGTACCTCGACTCGGGTGCCAACGGGGAGATCGCGAGCGCCTACGGCGTCCCCTACGCGGGTGACCTGATCGCCGCGCTTGCCGGGCTGGAGGACCGCTACGACGACATCGTGGCGCGCCTGCCGGAGAATCCGTACCGCATCGGTCTCGTGGCGGACCGGTACCTCGCCGTGCTCGAGGCGGTTGTCGCAGGCCGCGAGGCACCTACGTGAGTAGCTCGAGGCACAGGGCCTCGAGCGACCCGGAGAAGGTCTCGTACGAGAACTCGGGTGCGCGCCGGCGGGCGTTCTCCTCGCACGACGTCCGCAGCTCGCGGTCGTCCATCAGCCTCACGATCGCGTCGCGGTAGCCTGCGACGTCCCCCGGCTCGACGAGGAGACCCTCGACACCGTCACGCACGTAATCCTCGACGCTGGCTCCACGTGTCGTCACGACAGCCTTGCCGAGGCACAGCGCCTGCGCCACGGTGGTGTGACCGTGCGGTGCCTCGCTGGCACGGAGTGGCACTACGACGACCGCGGCCCCGGCCATCAACGCGAGGAACTCCTGCAGCGGTAGCCGCCCCATCACTTCGCGCCCTTCTTCCGCCGGGATCGCCGAAGGATCGTCGGTGGCGATCACCAGCTGCACGCCGGTGCGCGCGAGTGCCGCGTCGAGCGTGTCGAAGTCGCGCAGGGTGCTGCCGCCCGCGAACACGTAGGGGTCCACCGCCGCGTGCGGGACGACCGCGGCGAAGTCACCGTCCGCAGGGATCGGGAGGTAGCGATACGTGGGGCGGCCCTCCGTCTCGCGCCGGGAGTAGACGACGACCCTGTCCGCATGCCGGCCCCAGCGCGGCCCGAAGTAGACCTGGTTGGTGACGACGAGCCCCGCACGCAGGATGCGCAGCCGCTTCAGCACGAGCGCGAGTGGCACGAGCCGGTGCGCCGATCCGAGCAGCAGCAGGCGCGGACGCCGCCGCACGATCGCGCCGGCGGCGCGGACGGCTAGCAGCGCGGTGTTGAGCAGGTTGGTCGAGTGCCCGGCGACGATCGCGCCGTAGAGGCGGTGCGGGAAGCGCTCGGCCTCCGGGGAGGCCCAGAAGCTCTTGCGGAACGTGACCACCAGCACGTCGTCGAGGCCGGCGCCTGGCTTGTCGGTGCGCGACCCGCTCATCCTGGGTCAGTTCGTAGCACGGCCGGCCGTCGTCTACCGTGTCGCACGTGTCGGACACGGATGCCTACGACGACCAGTCGCCGCATCTCGGCGCTCGCGCCGGCAGGTATGTACGGGCAGGCACTCGATGGGTGCGCCTGCTCACGCCAGGCCGTCGCCGTACCGGAGTGCACGTCTTCTACGGCCATGACCGGATCCCCGGACCGGGCGATGCAGTGCGCGGAGGCACGGCGAAGTTCCAGCGGCTCGCGGCACGGTTCCCCAACTCGCCGGCGGACTTCACGGTGCTGTACCTCGGCTCGACGTGGCTGCCGCGCGATCTGGAGCCCCTGCTGCGGCTCGCCGCGCGCCGCCACATTCCGGTGGTACTGAACCAGAACGGCGTCGGTTACCCAGGCTGGGCCGGGGGGCGTACGGACGCGTTCAACGCGCCGCTCCGGCGTGTGCTGGCGACGGCCGACCACGTCCTCTACCAGAGCGCGTTCTGCAAGCGCTCAGCGGACGAGTGGCTGGGGGAGCCGCCCAGCGGCTGGGAGGTACTGCACAACGCGGTCGATCTCGACGTCTTCTCGCCTGCGGAGGGGCCGCCTTCGAACGGCCCGGTACTGCTTCTTGGCGGCGACCAGACGCAGGCGTACCGGCTCGAGCTCGGCCTGCACACCCTCAGGGCGCTGCTGCCGGCCTATCCCGACGCGCGGCTGCTCGTCACCGGCCGGCTCGTGTCTGACGCGGAGACACTGCTCGACGGGTTGGGGCTACGCGGCCGGGTGGAGCTCGCAGGCCGCTATGCGCAACGCGATGCTCCGGCGCTCTTCCGCCGGGCGCACGTGCTGCTGCACACCAAGGTGAACGACCCGTGCCCGTCTCTCGTGCTCGAAGCGATGGCGTGCGGGTTGCCGGTAGTGCACCCTGCGAGCGGCGGCACGGTCGAGCTTGTCGGCGACGAGGCGGGGATCGGAGTGCCGCACCCAGCGGGCTGGGAGCAGGACGAGCCGCCGTCGCAGGAGGCGATGGCCGACGCGGTCACCCGCGTTCTGTCCGCGCTGCCGGCGTACTCGGCTGCGGCGCGCACACGGGCGGTGATGCGCTTCGGCATCGGCCCGTGGCTCGACCGGCATGCCGCGCTGTTCGTCGAGCTCAGATCGTCTCGGAGTACGTCTGAGGGACTTCGACGCGAACGCTCGAGCTGACGTGCGCGCTAGACGGTGACGCAACGGACGCGCTCAGGTGGTAGCCGGCTCGCTGCAGGTCGACTCCGAAGTTGTCAGTGAGACGGCGGTTACCATCGCCACAGAGAGCTGCTACCAGCGAATCGACCTCGCCATCGGCGGGGATCGCCGCACGCCGGCCCTCGCTGTCGAAGGAGCGCTGCCCGATCCGGTTCACGACGCGAAACCCGATGTTGGGAGTGATCGGCGAGGCCCATTTCCAGAACCGGTAGTAGCTCGCCGGGATCGTCGGGTTGTCGTGGGCGGATGAGAGGAGGTGATGCATCTCGTCGCCGCCGACACCGACGAACTCGGCGAGATCCCTGGCGAACGCCTCCGGGTCCACGCGCAGGTCCTCGAACAGGAACACGGCCACGTTCTCACGCCCGAAGAGGCCACAGTAGTACTCGATGGTCTCGTTGTACCGAAGGTCGTCCAGGATCGACTTGTGCGGCTCGAGACGCTTGATCCGAAGCCAGTCACCAAAGCTCATGAAGTTATTCCCTTGCACGTACTTCGGCAGCTTCTGCAGGTACCAGGAGCGCAGAACGTCCTGCTGGCGCCGGATCGTGAAGAACACCTTGGCCTCCCCGAACAGCTGGCGCAGCCGTTCGGCGACGAGGCTCTTGTCCTTCGACTCGTAGAGCGTGAAGTTCTCGGATGACACGAGGACGACAGTCGCGTCGGGGCGCGACACGAGATGTGGTGCGAACGTCTGCCGAACCCGTTCGTGGTCGTAGTACACGCCGTCCTCGCGGCAGATTGCATGGATCGCTCGGTCGATCTCGGGGCGGCCTGAATCGAGACCCAGGAATCGGATCTGTGAGTGGTTGGGGAACACACGACGCTGGAGTGACGTCGTTGCCGTCTTGACGAAGCCGGGATGGATGACGGTGACCACGCGCGGACGCTACCAGCCACACCCTGGCACTACAACGACACGGTGCCCGCGCGACGCCCCGCCCGGTAGCCGACGACCCGGCCGCGCAGTGTGTCGAGGTGGAAGCGCGCGCGGGCGGAGTCGCGTCGAAGCAGGCATACGACGGCGCCCCCGACCGGCCGCGTCAGCATGCGACCGACGACGCGAGCTGGGTAGCCGTGCCGCGCAAGGATGTAGCCGACGCTCGCGCCGTCCCTTCGTCCGAGCGCCACCTGCGCGGCCGGGTCGAGCACCCGCGCCGGGTGCAGGACGACGAGCGACGGCTCGTACTCGAGCCTCGCGCCCAACCGCAATGCTCGCACGAGCAGCTCGATCTCCTCGCCGGAGTGCCACGGCGTCCCAGACCCGAGCCCCAGGGCCTCGTCGAAGCCGCCTACCCGCTCGAGGAGCTCGCGTCGGAGGAAGATCGTGTGCGAGTTGGCCCGGTTCCACACGGTGTCGAGCTCGATGGTGCACCGGCTGGTGGGCCAGCGTCCCGTCGGGCGTCCCAGCGGGTCGGCGGCCTGGCCGCTGACTCCGTCGAGGTTTGGCCGCTCCGCCAGCGTGCGGGCGGCGGCCTCGAGGAGGCCGTCCGGGTAGACGCAGTCGTCGTCGGGGAAGGCGACGACGTCGGCGGTGACGTGCGGCAGCGCGGCGTTGCGGGCGCGGGAGAGTCCCGGCTCGCAGCGCAGCCTGAGAGCCTCGACACCGGGGTGGAGGGTGAGGGCCTCGCCCACGCGATCGTCGTCGTTCTGGTCGACGACGACGAGCCGGAAGGAGCGGTAGGACTGGTGCTCCAGCGACACGAGCAGCGCCTCGAGCTCGCTGCTTCGCCCGAGCGTCGCCACCACGAGGTCGAACGTCGGCTGCGCCGGTGGCTGCACGCGGCAGAGGGTATCGTCCGTCGCCGTCTTCCCCGGGAGTGCCCTGACCGCCTCATCGCCGCTCGTCTCCGTCGTCCTCGCAACCCACGACTCGGCCGAGACGCTGGGGCAGGCGATCGCGAGCGTGCTCTGCCAGACGATGCGCGAGCTCGAGCTCGTCGTCGTCGACGACGCGTCGCGTGACGCGACGGGCGCGATCCTCACCCGCATCGACGACCCGCGGCTCGTCGTCGTCTCGAACGAAGAACAGCTCGGCCTCGCCGCCTCGCTCAACCGCGGCATCGAGCATGCAAGCGCGCGCTACGTCGCCCGGCTCGACGCGGACGACGTGGCGTTGCCCGGGCGGCTCGAGCGCCAGCTCCGCGAGCTCCGAGTTCGTCCGGAGCTCGCGCTCCTCGGCTCGGCGATCGTCGAGATCGACGAACGCGGCCGTCCTGGAGACCTCCACGTCATGCCCGCCGGGCGGGCGGCGGTGCGCTGGCACCTCCTCTTCGGGTGCCCGTTCTTCCACCCGTCGGTCGTTGTCGATCGTGATGTCCTCGACCGGCACGGGCTCCGCTACGACGCGTCGTTCGGGGAGAGCGAGGACTACGAGCTCTGGTCCCGCGTGCTCGCTGTTGCTGATGGAGACAACATACGAGATCCGCTCGTGCTGAAGCGTCTTCACCCTGGCCAGGCGTCGTTGCGCCGGTTCGATCTTCAGCATTCGCTTCGCCGCGACGTGGCTCTCCGCGAGGTCGGGCGGACGGCGCCGGCCCTCGGCCCCGACGGGGCCGAGCTGGCGTGGGCCCTGGGCGCGGGGCAGCCGCTCGCCCCGGACCGCATCGGGGACGCCCTGGATGCCTACGTGTCGCTCCTGGCGGCGTTCGAAGCGCTCCACCGGGGCGATCCGGGTCTCCGGGCCGTGAGGGTGGTCGCGGCGCGCACGCTCGCGCGCGGGGCGGTCGCGAGCGGTGCACGTAGAGGTGCTCTGCTCCGCCGCGCATTCCTGCTCGACCCGATGCTCGCTGTCCGTGGAGTCCGCTCCCGGGCGCGTCGACGGACGCTGACCAATGCGGCGAGGGAGGAGGCGGGACGAGCGCTCGCCGCCACCTCTTCCGTCGAGCCTGTTCGTGTGGTCGTGGTGTCGCCGGAGCCGACGCCGTATCGCTCGCCGCTGTTCGACCGGGTGGCGCAGCGGCCGGAGGTCGAGCTGACCGTGGTCTACGCGGGG
>Ga0247727_10013729_pt1 | contig 13586 bp, 15 predicted proteins | sample WisWelCaveWW1625_FD_202498 | JGI IMG/M metagenome (GOLD analysis project Ga0247727, IMG submission 202498) | Biofilm microbial communities from Wishing Well Cave, Virginia, United States - WW16-25 | ecosystem: Environmental > Aquatic > Deep subsurface > Groundwater > Cave microbial mat | place... | reverse complement strand
CCGCGGTCCGCACCTCGCCCGCCGCGAACAATCGTCGCCCACGCTCATCGAGCTTCGAGCCGACCGATTACCAGCGATACTGGATGGCGTCCTCGTCGATCATGCGACCGACCTACGCCGGTTCGCGCCGTTCAGGAACCTCAGCCCCCTGAGTCACACAGCCGCACCAGCATAGACCGCGATTCTGTTATTGTTCGGGGTGTCCTAAGCTAGGACGATCATGACCGCTGGTAATCGCGCTGTAGGATCGGGCGCACCGGTGTCTTGCAGGCCGAATGCGACCCGTGCCACACACCGCCGCCGTCGAGACAGGCCTTGACGAGGCGTTCCCGCTGCAACTGCCAGCCGAGCAGCCCGGCCAGGGCCACCACCGTCAGGCCGGCGATGATGAGCCGCCGGCTCATGGCCGCTCCTCCCCGCGTGCGAACCGGTCTCCCCAGGAGGGCAGCGCGCCCGGAAACGGCAGGGCGGTTGCGGCGTATACGCCACGGGCTACGGCCCGAGCGAGGCAATTGGCCGCCGTGGCGCCAAGGGCGGTGAGCCCGAGCAGGGGATCGGCGAGCGGCTTCCTCGCAGTCGCGACGGCGAACACCACATCGCCGTCGAGTGGCGTGTGCACGGGATAGATGGCGCGCGCCAGCCCGGTCTGCGCCATCACCGCCAGCCGCTTGGCCTGGGCCTTGGTGAGGGCGGCGTCGGTCGCCACCACGCCAAGCGTGGTGCTGGCGCGCGGGCTGGCTTTGATCACAGGTTCGAGCGCGCCGGCCGGCAGCGAGGGCGGAAAGCCCCGGCCGCCGTATTCCCGCTCGCACTCGAAGGGGGCCGCCCAGAACCATGGGCCGTCACCCACCACTGTGCTGCCGGCGGCATTGACCACGGCCAGCGCGCCCACCCAATAGCCGTTGCAGATGGCAGAGGCCGAGCCGAGGCCGCCCTTGAGGTTCGCGGTCGTGGCTCCAAGCCCGGCCCCGGCGCTCCCCAAGGCGAAGTCCTTGCCGGCGCGCTCGGCGGCTTCGTGGCCCAGCTCGCGATAGGGCGGGAAGCGGCCCCAATCCTTGTCGCCGCCGTTGAGAAGGTCGAACAGGATGGCGCCGGGCACGATCGGCACCCGGGCTGTGTGCACCGCGAACCCGCGGCCCCTCTCGGCCAGCCACGCCTGCACGCCGGAAGCGGCATCGAGCCCGAAGGCGGAACCGCCCGAAAGGGCTATCGCATCGATGCCCTGCACGGTCTGCGCCGGGTCGAGAAGGGCCGTCTCGCGCGTGCCTGGTCCGCCGCCGCGCACATCGATCGAGCCCACCGCCGGTTCCTCGAACACAACGGCCGTGACTCCACTGGCAAGGTGCGCATCCTCGGAGTGGCCAACGAGGACACCCGGCACGTCGGTGATGAGATTGCGCCCAGGATGCAAGCGGCCACTCCGGACCTCAAAGCCTGCGCCAAGCTTGGCGCGCAGCGCGCCGCTGGTCAACGCGCGGTGTCATCCCCGCAGTGCATAGCCGCCGACACCGCGCGGCAAGGATCGACCATGCACGCAAATCCGGAAGGACGGTCCATGAAAGCGAGAGAGGCAGCCGACAGGCCACCTCTCCAGATCCACGACTGCTAGAGCGAGATCGTTCGTGATGGAAGCGAAGTAGCTTCCATCAGAGAACGTGAATCTCGCTCTAGACTCAAATGATAGAGCAGGATTCACGCATACGATGGAAGCGCACCAGCGCTTCCATCTCATGCGATCCTGCTCTTGTGGTGCAGCTCCGCTCAATTCTCGAAATAGGTGATCTTGCCGCCGGGGCCCTTCTTCCAGGTGTACATGACGTAGTCCAGGCGGGTGATGTCGCCCTTCTTGTCGTAGCTGAGGTCACCCAGCACCGTCTTGAAGGTTCTGCCGGAAGAGATCACTGCCGCCACTTTCTTGGCGTCGAGCGATTTGGCCGCTTCCGCCGCCTGCTTGAGCACCTCAACGGCGGCGTAGCTGTAGAGGGTGTAGGCTTCGGGGTCGAAGTTCTTGGCGCGGAACTTCTCCACTACCGCCTTCGCCACCGCGCGCTTGCGCGCGTCGGGGCCGAAGGTCATCAGCGTTCCCTCGGCGCCGGGCCCGGCGATGACGGCGAACTCGTCGGAGGTGATGCCGTCGCCCCCCATCATCGGCGCTTTCAGGCCGCCGTCGCGCATCTGCCGCAGGATCAGGCCGCCCGCGTCGTGCAAGCCGCCCCAGTAGATTAGATCGGGCTTGGCCGCCTTGAGCTTGCTGACGAGCGCGGTGAAGTCCTTGTCGTCCTTGTTGACGCCTTCATAGAAGATGTCGTTGACCCCCTTGGCCTTCATGGCCTTGCGGGTCTCGTCGGCGAGACCCTGCCCGTAGGTGGTCTTGTCGTGGACGATGGCAACGCGCTTGCCCTTGAAGCTCTTGGCGATGTAGTCGCCGGCCACGGCGCCCTGCTGGTCGTCGCGCCCGCAGGTGCGAAACACGTTCCACATCTTGCGCTCGGTCACCCGCGGGTTGGTGGCCGAGGGTGTGATCATCAGGATGCCGTTCTCCTGGTAAACCTCGGAGGCGGGCATGGTGACCCCCGAATTGAAGTGCCCGATGACGAACTTGATGCCGTCACCCACAAATTTGTTGGCAACCGACACCCCCTCCTTGGGGTCAGCGCGGTCGTCGCCGACGCTGATCACGATCTTCTGTCCGAGGATGCCCCCGGCCGCGTTGATGTCCGCAACGGCCTGCTCGACTCCATTCTTGAGCTGTGCACCGAAAGCCGCGCTCCCGCCCGTTATGGGCCCGGCGACCCCTAGCTTGATCTGAGCCGCTGCGCCGTCAGCCACTACCAGGCTTGCTGCGACGGCCAGCGCCGAACAAAACAACCTCTTCATGGAGGCCTCCCTTCCCGAACGAAACTGACGCACATCCCTGCGGCGGGCGAGCCCGCCACGGGCTGGCATCATTCAACGAAAGTTGGACCGTGTCACGTCGATTTGAACGCGTGACCGCGCGCAGGTCCACCCGTCATCCCGGAAGTCGAGGCGGAGCCGAGACTATCCGGGACCTCCATCAACGAGTCGAACCAGCCGCAGATCCCGGCTCAGCGCAGTCGCGCTTGAGCGCGACTGCTTGGCCGGGATGACGGGTGGGGTTGGTTCCTGCCCAAAAACCTGTCAGCGGACCCGGCGCCAGCCGAACGGCCCTGCGCGCCGGAACAGCCAGCCATACTGGCATGACATCTGGCCGGCCCTGACCAGCCGGTAGCCTGCGGAGGCCGCGACAAATGCCACGGTGAAATCGACCGCAAAATTCTGCAGCGACAGCAGGACTTCATCGAACAGTGCATAGTGAAAGAAGCGAACGCCGGCAGCGATCCCCAGCATGTAGATGGGTACCTGCCAAAACGGCCGCCAAGTCTGCGCGATGGCGCGTCCGGAGACGAACGCCGCCGTACCGCCGATCATGATGGTGACCAGCAGGAAAACCCAGGCGGCGCCGTGCTCGTAGATTGCGATCATGCTATACCTCGCGCCCGCCCTCGAGGTAGGCCGCCCTGACCTCGGGCTGCGCCAGCAGCTCGCGCCCGGTGCCGGTCATGGTGATGTTGCCGCTGACCATGACGTAGGCGCGATTGGCAAGCTTGAGCGCATGGAAGGCGTTCTGCTCGACGAGGAAGATCGTCACGCCGGTTTTGTTGAGCTCGCGGATCACCTCGAAGATCTGCTTGACGATCATCGGCGCCAGGCCCAGCGAGGGCTCGTCGAGCAGCAGCAGGCGTGGCCGGCTCATCAGTGCGCGGGCGATCGACAGCATCTGCTGCTCGCCCCCAGACAGGGTGCCACCGCGCTGATCGAGGCGCTTGGACAGGATCGGGAACAGGACGCAGATGCGGGCGAGGTCTGCCTCGAAATGGACGCCCGCGTCGATCCCGGCGCCCATCAGCAGGTTCTCGCGCACGGTCATGCGCGGAAAAATGCGCCGGCCCTCCGGCGCCTGGGCGATACGCAGCCTGGCAATCTCATGCGTCGGCAGCCGGGTGATATCCCGCCCCTGATACACAATGCACCCTTCACGCGCCCGCGGGTCGCCGAAAATCGTCATCATCAGGGTGGATTTGCCGGCACCGTTGGCACCGATCAGGGTGACGATCTCGCCCTCGTGCACGTCGAGATCGACGCCCTTGAGGGCCATGATCGGGCCGTAGAAACTCTTGACGCCCCGCACGGCGAGAAGCGGCTCGCTCATCGCGCGGCTCCCCCGCAGGAAGGGGTCAGACCCCTCGCCTCCACCCGTGGTGTGGAACGAGAGGGTTGGCGCGAGGGGTCTGATAGCGGAAAGCCAAAGAATCCACCCGTCATCCCGGAAGTCGAGGCGCAGCCGAGACTATCCGGGACCTCCATCAGCGAGCCGAACCTGCGGCAGATCCCGGTTCGGAGCGCTGCTCGCCGATGGCTCGCATCGCTCCGACCGGGATGACGGGTGGAAACATAGGCTGAGCGGTATGACCCCTTTGCCGACACATCGAAACGTGGTCCGCTCATCGGGCGATCTCCGCCTCGACCTCGCCTACCTCGCGGTCCTCGACGCCGAGATAGGCAGCGATCACCTTTGGATCGTTGCGCACGCTGTCTGGCGGGCCATCGGCAATCTTCTGTCCGTAGTCCAGCACCACCACGTGGTCCGAGATTTCCATGACAACGGACATGTCGTGCTCGATCAGCAGGATCGACAGCGCGTGCGACCGGCGGATCGATTGCAGCAGCTCCGTCAGGCCCGCCGTCTCGCGCGGGTTCAATCCGGCGGCGGGCTCGTCGAGACACAGAAGCTGCGGCTGGGTGCACATTGCTCGCGCGATCTCGAGACGGCGCTGGGCCCCATAGGGCAGGTCGCCTGCGGCATCGTCGGCGCGGTCCGTCAACGCCGTCTGTTCGAGCCAGTACTGCGCCCGCTCGACCGCCTCGCGCTCGGCTGCCAGGTAGCGGTGCGCGCCGACGAGGCCGAGCACGGTCCAGCCCGAGGCGCGCATCAGGGGGTTGTGCTGCGCCACGATCAGGTTCTCCAGCACCGTCATGCCGGGGAAAAGGCGGATGTTCTGGAAGGTGCGGGCAACCTTGGCGCGCGCCGCAACCTCGTAATCCGGCATCCGCTCCAGCAGAAAGATCGACCCTGCGGCGGTGGCACGCGAGCGCCTGCCGGACGCTGTGAGCGCGTCGAGCTCCTGCGGCGCCGGCGGGCCTCCGAGGCTCAGCACGATGCGGCCGCTGCTCGGCTTGTAGAACCCGGTAGTGCAGTTGAAGACGGTCGTCTTGCCGGCGCCGTTGGGGCCGATGATGGCAGTGATTTCGCCGCGCGCCGCCGAGAACGACAGATCATCGATGGCCACCAGCCCGCCAAAGCGCATGGTCAGGTGCTCCACCGCGAGAACCGGATCGGTGGCGCTCATTTATCCGCGCCCCTCCTTGACGAGGCCGGCATGGATGGCACGCCGCTCGCGCAGGAAGATGGAGGGCTGGCGCGTCGAGATGAGGCCCCGCGGCTTCCAGATCATCACCACCACCATCGCCAGACCGAACAGCAGCATGCGGTATTGCGTCGGTTCGAAATCGCGGCCGAACACCTGCTTCAGCCAGTCGAGCTCGCGCAGGATCTCGGTGCCCCCGATCATGGCGACGGCGGCAATGGCGACGCCGAGCTGGCTGCCCATGCCGCCGAGCACGACGATGGCAACCACCACTGCGCTCTCCATGAAGGTGAAGGATTCCGGACTGATGAAGCCTTGCCGGGCGGCGAAGAACGACCCTGCGAAGCCGCCGAAGCCGGCGCCGAGGGCGAACGCCGTGAGCTTGGTGTTGGTCGTGTTGATCCCGAGGGAGCGGCAAGCGATCTCGTCCTCGCGCAGCGCCTCCCAGGCCCGGCCGACCGGCAGGCGCCGCAGCCGCAGCGTCACCCAGTTGGTCAGCAGGGCCAGTGCCAGGATCACATAGAAGAGGAAGATCGTGCGGTGCAGCGGTGTGAACTCGAGGCCGAAGAACGCGGCAAATCCCTGCTCGCTGTCGTTGAACGGCAGGCCGAAGAAGGTGGGCCGCGGGATCCCTGAAATGCCGGCATAGCCGTTGGTCACCGGCACCCAGTTGATCAGCACCAGCCGGATGATCTCGCCGAACGCCAAGGTCACGATGGCGAGATAGTCGCCTCGGAGGCGCAGCACGGGAAATCCGAGCATGATGCCCCAGAGCGCCGCGAAGATTCCGGCGAGCGGCAAGCAAATCCAGAAGCCGAAGCCGAAGTTGTGCACGAGCAAAGCCGTGGAATAGGCACCCACCGCATAAAACGCGGCGTAGCCGAGATCGAGCAGGCCAGCCAGGCCGACGACAATGTTCAGGCCCCAGCCCAGCATGACGTAGATCATGATCTGGATGCCGAAATTGTCGATCCACTTGATCGCGCCGGCCCGGCCGGTCAGCGCCAGCGCCAGCAACGGGTACAGGACGAGCAGGATGAGGCCGCCGACCGCAAGCGCCTGGGCGAGCCGGGTGCTTGCGGCCGCGGGGCCGGCGGGCTGCCGCTTTGTGGTGGCTGTACGGCTGGGAAGCCTCGGCCAGATCAGCAGGTAGGCAAGCCGCGCCGCAAAGGCCAGCCCGACAGCGATCGCCACGTAGTCCCAGCGCGGCCGCAGATAAGGTTCGTTGTTGATATTCTGGTCGAGGCGCAACGCCAGGATCGGAACGGAGAGGCCAAGCGCCAGCAGCCCCGTGCCGGCCGCGTCCCTGATAGCCGCCGCCAAGGGGCGTGCGACAGGGGGGCGTTCGGCGGCAGCCATCGGCCTCACACCTTCTCCACTTCGGGTTTGCCGAGCAGCCCTGAGGGGAGGAACACCAGCGTGATCGCCAGGATCGAGAAGGTTGCGACGTCCTTGTAGTCGATGGAGAAGTAGGCCGACCACATGGTCTCGATCAGGCCGATCAGGAGGCCGCCGAGCACCGCGCCGGGCAGCGAGCCGATGCCGCCGAGCACGGCGGCCGTAAAGGCCTTCACCCCGGGCACGAAGCCGTCGTTGAAGTGCACGACGCCGTAGTAGATCATGAACAGGAGGCCGGCGACGGCGGCCAGCGCAGCGCCAAGGACGAACGTGAGCGCGATCGTCTTGTCCACGTCGACGCCGAGCAGCGCCGCCATCCTGCGGTCCTGCTCGCAGGCACGCTGCGCCCGTCCGATGGTCGTGTTCTGCACCAGGTACCAGAAGCCCGCCAGCAGCACGGCGGTGACCGCCACGATCAACAGCTGCTTGTGGGAAATCGTGACGCCGTAGCCGCTGCCATCGCCAAAGGTGATGACATCGCCCAGGATTGCCGGCGCCGGCTTGTAGCGCGGCCCCTGGGTCACCTGCACCAGGTTCGAGAGGAAGATCGACATGCCGATGGCCGATATGAGGGGCGCGAGCCGGAACGAGCCCCGCAACGGCCGGTAGGCCAGCCGCTCGATCGCCCACGCCCACAGCGATGTCAGCAGCATCGCCAGGATCAGCACGATGAAAAGGGCGATGGCCAGCGAGCCGATCCCCAGCACCTGCGTCAGCACCATCAGGAAGATGAGCGCGATGAAGGTCGAGAGCATGAAAACATCGCCATGGGCGAAATTCACCATGCCGATGATGCCGAACACCATGGTGTAGCCGATGGCGATCAGCCCGTAGATGGAGCCGAGCGTGACGCCATTGATCAGCTGCTGGAAGAAGTATTCCACGGGTGCGGGCCCTGCGTGCGAGACGCGGCCAAGCTAGCAGACCCTTCGGGGTGGCCACAACGCAGCGCAGATGCCGCAGATGCAACATTTTTCAGGCAGCCTGCCTATCGGATGGCCGACTCAGGCGAGCAGGCGGCGGACCTCGCGCCGCAGCGCCGGCAGCATCTCGCGCTCGAACCACGGGTTGGCCGCCAGCCACGCGTTGTTGCGCCACGAGGGGTGCGGAAGGGGCACGTAGCGGGGCCTGGTTTGCGCTTTCGCCAGGCTTCGCCAATTCTTTACGATTTCCGTCATCGGGCCCTTGCCCGCCTCGCCCAGATGCCAGCGCTGGGCGTAGCTGCCGACCAACAAAACAAGCTCGAGTTGCGGCATGGCAGCGAACAGGCGACGGTGCCACGCAGCCGCGCATTCGCGCCGCGGCGGCAGGTCCCCGCCTGCGGCATCATGGCCGGGAAAGCAGAAGCCCATGGGCACGATGGCGATGCGGCGCTGGTCGTAGAACTCCTCGGGCGCCAGTGCCAGCCAGGCCCTCAGCCTGTCCCCAGAGGGGTCGGTGAAGGGTATGCCTGAGGCATGGACGCGCACCCCGGGGGCCTGGCTGCAGATGCAGATGCGCGCCGTCGCGCTCGGCCGCAGCACCGGTCGCGGCTCGTGCGGCAGCGGCGGCCCATCCGGTGTGTCGCGGCAGATGCGGCAGGGGCGGATGTCGCGCAGTAGGCGTTCAAGTTGTACCAACGCGCCATGGTTCATGCGGCCGACCGCCGCCACCTGAGCGGCTTGACGTCGACCTTGGCGCGGCGTTCGGCATGCCAGAGATCATACTGCATCTGCAGGGCGAGCCAGATACGCGCGCCGTTGCCCAGCGCCTTGCCGAGGCGCTGAGCCATCTCTAGCGAGACGCCGCGCTTCTCGTTCACAAGTTCAGAGAGTGCGACGCGGCTCACTCCCAGGTGGGCGGCGAGATCCTTGATGGTCATACCGAGGGCGGGAAGCACATCCTCCCGAATGATCGCGCCCGGATGAGATGGCGCGAACGCCGGACCTCGCATGACGAGGCTTTCATTCTCCATGATAGTCCTCCATGGCGACACGGATGACATGTGTGCCATCCCATTCGAAGACGATGCGCCAATGGGCGCGGACCGTGACTGCGAACTGGCCTTTGCGGTCACCCTTCAGGGCGTGGAAGTGCAAGCCGGGCAGACGCATCTCCTCCGGGCGGCCGATCACGTTGAGCCTTGAGAGAATGCGTTTGATCTTTGGGACGGACGGGTCGATGCCCTTCGTCTTGCCGTCCTCCCACAGGCGTTGCAGCGCTCCATCTCTGAAGCTCCTGATCATCGTCGCAATGTGACACGTAACGCGTTACGCGTCGAGGCAAGAGCTCCGCTTGGTCGACAACGCGCTTCTCGCTTGAGCGAGTGGCCAACTGCGCCATCTTCGATCTCTGCCGCCAGCTCATAGGTCGACGGCGAGCCCGTCCTCGGCCAGCAGCACGCGTGTATCCGCCACCTCGCTGCGCCGGGCCAGCATGGGCTCGGCCATGTGCGTGAGCATCACCCGCTTGGCGCCGATGCGGTCGAGCTGGGCCTGGATCGTCTTCCAGCTCATGTGGAAGCGCGGCTCGCCCTCGAAATGGTAGCACTCCATGATGTAGAGATCCGCTCCGCGCCCGGCGGGCACCAGGCTCTCCGCCCATTCGGTGTCGCCGGAGAAGCTCAGCAGCTTGCCCTCGACCTCGAACCGCAGCGCGTAGGATGGGGCGCCGGACGGGTGGCTGACCTCGAAGGGGATCGCCCGCACCGGCCCGACGTCGAAAGGCTTTTCCCGGGCGAACTCCCCGAACCGCAGATCGTAGCGGCGCGGGACGCGGCTCGAGCCGGGGAACAGCGCTTCGATCGCGGCCGTGAACCGCGCCTCGATGCCCGCGGGCCCGACAATGGTCAGCGGAACGGTGCGTTTCGCCACATGCTGGGCGTGGATGAGCCACCAGACCAGCCCCGCGTAGTGGTCGCCGTGCAGGTGGGAAATGAAGATCGTAGGGATCGAGTTGGGGTCGATCCCGAGCCGGCTGCAGCCGATCAGCGCGGTGGCACCGCAATCGATCAGGAAGCGCGTCCCGGCAGCCTCCACATGGTAGCAGGTTTGCAGGCGGCCGCCCGAGCCGAACGCATCGCCGCACCCGACAACGCTGAGCCTCATGGCAAGACCTCGCGCATCGGTCTGCAGTCTCACGCCGTCGCGCTTGGCCGCGCCGATACGTCCCGGTACCAGCGATCGAGGTTCTTGAGCTCCGCGGGACGCTGAATGCGCGCGGGCTTCATGAAGTCTATCGCCACCAGTGCCGTGATATCGGCAACTGAGAACTCATCTCCGGCGATGAACGGCCGCGTCGCAAGCTCTCGGTCCATGAAACTGATGATCTCCAGCGCCCTGGGCTTGTTGGCCTCGCCCCACGCTGCCACCTGCGGCACCTCGAGGTGCGCCATGGCCGGATGCAGGTGCCGGAAAGCCTGTGCCACACTGAGCAGGAGCCCCAGCTCCATGCGCCGGTTCCACATCTCCACCATGGCCCGACCTCGCGGTCCCTTGCCGAACAGTGCGGGCTCTGGCTGGATTTCCTCGACATAGCGGCAGATCGCCATGGTCTCGGCAATTGCGGTGCCGTCGTCGAGGACGAGGACCGGGACGCGCTGAAACCAGTTCAGGTGGCTGAATTCGGCGGTCTTCAGCTCGCCCTTCATGAGGTCCAGCTCCTCGAAGGGAACTTCGAGCCCCTTCTCGGCGAGAAAAACTCGCACCCTCCGCGGATTGGGCGCGGCTCGGGTCTGCAGGATCTTCTTCATGAGTTTGGCGCTCCTTCGAAAGTCGTAGAGGAGGCGCCACGAAGGCGCAAGCCGGGCCCTGGATAACCCAAACTTAAGAATTTGCCTGGACCCTGCGCCAAGTTGCCGACCACGGCGAACTATTGTCGGATGGCCGAGTCTATGGCCGAGTCTCGAGAAGACGCGACTCCAGGCATTGGAGCCGCGGCCAGCCCGTGCGCCCGCGCCAAGGACCAGCGGGCGGCGGCGCAGCAGCGCGTGCGCGAAATTCGCGCGCGCCTTTTGCAGGCCTCCGTTCTCAAGCCTGAATTCGAGTACGAGCTGCTCTGCATGCTGGCGCGCAACGAGCTCTCTGCGCGCGTAACGCTCCCGCTGCTCGCCGTCAGCTTCTCGCTGGCTTCGATGTTCTGGGCTCCGATGCTCCAGGCAACGGCATGGCTGGCAATGGTCATTGCCATGAAATTCTTCATGATCGCCGCATGCCGTGACTTTCTCTCCAGGCATCGAGGCGAGGTCAACGCCGTCCACTGGCGGCGCAGGTTTCTGTGGCTCGAACTGGCGAACGGCATGACGTGGGGCGGCATTGCCGTGCTCGGGTTGGGCACCGCCGACGCAGCCAGCCACGTCTTCATGCTGGCCTCCCTGATCGTCCTCCTCGCTATCCGCATGACCTTCGCCTCGGCGGTGATGAGCGTCCTCTCCGCCGGTACCATTCCGATAACCCTGGCGGTCGTGGCGCGCCTGCTCGCGCAGGGAGATCCGTTCCATCTGACCATGGCTGCGATAGCGGTTGGCCTGCACGCCTGCTTCATCTTCCGGGCCAAGGGCCTCAACGCCACGTTGCTCGCTATGCTCGAGTTTCGCGCCGAGAAGGATGCGCTGATCGCCGAGATCGAAGAGGCAAAAGCCATCTCCGACGAAGCCAGGCGGCGCGCCGAGGCCGCCAGCGCGGCAAAGTCGCGGTTTCTTGCAACCATGAGCCACGAGCTGCGCACGCCTCTCAACGCCATCCTTGGGTTTTCCGAGGTCATGAAGGGCGAGTTGCTGGGCCCGATCCGGAACGGCAGCTACAAGGAGTACGCGGCCAACATTCACGACAGCGGCCGCCACCTGCTGCAGCTGATCAACGAGATTCTCGATCTCTCCCGCATCGAGGCCGGCCGCTACGAGCTGCACGAGGAAGCGGTCAACCTCGCCAGCGTTGTTGAAGACTGCATGCGCCTGCTGCACGTGCGGGCGGAGAGCAAGGGCCTGCACGTGGCCGTGGTGTCCAGCAAGGGACTGCAGCCGCTGTGGGCAGACGAGCGCGCGGTCCGGCAGATTTGTCTCAATCTGATTTCCAATGCGCTGAAATTCACCCCAAGGGGCGGGCAGGTAACGGTCACCGTTGCAGATGCGTCCGACGGTGGACAAGTGCTGGTCGTCAAGGATACGGGGCCTGGCATCCCGGCGGAGGAAATGCCAAGGGTCATGCAGGCCTTTGGCCAGGGTTCGCTCGCGCACCAGACCGCAGAAGGCGGCACCGGTCTGGGCCTGCCGATCGTCCAGAGCCTGGTGAGCCTGCACGGTGGGACGTTCGAGCTGCGCTCGGTGCTGCGCAAGGGCACCGAGGCGGTCGTCCGGCTGCCGCCGAGCCGGCTGCTGCATGCCATGCCGCCGCCGCAACCTCAGGAAGGAGGATCTGCGCCCCAACTCCGAGGACAGGGGACGTTGCACAAGGAGGCCGGGCTGTGGTGGCGGCTGAAAGCGCGCGGGGCGAAGCAGCATGCGGCAACGGGCAGTTGAGAGTCAGCCAATGTGCATTGCCATGCGGTTGGCCGCTTCCTACATTTGCGGATCGGTGTGTGGGCATATCCCACTATCGTCGCGCAAAGCGGTCACGGTTCATGCAGTCGCCTTGCACCGGCGTTTGTCTGATCGATCCCGGCACGGGCTTGTGCGCCGGCTGCGGCCGGTCCATCCAGGAGATCGCGGGCTGGCGTGAGATGACTGATGACGAACGGCAGCGTATCATTTTGAGCCTATCTGGCAGGCGGCGGCAAGCGCGCCTCGCGGCGGGGAGGTGAGCATGGCAGCGTGGATAGCTTTACTGCTTTTGGTGGTCGCCGGGTTGGCGCTGCTGCTGCGCACCGATGCGGGCACGATCGCGGGCTTTGACGCCTCCGACTTCGCCATCGTGGTCGGGAGTGTGGCGTTGCTGATTTTCATCGGCTCCGCAGTTGCCGGCAGCTATCGCGGCCGGGCAGGTCAAGCTGCGCGCGACATGTTGGCCTGGGCCCTCGTAGCCCTCGCCCTCATTACCGGATACAGCTTCCGGGACAAGCTTTTGACCCTAGGCCATCAGGTGCTTGGCGAGTTGCTGCCGCCCGGCAGTGCGCTGCGCGGCGAAGCCCAGATCGAAGGCGAGCGATCGGTGAAGATCAGGAAGCGCCCCGACGGCCACTTCATGGTGAGGATGGAGGTGAACGGCGTTGCGCTCCACATGCTCGTCGACACCGGAGCCTCAACCGTGGTTTTGAGGCCGGAGGACGGCCAGCGCCTGGGAATCGACGTTGACCGCTTGCGCTACCAGGTACCGGTGCAAACGGCGAACGGCACCACTTACGCGGCAAGCGTGCGCCTAGAGAGCTTGAGCATCGGCCCAATTAGGCTCAAGGACGTCGACGCATTGGTGGCCAAGCGGGGCGCTCTCAGGGACAACCTGCTGGGCATGAGTTTTCTGAATCGCCTGAACTCCTACGAGTTTTCCGGCGAGTACCTGACACTGCGCAAGATCTGACGTGGCGGAGACGACGAGAGCGGCTTCGCTGTGCCGGAGCGACCGCTCCCGAAGTCGGCTGCCAGCTGCTCTTGCCGCCCAGCCGCGTGCCTCACGCACCGCGGCAACGAATTTCGCCACTTGGTCCAAAGGTTAGGATGATGCTCCCCAAGCCGCGCGCCGACTTGAGACCCAACACGCCCGACTTCGAACGCCTCCCGCTTGTCAAGCCCACGGGGTTTCGCGAGTACGACGCGCGCTGGCTGTTCCCGGC
>Ga0247727_10013728_pt1 | contig 13586 bp, 12 predicted proteins | sample WisWelCaveWW1625_FD_202498 | JGI IMG/M metagenome (GOLD analysis project Ga0247727, IMG submission 202498) | Biofilm microbial communities from Wishing Well Cave, Virginia, United States - WW16-25 | ecosystem: Environmental > Aquatic > Deep subsurface > Groundwater > Cave microbial mat | place... | reverse complement strand
GAATGTTCGCGCGCAAGCGGCGAGCGCGTTGGGTGAAATCAAGTCCAGTGATGCTCGCGTGGTCGGCGGGCTATTAGCCGCGCTGAAAGGTCAGAATGATCATGTTCGCGCGGAAGCGGCGGGCGCATTGGTCAAATTAGGCCAAAGTGATGATCGCGTGGTCGGCGCGCTGGTGGCGGCACTGGAAGATCAAGATGGAGATGTTCGTGCGCAAGCGGCGGGCGCGTTGGGCAAATTAGGCCGAAGTGATGCTCGCGTGGTCGGCGTTCTGATGGTGGCACTGAAAGATGACTGGTATGAAGTTCGCGCGCAAGCGGCAGGCGCGTTGGGCAAATTAGGCCAAAGTGATGATCGCGTGGTCGGCGCACTGGTGGCGGTGCTGAAAGATCAAAGTAGTAGTGTTCGCTTGCAAGCGGCGGGCGCGTTGGGTGAAATCAAGTCCAGTGATAATCGCGTGGTCGGCGCGCTGGTGGCGGCGCTGAAAGGTCAAAATGAAAATGTTCGCTGGCAAGCGGCGGGCGCGTTGGTCAAATTAGGCCAAAGTGATGATCGCGTGGTCGGCGCGCTGGTGGCGGCGCTGAAAGATCAATATGGAAGTGTTCGCGAACAAGCGGCGGGCGCGTTGGTCAAATTAGGCCAAAGTGATGATCGCGTGGTCGGCGCGTTGGTGGTGGAACTGAAAGATGACAGGTATGAAGTTCGCGCGCAAGTGGCGGGCGCGTTGGGTGAAATCAAGTCCAGTGATTATCGCGTGGTCGGCGGGTTATTAGCCGCGCTGAAAGATCAGAATAAGGATGTTCGCGCGCAAGCGGCGGGCGCGTTGGGAAAATTAGGCCAAAGTGATGATCGCGTGGTCGGCGAGCTATTAGCCGCGCTGAAAGATCAGAATGAGTATGTTCGCGCGCAAGCGGCGGGCGCGTTGGGAAAAGTAGAACGGGTTAAAGCGTTACCTGAGTTGTTATTGTCCTTAAAGCATCCCCTGAGCGGCTATCGCACCGGTGCGGCACAGGCGCTGGCGCAAAAAGATATTCCAATCGATTCCACTTTGCAAGTCATTGCCAAGCTCAAAGAAGATGAGCGCCCATGGGTTCGTCTCGGCGCGTGGGAAGCCTACGAACTGCTGAAGCCGCGCCGCGAGGCGGAGAAGAAGTCTGCGGAACTTTTTCATGAGGCTGATTCGCTGTTTGCCAGTCGTCAATATTCAGTGGCCAGTAATCAGTATGAATCGGCGTTTGAGAGCAATCCCAAAATCACGCACACGGACAGCCTGAACGCCGCCCGCGCCAAATTCCAGCAAGCCCGTTGCGCCGCCAAACTCAAACGAGCCGTTCCTGCTCTGGATGATTTGAAAATCGCTTTCGAATACAATCCCCCCTTGCGCGATACGCTGCAAGCGGAACTGGCGCAACCGAACAACGACTGGGCGATTTTGCAGGGGAACTGGTATTTGCGGGAGGTGTTGTTGAGAAAGTAGCTGGTTGCTGGTCGCTTGTTGCTGGTGACTGATTGCTTATTGCTGGTCAATCAACGATAGGTCATTTGATCTTGCGGAAAACTTCTTCATGAGAAAAAACTCGGCCGCGGCGGTAATCTTCTCGCGCTTCACGAATGCTGGCGAGATATTCGGGACTTGTCGCAGCCAGCAAATCTTCCAAAAAAGCTAAACGGTCGCTCTTTTTCATCTTGAATTCTCCTCTGTTTTCGAGCTGTTGGTATTATAGCGAAGATAAGCAGATTCTGCGCAAAATGCAATCCAGATTTCATACTGGAAGTCGCTATTAAAGCCAGCTTGATTGACAAAAAGCAAACTTGGTTTTGGACGGAGGCCTGGCAGAGGATGGAAAGAGAAGCCGACCGTTCCCGCACTTTCGAATTCGATAATGTGAAAGATGCCCTTGAATTCTTGCACAAGTGAAGATTCGGCTCAAGGAAACTTTTAGGAAGTATGAGTCGTGTCAAAAAAGTCAATCGTCCATGCGATGGCCAGCAAGACTTCTGCCAATTGTTCATCATTCAACACGCCTAATTTGCGTTCGAGATAACCCACTTCTATCGGTTGAATGAGATGCGTTTGAACAATCGTATCTTTGGCCAGACCGCCGGCGCCGGATGGGAGCAAAACATGATTAGGATAAGCAGCGCGTTCTTCAACTTGGGAGGAAGTACACGGAACGACTAAAATGAGCCGCCCGCGATTGAGTTCATTTCGAGAAACGACCAAGGCCGGACGTTCCCCGCCCTCGTAAAACGACGCCCACCAAATTTCTCCCTGTTTCGGGTATTCCGCCATTATTCAACCTGTTCAAGTTGTTTCGCCAAACGCCCGCGGCAGGCGCGAACGAACTCGATGTCCTCAGCTTCAATATCCTCAGGCAAAAAACGTTTGCCATTTTTAGCCACCGGCGCTAAGATGGTTATGATAACACGCGTACCATTGGCAATTCGTATCGCCTCCGGCAATTTGACTAATCCACCTTGAACTGTAGCCGTCACGGTAATCATTTTAAATATTCTCCAAATTAATGTTCTTGTGTTCTGAGGTAATCTAACAGATTTTGCATATAAAACGCAAGAAAAATCTACAGTTCCCCAACATAAATAAACGCCCTTCCCTGAAATTCATTTCTATGGTCGAGACAATCGATCTCCGTGCATTGGTAACGCGCCAAGGCAAACGCCGCCGCCAGTTGCTCCGGCCGCTCGAAAAATTGGGTATGATAATTATCCGCGTAGAGCCGGAATTTCTGTTTGGGCACGAGTACGACGATTTTCTTTCTCGCGACGCGTTTTAGCTCGGCCGCGGCTTGGTCCAAATCTTTCACGTGCTCGAGCGTGTGGCAGCAGGTGACGTAGTCGAAAGTCTTATCGGAAAACGGCATGTTTTCGGCAAAGCCTTGTTGCCACGTTATCTGCAAGCCTGCCGCTGCCGCGCGCTCTTTGGCCAATTGCAAAGCTTGCCGGCTCACGTCGAGGCCGGTCACGCGAAAGCCGGCCTGCGCCAGTTTGATCGCCAGCGTTCCCATGCCGCAACCGGCTTCGAGCACGGAGCCGGTTTCACCCAACGCCTGAATGATCATGGCCGCGTCGGTTTCTTCGAGGCAGTCGTTGCGGTGATGTTTCCACACGTCGTCGTAAGCGCGCTGCCATTCTGCCTCTGAAAGCGAATGAAATTTTTTGCGCCAATCCACGTCGAACCACTCGCCGAATTGGCGCTGCAGCGTGCGCCGCGCGAAGAAGCGTTGGTTGACGGCGCTGAGGCGGTCGCGCGCCCAATCCGGCAAGGCGCGCTTGAAACGAAGATAAGCTGTGTGCAGTTTCGGCATTTTTCGGCTGGAAATAATTCATAAACCACTAAGACACCAAGCCCCAAAGTTTTTTCTTTGTGTCTTGGTGTCTTGGTGGTAAAATCTGCGAAAAATCCAGGTTAAAAAATCCCCGCGGTCGTGTCATTTTTTTGAAGTCATACGACGCGCGCCAGGCACTGTTAGTCAGGCGTTAACGGCTCGTCGCCACAATTCAAAGGCCAGCCACCAGTGAATTTGGCCGGCCAGCTCGGTTTGGCCGCGATAAAATTTTTCCACCAGGTTGCGAATGAAAGAATAATCATACGCCGGATAAGATTTGACCGACGTGGAATTCGCCAGGTCTTGCACCTCCGCCGCAATCTTATGCAGCAAGTCATCGGCGCTGGTGTCGGTGAAGGCTTGCCCGAGCTGGGTTTTCAGCTTCGTCCAGGCCCAGGCCGGAACGGTGGAAAAATAAAATGGATACGTCGTCCCTCCTTTGACCAGCGGGTAACGCGCCAGGCGCGGAAACCGTTGGCGAATCAGTTGGCGAAATAGCCGGCCGTTTTTTCGCATCGTGATGGGCGTCTGAAACAGGCGGCGCAAAAACGACGGCTGGGCAAACGGCATGAAACTGAGGCATTCGCCGTCCAAGCGGCCTTGCTCGAAACCGTAGGCGTTCGGCAAGCGCGTTCGTATCGCCAAAAGATCCAAAAAATTTTCAGCGCCGATTTCCTGAATCGCGGGCATCTCCCGCCACAACGCGGCGATTTGTTCTTCGACGCCTTGCCGCATCTTTTGCAAAACTTCCGGAATAAAGATTGGCGGCCGCTGAACGCGGAGATAAGGATAAATCAGCTTGGGATCGCCGCTCTGCAAAGCGGCTTTGCCTTTGAGCAAAAACCGGTTGAGAAACTGCCGCCGCGCGATTTCGCCGAAACCGCCGTCGAAAATGATTTTTTTGCGGTTGTAAAGTTCCGCGCCATAGCGCAATTTGAGCATGGTCGAGGCCGGCTCGATGAACTGCGTTTGGCCGGCATAATCGTGCAGAAGCCGCATACACGCCGGCGCATCGGGAATCGGATCGTCAAAATAATCCTGCCGGAGATTCGCATGCGAGGCGATCACCCGCGAGAGACGCACGTCGGGATCATCGGGAACGCCAAAAACATGCAAAGAAAACTCCGCGCGCTTTTGAGAAGCCAACAAAGCCAGCAGCGTGCGCGAATCAAACCCGCCGGAAAGGCCCAATGAAATCGCGCGCTCGCTTAGGATTGGGTTCAAAAAAGCCTCAAGAACTGCGACGATGTCTTGACCGTCATGACCCGAGTCCGGCGTCCAGGGCGCGTGATGAAATTGCGCGGAAACCGGCGACAACGCGACAATGCCATTTGGCCCGAGCCGGCGGACATTTTTCAGAAAAGCCTCGCCGCCGATTTGATTGAAGGTCAACCAACTCGAGCCGCAGGCGGCAAAATCCACTTCGTTCTGCCGGCGCAGCTTTGCCAACCAATCCAGCCGGGTTGAAAAAACGGTTCCGCCGTCAAGAGAAGTGAGAAAGAGGGTGCGCAAGCCAAGCTGGTCGGTAAAACATTCGATACGTTCCGGTTTCCATCTGACCGCAACAAAATGGCCGTCGAACTGTTTAAGCGGCGGCGAGGCTGCCGACAAAATCTGCTGCCAATCGGCTTCGTTCAAGAGCCGGCAATTGTGCCCGCTTCTTTCCAATCCGACGCCGATGACGGCCCATCCTTCATCACGCTGCTGATTTGAAAACAAGCCGTGCCAGCAGGTTTCCGGCAATCCTCCGGCCGCAAAGTACGTTGTGGATGAATGAAAGGCGACTCGTGGCGCCGGATGCAAAGCTTGGAAACGGCCGGCGTTTTCAGGAGACAAATGGGGGCCGATGAAACCGATGAGCCAACTCATGATCACATTTCATCCTGGATCGTCGAGGCGTGTTGTTCAGTGTGAGATGATGATTTTGCGCCGCGTTTATCAAACAGCGCCGATAACCGCCTCAACTCGCCTTTCTCGAAAAAGCCCATCGCAAACAAGAGCATTGGAAAAGCCAGCAACAGCGCGGCTTTCTGCCACGGCGCGGGCCAAATCCAGTAACCGAGCATGAACACGGCCGCGGCGGCCAAAATCAATTTCACCACTCGCGTCCATTCGTACGTGATGTGATACAAGCGCTGCGCCACGAAGTAAAGCGCGACGGCCATGGTCAAATAGGCCAGCGTCGTTCCCAGGGCCGCGCCGTTCATGCCGAGCAGCGGGACGAGCGTGTAGGTCGCGGCGATTTTGACGCCGAGACCAAGTCCGGTGATGAACGGCAGAGAAGAGGTTTTCTCTTCGAGATAAACGCCGATGATGAAGTTAACATAGGCGCCGAAAAAAATATAGGCGAGCAAAATCGCCGGCACGACCGAGGTGCTGTTCCAATAGGCCTCTCCGAAGAGAGTAAACGAACCGAGGCGCAAGCGCACCAATTCGTCGATGAACAGACTCGCGCCGAGAAAGCAGGCGGCGCACACCAGCAAGAACAAGGTGAAGACGCGGCTAAAAATGGCTTTGGCGTTCGGCTCTTTCGCGGTGCTGAGAAAAAACGGATGCCAGGCAAAACGAAACGCGGCGATCAAGAGGTTCATCAACATGCCGAGCTTGCAGCCGGCGCCGTAAAGGCCGACGGTGTCCAAATCAGTGAGCTGTTTGAGAATGAAGCGGTCGATCACGTCCACCAAAAACACCGACAGTGTCGAGAGCAAATAAGGCAGGCCGAATTTGAGCAAATCGAGATAAACCGCGCGCCGCAGCGTCGGACGCAGATGGCGCAGCGCCACCGGCAGCAAAGTCAAAAAGGTGAAGACGGAGGAAATCAGATTGGCTTCAAACACGCCGGTCACGCCGCGTCCGAGTTTGACCACGAAAAAATACGTCGTGAGAAAATTGACGATGACGTTGGCCACTTTGAGCGCGACGTAGAGACGCGAACGCTCTTCGGCGCGCAGCAAAAGAAAAGGAATGATGGACATGGAATCAAAAAGCAAAATTCCCGCCATCAGGATAATCACATGGCGATAGGCGGAGCTATCCAACATCCAATTCGCCAGCGGGCTGGCGAGCAGAATGCTGAACGCCAAAATAGCCGCCGACAGCAGCACGATCGACCAAAAGCCGGTGTTAAAGATGTGCCGTTTGTCGTCCTGGCTGTCGGTCAAAATGTAATAACGCAAAAAAGCGGCATCGACGCCGTAGGTGGAGATGATCGTCATGATGCCCAACCAGGCGAGCACCAAAGTGACGACGCCGTAATCGGCCTCGGAAAGAAAATGCGTGTACAGCGGGAGCAGCAAAAAACTGATGGCGCGGCCCAAAATCGTGCTTATGCCGTAAACCGCGGAATGACTGGTGAGGCGTTTAATGCTTTCGAACATGCCGGAACAAAATTTCAACAAACTTCGTTAGAGTCAATACAAGTTTCCGCTTATGAAGCTCGGTTAATATACCGAGCGCCGGCTCCAAAGTCAAGCTTTTCATCTTTTGTCTCGCACTTTCCACCTCTGCTTCACCCGCTGTTGATCTGTTAAAAGAAAAAGTGTCTTATGGCCGGTCGCTTGAATTGTTGACAAATCATCAAGCGACTCAATTTCAGCGACCGGTCAATGCACATCTTAAAGACTCAATCAGCCACTCATTAAATCGTGGAGCCTTTATGATTCAAGCCCAAGCCCGCAACAAGCTGAATCAGGATGATTTCCAGTTCATCGTGACGGCCTTGCGCCGGCAAGGGGAAAAGGACAGCACCATTTTGCATTTGCTCGCCGATGACGACATGCGCGACGCGATGTTGGATCATCCGCGGCTTTTGGAACACCTGCTGGAATTTCGCCAAACCACCTCGATCTCGCCTTTTCTATATTTCTATATTCTCGCTCGTCACGCTTTGCGTGAGTTTAAAATTGACAACCGCGCGGTGGCCGATTACGTTGCGACTTTGCTGGCGGAATTCGGTCACGGCACTCGCATGAATCGAATCGACCGCCACAGCACGAAAGAGTACCGTTATTTGGTGGATCTGATGGCGGAGTTATTCGACGCTAATTCCGAGCAAACATTTTACGTGCAAAGCCATCTCGGCAATTACGCGCTGTTTCTGACCGGCGTTTTCCCCGATCAGGTTTATCATCGCGCCAAGTATCATCCGCCGGCGCCGGATTTCAGCTATTACGAGCAAGTCGGCAGCGCCAATTTTCAGCGCGCCTCCCAGCATCGGATCGCCGAGAAATATCGCCTGGCGGATATTCTCTATCTGCTCGGCCAACAATTTCGACAAGTGCGCCTGGCGCTCAATCATTTGACGGATTCATTTCTCCATCTCGACCGCCATGCCGGCGCCACCGATCGCGTCATACGCCGGCTGGATAATTTTCGCGAAAAGCGCGAGCTTGATCTGGAATAATTTTAAAAAAGCTTTGAACGCGGATTGGACGGATTTACGCGGATTTAAACCCACGATAGAAATCCGTGAAAATCCGCGTCATTCGTGTTATCCGTGTTCAAAAATTTTAGTGTCATGTCTCTTCTTGCCGACATCCAAACGCTCACCGAGCGAACGTATCACCCGACCGGCGTGAACTTCGAGGAATTTTTGATCAGCCGTGAGCGGTTTCGTTATCTGTCGCAGTTCGATCAGCGCTCGCGCGAGCTGCCGGATTTGGCGCGCGTGTTCTTTCGGATCGCGCGCGGCCGGTTGCACGTGGGCATTTACTATTCAACCGAGCTGATCGAGGCGCTGGAGACGCACGACCCGCGCACCGGCCTTTCCGAGAAAAACATCACGGCCTTTCGGGTGTTCATCGAAGAAATCAACCACGCCGTGCACGGCGCTTTGAAATTCATGGAGGGCCAAACGAACATTCACGGTGAGAATTTTGTGCGGGATTTGGAGCTGCAAGCCAAGATTGACGGCTATTTTTTGCTCAAATATTTCGTCGCCTATTTCAATCGGAGCCGCCAGCTCGAACAGATGGATCGTTTGTGGCTGCGCCATCATCTGTTTGAATGCGACGACACCGACTATGATTCCCCGGAATTGGCCGGTGTCTACGGCGAAGCGCTGGCCTTGAGTGAAAAATACACGCGCTTCGTCGACGGCCTTCCTCCCCACGAGCGTCAGCAGGAATTTCGGCGCTTTCGTTGCCTGCCGTACGAGCTGAAGAAACAATATATCAACATGGTGCCCTGACACGGAGGCGCCGGAGCCAAACGCATTGCAAATTTTAAATTGAAAATTTGCAATTTGCAATTTGCAATTTACGCGACGCTGTACAGATACAACATCTTGCGCACCCGCTCTTTCAACGTTTCGACGAGAAAGGGCTTGTCGAGAAAATCACTGCGCGAATCCTGCAGCAGCGGCGCAAGTTTTTCGGTATCCTTGACGCCGGTGAGCAGCAGCACCGGAATGTGAGAAATGTGCGGATCGGAGCGGATGGCGCGCAGCGTTTCGGCGCCGTTCATCACCGGCATGACGAAATCCAGCACGACCAGATCGGGCAGCTCACGCCGAATGATTTTCAAGCCTTCGCTGCCGTCGCCGGCTTCCAAGACTTCGTAATCTTCCTGACGCAATGTATGCCGAATCAGGCAGCGAATCGGCCCATCGTCGTCGATGGTGACGACCTTTTTTCCTGACTGCTTGGGGAACGGTAGGTTGTCTTTCCTCATCTTTTTCTCAGGGTTCACGTCGATTTGTCCTTTTCCCCTTATCATGATTTTTCACGATCAACAGGTGGTCGGGGCTTTGACAAAATAAAAAGGGCGTATCGCCTCTTCGTTATAAAACGGCATCGCCAGTTCATCTTTTCCGCTTCACAACGAAATTGCGACAGCCCTCGACCCGACCACACACACAATTCTCATACCCAACGCCTAAGCTCGCACTATGCAACAACCGTGAACTTCTTAACGCGCGTTAAAATTTCACCGAAACCTCTTAGGCTACCCATCCGACCCAACCTACCTTGGGTGTTATAAAATACTTCGTATTTTTTTCAAAGTCAAGGAAAAATTCGTCACATTTTTACGGCACGTGCTGCAAAATTTCGATAACGATCCTGCCGGCACAGGCTTCGCGCAAAAGCCGTTGCGTTTCTTCCGCGCGCAGCAATCGCACGGCGATCACCTGCGAAACCTCGCCGCCAAAATTTTCCTGCCGCAATTCCGCTCCGATCAGGCGCAAAATTTTTTGCACCGCCGCGCTTTGGGCATACGCATAACGCAAACGCAGCGCTTGTTGCGGAAAAATCGGCGTCAAAGCCGCCTGCCCAATCGCTGCCGCGACGGCTCCGCCGTAAGCACGAACCAATCCGCCGGTACCCAATTTCGTTCCGCCAAAATAGCGCGTCACCACCGCCACGACGTTGGTCAAATGCCGCCGTTCCAAAGCCTGTAAAATCGGCCGTCCGGCGGTGCCTGCCGGTTCGCCGGCGTCGCTCGATTTCGCGACGAGCCGATCATCAAAGCCCACGCGAAACGCATAGCAATTGTGCGTGGCGTCATGGAATTGTCGGCTGCGTTCGCTGATGCAGGTTTCAGCTTTCTGCCGAGAAGCGGCCGGGCGGAGAAACGCGATGAAGGTCGAGTCTTTGACCTTAAGCTCGGTCTCAACCGGCGCAACGATCGTATAATATTCGTTCATCGTAGTACAAGTTAATAGTGCAAAATTTAGGATATTTTGCTGAATTTGACAAACACTTTTTCCGCTTGCATGTTTGTCCGCTGGTTGTTATTATTATGAAACATAATTTTTGCCATCAAAGAAAGGAAAGCAACATGCCAATGTCGTCGAATCATGCTGTGGTTATTACAGGTATCGGCTTGATCACCCCCCTGGGTTTCAAAGTGGAAGAAAACTGGCGCGCGCTGATGGAGGGCCGTTCGGGAATCGACACCATTCAGCGCTTTGATGCCTCCGCCCTGCCGGCGCGTTTCGGCGGCGAAGTGAAAAATTTTGATCCGAACAATTACATGGATCCGAAAGAAGTCCGGCACTACGATCGCTACACGCATTTTGCGGTTGCTGCCGCCGACGCGGCATTGGCCGATGCCGGGCTCAAACCGGCGGATCTGCCGAAGGAAAAAACCGGCATGGTCGTCGGATCCGGCATGGGCGGCCTCGAAACGTTCATGGAAAACGCGCGCAGCTTGATTGAAAAAGGCCCGCGCCGGGTGTCGCCCTTTTTCGTTCCGGCGACGATCACGAATATTGCCGCGGGATTGTTGGCGATTCGCTACGGCACCAACGGCGTCAATTACGCCACTGTCTCGGCCTGCGCCACTGGCGCGCATGCGATCATGGATGGACTGATGCTGCTTCGTCAAGGTATTATGGAGGTCATGATCGTCGGCGGCTCCGAGGCGGCGATCACGGATATCGGCATTGCCGCGTTTGCAGCGGCGAAAGCCTTGTCGCGAAATAACGAAAATGCACGAACCGCCAGCCGGCCGTTTGATCTGGCGCGCGACGGTTTTGTGATTGGCGAGGGCGCAGGAATTTTGGTTTTGGAAAAAAAAGACCGCGCGCAAGCCCGCGGCGCCCGCATCTGGGCCGAAGTCTGCGGCGCCGGCGCGTCTTCGGATGCGTTTCATATCACCACGCCGCCGGAAGACGGCAAAGGCGCGGCCCTGGCGATGCGCATGGCCTTGGCCGACGCCGGACTCAAACCGCAAGACCTCGGCTACATCAATGCGCATGCCACCTCCACCCCGCTCGGCGATAAAGCGGAAACCTCGGCGATCAAAGCCGTTTTGGGCGAGCATACAAAAAATGTCGCGGTCAGCTCGACGAAATCAATGACCGGACATCTGCTCGGCGCGGCCGGCGCGGTCGAAGCGGCATACACCGCGATGGCGCTGTATCATCAAATGCTGCCGCCGACGATCAATTTGGAAAACGTCGATCCCGAATGCGATCTCAATCACGTCGCCAATAAGCCGCGCGCGGTTTCGATGCTGTATGCGCTTTCCAACAGCTTCGGTTTCGGCGGCACCAATGCCGTGCTCACGTTGGGTAAACACGAGAAATAAACAACGCAAAAAATTGAAAATTTAAAATTGTAAATTTTCAATTTAAAATTTACAATTGGAGTCACAATGATACAACCTTTTCCCACCGGCGTGCAGGTTCAAACCAAAGTCCAGTCCATCGATCCCGCCACCGGCGAAGTTTGGCAAGAATACGACAGCGCGACGCCGCAGCAAGTGCATGACGCGGTGGCGAAAGCGCGCGCGGCGCAGCAAAGCTGGGGCGCTTTGCCCTTCAAGGATCGTTTCGTCCCGTTGCGAAAATTGTTCAATCTTTTGTTTGAACGCCGGATGGAAGTTGCAGCGCTGATCACGCGCGAAAACGGCAAGCCGGCCGCCGAAGCGTTGGTTGCCGAAGTCATCGTCAGCCTCGATTTGCTCAAATATTATCTGCGCTACGCGCCGGTTTGGCTGCGCACGAAAAGGTTGCCGCACGAAAACATCGCGCTCAAAATGCGGCGCGGTTATGTTGCTCGCGAGCCGCTCGGCGTCGTCGGCATCATCGCGCCGTGGAATTATCCGCTCATGCTGCCGCTCGGCGGAACCATCGCCGCGCTGATCGCGGGAAATGCCGTCGTGCTGAAGCCCTCGGAATTTACGCCCGCGGTTGCTTTGGAAATCGAAAAACTTTTTCGTGAAGCCGGATTGCCCGACGGCGTTTTTCACGTTGTCGTCGGCGATGGCAGCACCGGCGCGGCATTAGCGACGAGTGACATCAACAAAATTGTTTTCACTGGAAGCATCGCGACCGGAAAAAAAGTGGCGGCCGCCGCCGCGGAAAAACTGGTTCCGGTGGTCATGGAATTGGGTGGCAGCGATCCGATGCTCGTGCTGCGCGACGCCGATCTCGAACACGCTACCAGCGGCGCGATTTGGGCGCGCTTCATGAATTGCGGCCAAAGCTGTGTCGCCGTCAAAAGAGTTTTTGTCGAGCAGGGAATTTACGATTCGTTTGTCACCAAAGTCGTCGAGAAAGTCAAACGCCTGCGTCTCGGTCCCGGGAGCCATCCCGACTCCGAAGTTGGTCCGATGATTCGCGAGCGGCAAATCGCCGTGCTGGAATCGCAGCTCAACGACGCCATCGTCAAAGGCGCGACGGTTCTTTGCGGCGGCAAGCGTCGCCCGGATCTCGGCCCGCTTTTTTTTGAGCCGGCGGTTGTTGTTAAGGTGAATCCGACGATGAAGGTTTTACAAGAGGAAACTTTCGGCCCGCTGCTGCCGATTGTGCCGGTGCGCAACGTGGACGAAGCGATTGACCTTGCCAATTCCACGCCGCACGGCCTCTCCGCGAGCATTTGGACGAGCGATGTGAAACGCGCCCGCGAGTTGGCGCAGCGGATTGAAACCGGCGCGGTGCTGATCAACGACGCCGTTAGCCACGTCGGCGCGTGCGAAGTCCCTCACGGCGGCGCGAAGGCCAGCGGCTACGGCCGCACCCACGGCCGCGACGGTTTGATGGAAATGACGCGCACGAAATACGTCGACCTCGAGCCGAAAACGTTTGTGCGCCGGCCGTGGTGGTTCAGCTACAATCAAAAACTGCTGGCGCAACTGAATCGCTTCGCGGAATTTCAATTCAGCCGCTCGCTCTTGGAGCGCTTGCGCGGCGTGCCCGCGACGGTGGGGTTGTTGCGGAGGAAGACGTGGCTGTGAGGGCGGAATGAAAGTTGTTCGTATAGACAATCGTTGACATCAAATCAATTGGGATGATGTATTTTCCAATCGCAAACTTTATTTTTATTCTACCTCGACTAATAGACCGTAAGCCTCTTTTTCATCGGCGAAAATAGTCAGGTCACGTTCCACATCTGCCAAAGGCAGATTGCGAAAAGCCTCCCAGCGAGCCAGTGTTTGCTGAATTTTTTCTTCCGGAACTACTTTAAAAACCTTTTCAGGCATATCCAGTAATTTGCCATAAACAATATTTCTCATTCGGCGAGACTCCTGCGCATCTTTGCGAATAACAATCCCCGCTTTCATAACAAGCTCACGTAATTGTTTGATTTGATCCGGATCGACTTGCTGCGCATATTCCGATTTAAAAAAACGCTGAGCGACATCCCTAACTAGTTTCAGCTTTTCTACTGCACTCTTATCACTTGGTGAAAGCGCTCTATCTATCATTTCTTTTGCATCATCTGCTTTATCCTCGAGTTGTAATTGCAACGCTTGAGCAAGAATTAATTCAAATTTCATTTTGTGATCTGAAACTTC
>Ga0247727_10013727_pt1 | contig 13587 bp, 10 predicted proteins | sample WisWelCaveWW1625_FD_202498 | JGI IMG/M metagenome (GOLD analysis project Ga0247727, IMG submission 202498) | Biofilm microbial communities from Wishing Well Cave, Virginia, United States - WW16-25 | ecosystem: Environmental > Aquatic > Deep subsurface > Groundwater > Cave microbial mat | place... | reverse complement strand
CGAAGCCCAATATCCTGCGCCAGGGACAAACGCTTGGGTCAACGATACGATCCGAGTCACGATTTCTAATCCGCTTGATCCGACCACGGTATCCGGCCGATCCGTCACCGTAACAGACGGCTTTGGGGAAAACCTCCCCACTCAGGTCCGATTAGACGATGATCAACAAACGATTCGGGTGACGCTGCTGGCTCCTCCTGCAATACCGGCCCAGATGACGATCACATTAGACGGATCGATCCGCGATATCAGCGGGAATGCGTTGGAGGCCGCGGCGTGGTCTTGGTCGATACCGACTTGGAATCGAATCGAGGGTAGCGATCCGACCGTCGATTCGATCAAGACGTTTTCTACATTCAGTCAGCTCATGGCTTTGGACAAAAATGACCAAGCGATCATCGCGCGAACGCTGGTTCCTCAAGATGGTATCGACATGCATGTTGAGGTTAGACGAATCGGCGGACCGGTACCCTTCAACTATGAGGGCTTACCTCCTCCTCCGATTGATACGATCCCGTACATCATCGGACTGGTGTTGGACTCCAACGACAACCCGGTCCTGCTCAGACGATATAATAGCTATCTGGCGCCTTACACGCGGACATATCGGGTCGAACGCTGGACCGGTTTCGCTTGGGAGATAGTCGCGAGTTCCGCCACTGAAGAATCGGTTCTCACCGGAGAAATCGAATCGGTAGCGCTAACGATCGACGATGCTGATCGACCGATTCTGAGTTGGGTGGAGCGAAACGTCGTCGGTGAGAATTTTCTCAAGCTACAGGCGAAGCGCTGGAATGGGGTCGCGTGGGAGGATCTCGCGAACCCCTTGCTGCTGGGCTATGTAAACTATCAAACAGCCGTGGCGGCATTTGCGTTAAAAGCCGATGGCCTCCCGGTGGCCGCCGTGCGAAATCGGCTGGACACCGGTTTCCAACTCTACGAGCTCAACAGGGGTTCTCCGGATTGGCAGGAATTGGGACCCGCTTTCGATGTCTTTCGGATAGCGAATGGAGAAGTCTATTATTCGACGCCGGCGTCGACAATCAGTGGGCTTAGCCTCGTGCTTGACGCGAACGACGTTCCGGTCGTGTCCGTCACGACAGGGCAAAACCCCGATCAAGGCCCGGTCAGCAACTATCTACGGCGCATGATTGTCGCAAAATTTGCACAAGCGGGTTGGCATACCTTGGGTAGTCCGTTCGATTTTGCGAGCCCGAATGACACCGTGTCGAATGGACTGATCGGATCTGGCGGAGCGAACAATCTTGTCGCCGCCTGGACGGAGGTCAGCACCGAGCGGATTGAGGCCCGCATGCGATCGGCGGAGTGGGATGGTGCCAGATGGCGATCGTTTGGAGATGCGCTGCCGCTCGTGTCGGGCGGAAGGTCGCTGCAGATCGATACACTCGCCATCGATAGCCATGGTGATCCGGTGATTGCGCTCAGAGATTATAACACCCGCTCTGTTCCAGAGTCGGTCTATCGCTTGAATCGAAGCAGCGACAATCCCAATCGGTTGCCTTTTGCCACGCTTTACACCACCACCTGTCGCATTGACGTCTTAGCACCGGAGAAACTGTCCGCTACCGGTTGTTTTCGCATCGATCAGAATCGATTGCGCGGTGGAACCGGCCTACAACCTGTCGATGGGCTGATTCCCTACGATGTCAATGCCCCCCTTTGGTCAGATGGGTCGTTGAAGCAACGTTATGTCGTACTGCCAGAAGGAGAGACGATCAGCTATACCGATCGTGGCGCGCTACAGTTACCGATCGGAGCGATCCTGATCAAAACCTTTGCGATTCAGGCGGATAACGTCTACCTCAACGCGCGTCTTGCTGCGCTACCGCTTGAGGTGCGATTTATCGTCAGACGCGGAGCGACCGAATGGAATTTCTATTCCTATATGTGGGACGAAGACCTCGGGGACGGCATCCTGGTCGATGAGAATAGTCCCGCCCAACGGAGCTACCAACTTCGCGATCTTTTCTTAGCGCAGAATACGACCTATACCCATGTATTCCCGAATGCGACCCGTGGTGAATGCACGCAGTGCCACCGTGCAAATGCTGGAACCATCTTGGGTTTCCGATCGGCTCAACTTGATCGGCGGCAGGTTTACAACGATGCTTATCTGGTTGATAACCAGCTGACAGCGTTGGGAAGCGGTGGACTCTTTGGTGTGACACTTCCCGCAGAGTCCGGCCGGACCCATCTACCGCTTCCAAGTCCGTTTGATACGACCCAATCGTTGGAGGTAAGAGCGCGAGCCTATCTGCATACAAACTGTGCGCATTGCCATCAGCCGGGCGGGGTCAGTATGGACCTCCGGTACGAGACGTCGCTTGCCGATTCAGGGTTATGTGGTCGTATCGTTCCCGGGGCTTATGATCAGTCCGCGATTTGGCAGCGACTGTCCCGTGACGGCCGTTTTGGACCGATGCCACCGTTGGGAACAAATCTCGTCGATCCGGTTGGATTGTCGGTGATCACCGATTGGATTAATTCGCTGCAAACGTGTCGATAATAGATTGGTCGCTCAATACCCCCGAAGGGAGGTATTGAGCGACCATCATGGATCTGCAACCCGATACCCGCTCGTGGGGATCGGGTTTTTCATCAAGGAACGATTTTGATGGGGACTGTTCTTAAAACGTCTCGCCCCACGGGCTTATCATCGATCAGTCGTGTCGCGTCATAAAGAACAACCTCTAGCTGATAGGCTCCAGGCGGGATCTCGGCCCATTCGATCTGTGACGGATATGAAGGATCGCGTCTCTCGCCAAGGTCAAAAAGTCCTTGATACTGCAAATAGTCGTTTGGCTGCTCGATCTTGAATGCACTGAGACGAAGAATTTCACCACGCGAGTCTTTGAGTTGAATCACACCATGCGGCAGTTCGTTGGTTTCGGGAAGAGCCGTGGCCTGGTAAACCTCCCATGAAAAGCGCAGTCTGTTTCCTGTCGCCTGCTTTGAAACAGCACCCGCCATTGACGGCAGGGTGTTTGTTGTCAGCAGTTGAATATCACTCATCATCAGTTGCGGGCTGTTGAACGATCGATAAGACACCGACTCAGAAATGGCAAGCTGCCGCGAAGGTTCTCGACAGTCTTGAACCAGTAGCCGGATCGTCACCAACTCTCCGTCGGATATCGATCCAGCTGGAACGGTGGGGTAGAGTCCTACCTCGAAGACGGCATTCGGCCGTTTGGAGAAAATCGATCCGATGCATGCATCGGGCGTGATGACCTGGTCCGAGGCGATAATCCTACCGCTGGAGTCCACGATGGCCACCGTCGTCTGCAGATTCAGCATGGCGCTGTAGTCCGTCGCAGCGTTACCTTTCTTGCCTTTTACGGGGACGATATCGCGACTGAACGAACTGAGCCGTGTAGCGGGAAAAGCGGTTTGAATCGCGAAGATGGTGCCGTTGCCTGTGGATAACCTGCTTTGCGTAATCGTGAGCGATAATGGATCTTGCGGTAGCGTCTTTTCGGGCTGGAGAGTGGCCGCACAATATCGACTGGGGCCCGAGAGCGCTGTGTTGAACCAAAGACGGTCTTTATCCGAGCAGGACGTTTGACGCAGCGTCGCAAGGATGAACTCCCGAGCCGCTGGCGGAAGGCAATGTTGTGCCACCAGCCCGACCTGATCAAGGGTGAGCCCTTCTTTTTTGAGTTGGGTCAGATAGGTGAGCACCATGACAGCATCAGCCGCGCGTTCTTTCGCGAGCAGTTCAGATATCGCTGGGGTGGATTTGCCGAACAGCGCGATGCCAAAACCGTCATTGAGTTGGGTGGTGAGCTGAGGATTGGATAACCAGCGGCGAAACTGAACCACTAGCGGCCCATTGTCTGCCATCGCGTCGATAACGGCGCCATGAACCGCAAGTTCTTCCAAATAGGTTTTTAACCCTTCCTTTTTTTCAAGCTGATCGGCGATTTCCTCTAGGGATGAAAAAGCCGAATCGAGGTAGTAGCCGCAATCGCTAAATCCAAGGGTCGCAGCGAGAAAATGACCATATTCGTGGGCGGGAGTTGCCAACAAGGTCAGCCCGTTTGCGTTCTTAAAATCGTAATGTGTGGCGTTGATAATCGGAATGAGTTGAATCGATTGAGAGTTGATGTCCAAACGATGTCCCAAGATTCCAATCGCATGGATGAACCAGTCCCCTACTCGTTCGGGTTCTGCCAGGCGTTTCTCAACAGCGGCTCGGGGGATGAGGTCGTTATCCGTCAGAAAAAGCGGAAGTTCCGCATCGAGAATCGGTGCGGTCAGTGTATACCGTCGCACACTTTCACGGTTAGCGCCCCAAAGCTTAAGGGTTCCTTCGGGTAAGCAAGCCATCTCACCACCGATGGTGGTAAGCGCTGCTTTTCGTGCGACGTAACATCCCCATTCTGTGCGATCGATTTCTTCCAATGATTTTTTTTGGCGATGCTTGTTGGTATCGACGCGGCGCAAGAATTCGTAGAATCGTTCCGCTCGATCCGTTAGGGCGGTTTCGTCGGTAACCGGGAATAGGCTGGCATAATGGGGAAGCGTAGCCAGGTCAGCGATCGCGAGCGTTTTTTTCCCGAAGCGACCATCCTGATGACCATCTCGTTGGTCACAGGACTGTAACCGTTCGTACCAGGTCTGAATGTCTTGCTGAGAAAACGCTGGAAGCCGAATCACCGAATCGGTCATTGACACCACCTTCATCGGATGAACCAGGTCTAAACGTTGTATCGACGACCGGTCGATAAAGTTTCGCTTTTCTTGGGCTAGTTATTGGGTAGCGGAGCTGCCGATTTAGTTCCCCTGCTACCGGAAAATGATCAAAAAGGTCTGACCACTGGCGCGAGATGGCTCAAGCGTTGACAGGTGGTTGGGTGTTCGTGCATGGTAAATGCCGTTTTGAGCATTTCCGCTGCGTTATCATAAAAGTGATTGGTATGGATTGCTGATGATTGCCGGAGGTCGGCTATATGGCGTAGGAGCTCGAGCATTTGGGGGTTATTCCTTGAAACAGGACCCATTGCACAGCGCGGCCGTTCCTTGACAGGTCGAAGATGGTTAGTCGGCGCCTTGATCCTTGCCGCCGTTTATTTTTTGGCTGGGAGGATTGCGTTGCTATTGGCCATCCCCCCTGGCTATGCAACGGCGGTGTGGTGGCTTAGGGGCGTTACGACTCTTTGGGTATCGCTTATGGCCAGGGATTTTCCTCGGTTCATTATTGATCAATCTCCCGACTGCATTACACGCGCCGACAAGCGGCAAGCTGATCGACTCAGTTCTAATGGTCATTGGAATCGCTTCGGGCGCAGCTCTACAGGCCGTGGTGGGGACCGGTCTCCTGCGTCGCTGGATTGAAGAACCGATTCGACTCATCACAGAAAAAGAAGTCATCCTGTTCCTATTGTTGGGTGGGCCGATCAGCTGTGTCGTTAGTGCGACCATGGGCGTGACAAGCTTATGGATCGGCGATGTGATTCATGGCTCAGACTTTCTATTTAATTGGTGGACGTGGTGGGTCGGTGATTCGATTGGGGTCTTGATTTTTGGTCCACTGGCGATCAACTTATCACTTAAATCGCAAGAAGAGTGGCGCAGGACGCAACTCAATGTGTCAGTCCCGTTGGGAGTTACATTTGTGTTGACGGTCGCCTTGTTTATTTACACGAACCACTGGGAGCGGAATCGAATCAAGCGTTCCTTTGAACAGCAGACGATCTACTTGTCTCATCTTATCGCGAAAACGTTCGACAGCTGTCGTGATGTTTTGCATTCCGTGGGAAGTTATGTCACGAGTTCTCCTGCGGTTGATCGCGTGTCGGTGCAAAAATTTGTGGATCTGCTTCTTCCTCGCCATCCCGGTTTAATGAGCGTGTCGTGGCATCCGGTTGTAACCCGCACGACCCGGGTTGAAGATCATTGGGGTCCGGCCACGCCTGACGCGATATCTCTTGCCCGAGATCACGGGGACGTGATGGCCATCGGGAGGGTCGACCCGGGTGGGGCATCGGTAAATCCGATCGGTTTTGCGATCGTTATGCCGGTCTACCGCCGCGGGGTACACCCCACCACCGTAACCGAGCGTCGTAAAGCTTTCTTGGGCTATACGGAAGCGGTATTACACATTCCGCAGATCATGGCAGTTGCGGATAATAGCGTTGGCCAGCAACGCCAGGCCAATCCGTTCGACATCGCACTCTATGATGAGCTGGCCGCACCACCTGAGGCGCTGCTCTACTATCGTGCCGCGGGGATGGCTGACGATCCAGAGCATGGTGTGACTAGCCGTGAAGCCGAGCACGAGATGGAGTTAGTTAAAACTCATCGATTTGATGTTGCTGGACGCCCGTGGGAGTTACGCTTCGCGTTGTCCAAGCGGTATCTATTTTCTAATCGTACATGGGTCGCCTGGGGCATCCTGGCGGCGGGGCTGTTGATTACAGGACTCTTGGGGGCTTTTTTGCTGATTCTGACAGGTCGAACAACCCTGATTGCTGAAGTCGTTGCTAAGCGAACCGTGGAATTGGAACAGACGACGCGCACGTTGCAGCAAAGTCGGGAGCAATTGCAGGAATCAGAGGCTCGTTTTCGATCGGTCACGCAAGCCGCCAATGACGCCATTATTTCTGCTGATGATCGCGGGTTGATCAGGCTATGGAACAATAGTGCGACGAGGTTATTTGGGTACGATGAAACGGAGGTGTTGGGGAAACTGTGGACCATGCTGATACCGAAGCGGTTCATCGACGTGCACCAGGTGGGATTCGACCGATATCGCGTTACGGGAGAATTGCGTCTATTGGGAAAAACGATCGAGTTGATGGGCATGAAAAAAGACCAGACGGAGTTTCCCCTAGAGCTTTCTTTGTCGAGTTGGACTTTTGCAGAGGCCAACTATTTTACGGCCATCATTCGCGACATGACGGATCGTAAACGTGCGGAGGCGGAGCGACTTAAACTCGCTCAAGTTGAGGAAAGCGTGCGGTTACGCGATGAATTTCTTTCGATCGCGTCTCACGAACTTCGTACACCGCTAGCCGCATTACAGCTCAAACTGCAAACAGCTGGTCGCATCGTGGAAGCGGATGACGGGCAAAGACTGTTGAAAGATCGAATCGCGAGGGCGTTGCAACAGGTGAACCGATTGGGGCGGTTGATCGAGGGGCTTCTTGACGTCTCAAGAATTACTGCGGGCCGGCTGCAACTGACGATCGAAGAGTTGGAGCTTGGAGAATTGGTGCGGGATGTGGTCGAACGGTTTCACGAGGAAGCGGCCGTCAATGGGAGTGAAATTCGGCTTCGTCTTGATCGACCGGCCGTGGGCCGGTGGGATCGCATTCGGATTGAACAGGTCGTTATCAATCTCCTGACGAATGCAATGAAGTATGGAAATCGTAAGCCGATAGAGATTACGGTTAAGCCGACGAAGGAAAAAATTGTGTTGATGGTCGAGGATTATGGGATCGGGATTCCTCCGGATCAAACGGAAAAGATTTTTTTGCGCTTTGAGCGAGCGGTCTCTTCGCAGAATTGTAATGGGCTAGGGTTGGGGTTATATATTTCGCGACAGATCATGGAAGCCCATGGCGGACGAATTTGGGCAGAGAGTGCAGGTTGTGTTGGTTCTCGATTTTACGTCGAACTTCCGTTGGCAAGCTGAGCGAGTGACTAGGCATGGCAACGAAAAAAAGAATTTTGGTCGTTGAGGACGACTCCGACGTACGGGATGCGCTCGTCGACGCGCTGGAGATCGGGGGGTATGAGGTCGCGACGGCCGCCAATGGAGAGTTGGCGCTAGGCTACTTGCGTCATCTGCGATCGGTGGAAATGCCTAACTTGATCCTGTTGGATCTGATGATGCCGGTGATGAATGGCCAGCAATTTTGTGCGGAGCAACAGAAGGATCCAGCACTGGCCACGCTGCCGGTGATTGTGTTCACGGCGGACGGCAGGCCCGAACAGAAAACAGCGGCGTTGAAAATCGTCGGTGTGATGCAGAAACCGATCGATCTAGATGAGCTACTCGAAACAGTAAGGCGCTTTTGCTGACATCGGCGACTAAATCCGAAAGCCGCAGTTGAGGCGATCAACGAATTGTGATTTTCAGGGATCAATCGGGGGAGGAGATAAAAATACCCCTTTGGGGGTATTGGGCGGCAGACCCTCAATGGGTTAAGCCGTAAAAAAGATAGTTGATGCCGAGGTGGAAGGCCGGCTTTACGTAAGGGTGGAGCATATTGCTGTAGTCCGGATCAAAGGCATGCTCCCAAGAATCGCCGATATCCATATTATGGTTGATGACGATCATGATCCGACCCGCGGGATGGAATAATCCTTTGATTTCGCTTTGCGTTTCAGATGTTTCATAGCAGCGATAGGCCGTCAGCGCGCGAAGCCCGGGGATGACGGGGGGAACGTCCGTGATCTTATACGGAATCTCAAAAATAGCGTGGGCAGGAGGAATATCGCGGATGGAGAAGCGTTTGCCGTCTAGCTCGAAACAAGCATCTTCTCCCGATCGCAGGTTGTGCGGTTCGCGGTGCAGTTCGGGGAAAACTTTGGGGAGTTCGGTATGGAGCAAATGATGCCATTCGTCGGGGCCATGAAAGTCGTCGATGATCAAGAACCCACCGCGTAACAACCATTCCCGGAGTGCCTCGGCTTCTGGCGGCGTGAGATCAAGATAACCGACTTCCGTCATCAGGGCCACGGGATAGTGTTGGAGCGATTCCGGACTAATCGTTGCGATCGTCGGTTCCCCAACGACCATCCCCGAGTGTACGTTGAACGCCTTGAATAGATTGATATCGGCTGCCGGCGCGTCGACGGACCACGGCGGGCTTGATGGTTCCCAGGCTTGAGCATTTTCAGCGTAAGGCGCATAGGTTCGAGTCGGCAGATAATGGAATTTCAGTCGAGCGAGAATCACCGGCTGATCCGCGAATCCGGTGGCGAACGACTGGGCGGAACCGTTTTGCGGAAGCGCCCCAGGCGGCTGTGGGGGATGTTGCGGAAGGCGGCTTGGCACCACCGGGGTACCTCTGCTGGCAATGAAGCAACTGAAGGGGGAGGGTGGGATAAATTCGGTGACAATCGTTGGATGCTCGCCGGTTAGCCACGACAAGCTGCAATATCGACCGCGTATGGTCACCATGCCACAGTGCTCCAGACCCACTATGGCTTTTGATCGACAAAATCGGCGGAAGAGTTTCGTCAATAACAAGCCATCATCCGTCACAGGTTGATTTCTCAATAGGAAGGAGTCCGGCCTCTGGAGAAAATTAGATTCACGTGCGTTTCGCAGTCATCCCGGCAGGCAGTTGGCCGGGATCCACAATCTCTTTGGCTCCCTGGATCCCCATTTATATCGGTCCCCCGTACATGCGAATTCTTGGGATCAACCGCAGAGCGTTCGCAATCGTTCAGCCTTTATTAGGAGCTCTCAATTCAACAATACGCGTCGATTGATTGGATTTGTTGCTCGGGAGAAAAAGACACTGGGGGACAGACGCCTTGCGGCCGGCGTTTTCGTTTGGTTCCAGGCAGCATTAGAAATCAGACCCTCCGAGAATTGGCGCTGCGGAAAACTTTCGACTATGACATGAGAACCAACAACGGAGGAGATAGATGAACAGAGATCTTCTAAAAGCTGAAGAGTTGTTGGAGAAGATTCGAGGGCTATCACCGGATAAAATTGCTGAGGTCGTCGATTTCGTCGATTTTTTGGCCTCTCGCAGTTCAGATCGCCGACTGACAAAAGCGGTGGAAAAGCTTTCGGGACCGGCTTTTGAGCGCGTATGGGATAACGCGGACGACACAGCGTATGACAGACTTTAACTTTGGCCAGATCGTGTTGATGCCGTTTCCGTTTACTGATCAAACGGCGAGTAAGAAGAGACCCGCGGTAGTTGTTAACTCTTCATCCTATTATCGGTCACGCTCTGATCTGATCGTAATGGCCATCACAAGCCAGATTCATGCGAAGACGTTTGGTGATTTCGTGATCGCGGATTGGAAATCAGCCGGACTGCTTTAACCATCGGTGGTCAAGCCGGTGATTGCAACCGTCGACAAAACTCTCATACTAAAATCACTGGGGCGATTAAGCGAATCGGATCAGAATGAGCTCCGAAAAGCAGTTTCGGTTCTGTTTGGTTGATCGATCCTTATCTCCGCGACATTGGATGCAGCTAGATTACGTTTTGTGATCCGGATTGCCCGGTTCGACACGGCTTACCCTGTCCCAGGGCCATTAAGGCCCACGACCCCAGGTGTGACCGCCGTGGCGAAGTCTACTGGAGCCGAAGAGGAGAGTCGAACTCCTGACCCCCTCCTTACCAAGGAGGTGCTCTGCCCCTGAGCTACTTCGGCAAAAAATAACCCGCCGGTTATAGCGAATGAGAGGAAAAGCGTCTACCAATTGATTTTTGCTCAAGGAGCTGGCTATCATGCGCCACTGTTAACGGGCTTCAGGGAAGGAGTTCTAGCCATGCCATCGGAAACGCGGCCAGTACGGGAGCGTCAACTCGAATTCGCGGAGCAGCGCCTTAATGAGACCCTCGCCGCCTTAAAAGCGGCAGGTGTTCCGACCGAGAGGCTTGCCAAACATGCGGCGGTGCGCGGCTTAAGGGCCAAATTGCGTCAGGCTAAACGCCGCATTGCGGCTTACGATACGCATCATCGACCCTCGGAGACGGCCACAGCGGCGGACGATCGCTAACCCGGCTTTTCATCAGTGAGCTTTGAATCAACAGTTACGCTCTTCTCAATGGGTGACCTGCGAGTTCCCCAGCGCCATGAGCAGAATCGGTGATGGGCGCGAGGACTGTTTGAGCAGGGAGTTACCCTGAGAAGAGTGTGTCGACGCCGGACTAACGGCCCCATTGTCTTCCGCCGTCGACCACTAATGTTTCGCCCGTGATAAAGTCGGAGCCTTCGAGAAGAAACCGCACGGCAGCCGTGACGTCCGCTGGATCGCCGATCCGTTTCAACAGCGACTGCTCGGCGAGCTTCGTTCGTTGCTGAGCATCAAGATCGTCCGCGGGGAGAACCGTTCCAATGGCGATCGCATTCACCGTAATCAATGGGGCTAGCTGTTTGGCGAGCGCCTGACTCATCGCAATCAGTCCAGCCTTCGACACCGAATAGGGAATATATCCGCTCCAAGGACGGAGTCCCGCAATATCGGCGATCATGATGATTTTGGCTTTCACCTCTGCTGAAGGTCCGTCCGTGGCATCAAGGAGACGACGGCTGACCGCCTGGGTCACAAAAAATGCAGCTTTAAGATTGATGTCGAGCAGCCGATCCCACGCTGCCTCGGTCGTTTCGCCGAACGGCGTTCGATCATAGACCGCGGCGTTATTGATCAGAATCGAGATCGGGCCGAGTTCCTTCGCGATCTCAGCAACCATCGGGTCGATGCTCGTGACATCGCGAAAATCAGCCTGGAACGCGTCAGCGTTTAGACCCAGCGCCTTGAGGTCAGCAACCGTTTGCTTGGCCGCATCACCCGACGATTGGTAATGAACCGCGACGTTTACTCCCCATTCCGCGAGTCCGAGCGCAATCGCGCGACCGATGCGCCGCGCGCCACCCGTGACGAGCGCGGTCCGACCCTTGAGTTTCATCGGCTCAAGCCCCTCCTCCCGGACGATAAAATGGTATTTCGTGCACCGTGACCCCCTTTCGAACGCCGTCAGCGACGACCTCAAGCCGATTGCCGACGGACGCATCTTGATACCGTAACATGCCGAGTCCGATCGGGCGGTTCAACGCTCGCGAAAAGGTGGTGCTGGTCAAGAGTCCGCGCTGCTCGTTGCCGTGAAGGATCGGGGTTCCTGCTGGAACGAGCTGCTCAAGCACAAAGCCCGCCAATCGGCGGCCGACATGTCCCAAATGGATCACACGCGCAATGACTTCTTGGCCGAGATAGCAACCCTTCTGTTGATCGATCGCGGCGTCGAATCCAAGTTGTAACGGTAGGTTCGATTCATCAAAGTCGATCTGATATCGCGGTTCAGCGGCTTCGATTCGGGCGATATCCAAGGCCCCATCGCTAATGGGAACGAGCCCGATCGGGTGTCCACGCGCCAAAAAGTCGTTTCGAATCGTCTGTTGGTGCTCGCTCGGTACGATCAATAACGCTCCCTGCTCACCGACCTGGTCGTACCGAACGATCAGCAGCGAAACCTCCGCAACCGTGGCGACGGTAGACGCGAGGTTGATCGCCGGAAACGGCAGGGCGAACTCGTTGAAAAGGGTCGGAGTTTCAGGTCCGATGATGCTCACCAATGAAAATGATGCGGCAAGGTCATTGAGCGACACCTGTTCGCTGATGAGGTGAGCCTGCAAGGTCTCCAGTGCCGTCGGTATCATCCGCTGATCAAGCAATGCGAGTAGCGAGTCCTCGAGCCGAAGCAGCCGCATATCCGCGATCAATCGACCATTTTTTTGCAACAGCAGCGAACGACAACCGTCGCCAATCGCTAACTGTGTCACAGCATTGGTTGTAAGATTGTGCATAAACGAGAGGTGGTCTGGGCCGCTGATTTCGAACAGCGAGCGATCGGGTGGAATGAACAGGGCCACCCCGCGGCGCAGTGCGAGCCATTCATCTACCACGAGATTTCTGCTTGTTGTTGCTGATTGTTTTCGAAGCGGGCAAAGACGAACAGAAGATCCGACAACCGATTGAGATAAACGATCAACAGCGGATCGATCGATTCTTGTCGACTCAGGGCGACTGTCGCTCGTTCGGCACGGCGGCATTGCGTTCTAGCGAGGTGGAGCAGCGCACCCGCAGGCGATCCGCCCGGAAGAATAAAGGTCTTTAATGGGGGAAGTTGTGCATCGAGCTGGTCGATCCACCCTTCAAGCTGCTGAATCGACGATTCGTCGATGCGGGTCTTTGGATCGGCACGGCGGTCGAGCCTGGTCTTTGGGTCGGCGAGGCGAGCACCCACCGCAAAGAGATCGCGTTGGATGGTCGCCAACGGTTTTTTGAGTTCATCGCTCTGAATGAGTGACAGCGCCGCACCGATCGCAGCATTGGTTTCATCGACGGCACCATAGGTGTCAACCCGCGGATGATCTTTCATCACCCGTTGACCACCAAAGAGTGCTGTTTCACCCAAGTCACCGGTTTTGGTGTAAAGTTTCATCGGTTCCTCTTGCGCGCATCAGGGTACGACTAGTGACGGAGCGGCGGCAAGAGCTGCCGCTTGAAGGGTAAGCCGAGCATGGATCGGACGATGATCGGACAGCTCAAGCGGGTCGACCGCCGCATCGTTCACGGACCAGTGGCGGCTAACAAAAATATAATCGATGCGTCGGGTCGGTTGATCGGCTGGAAACGTTGGAATATCGGCAAGTCGCAGGACATCGGTCAGGGGGCTTTGGGTGGCAAAGATTTCGATCGACCGGTCTCCGGTATAGTCGTTGTCGGGTTCGTCCGGAAAGCCGCGGGTCATACGCGCGGATGGCGGAAGGGCATTAAAGTCGCCCAGCACGATCAGGGGGGTCTTAATCGTCGACACGGTGTTGAGCAAGATCGGGATCTGTTCAAGCCTATTTTTCCCGCTGAACGCT
>Ga0247727_10013726_pt1 | contig 13587 bp, 7 predicted proteins | sample WisWelCaveWW1625_FD_202498 | JGI IMG/M metagenome (GOLD analysis project Ga0247727, IMG submission 202498) | Biofilm microbial communities from Wishing Well Cave, Virginia, United States - WW16-25 | ecosystem: Environmental > Aquatic > Deep subsurface > Groundwater > Cave microbial mat | place... | reverse complement strand
AAACCTCGAAGGGGACCTCCGGGAGGTCGGTAAACGCTCCCCGGCAGTTGGTGACGCGGGCCCGCAGAACGTGCGGTCCGGACTCGATCCCCAGGGTGGCCAGATTCAGCGCGAAGTTGATGGGCACGAGCGGCGTGGCCGGTCCAGTTTGCGAGCAGGGCCCTCCGCGGGCGGGCGGAATGGTCACCCCCACCGCGGCGTCGTCGACGAAGATGTCGATTCGCGAGAGGGCGGCGCCGGAGTCCGACGCTGTGCCGCGGCCGCGCAGAATCCCGCGAACCCGCTCGCCTGGAGACGGGGTTTCCAGGCGCCCTTCCGGAAGGCTCGAGTGGTTGAAAGGAGGCTCGATCCACACCGCGCCGGCGTTTTCCAGACTGGCCCGGCTGTCGTGCGTCGTCACGCTCTGCAGGAACGTATCGTGGCCGTTCGAGATGGCCACCACGGGCGTGGAGGTGAAGCCAGGGCAGCCGAGCAGTTGATTCAGGGAGCTGATCAGGTTCCGGTTTCCGGCGCCGTATTGCAGCAGGATGCGCCCGTCCTGGTGGAGAGTGACGGCGAAATTCACCGGCTCCGGCGCGACGCCGGCCTGCTGGGGAGCGGTTTCGCCGGCCCACCGGAAGGTGATCGAGTCCGGCGTGGCCTGGCTGCGGTAGACGTTCTCATTCGGCTGGGCGTTGCCGCCGGTGCTCATCGCCAGGGCCATGGGGAAGATGCCGCGGGCCGAGCGCAGCGTCTGCGGATCCAGACACCCTCCGGCCAGTGAGGAGTCGAAAGTCAGGGCGCCGGTGGTGTGGACGAACACCCGGTGGTGACGGCCGCCGAAGAAGGGGAACTCGAAGGGAAGCTCCTGGGCGGTGGCGGCCAGAACCGGCAGGCGCAGCCCGAGAGGGGTTTCTCCGGCGAAGCGGAATTCCGCCGGCGCCACGCTGGAAATGGCGTAGGCCGGCCGGAAGGCGACGTGGATCTGGTAGAGCTGGTGGCCGGCGCCAGTGTCAAAGTCCTGGTAGTAGGCTCCGAGCTGATCCCCGGGGACCAGTTGCAGGCGGCCGTCGCGCCGGACCGGGGAGGGGAACCCGGCCGTCGGGATGCTGCCGGCATACACGGATCCCTGCCGCGCCAGCTCCAGGACCTCCAGGTCGCCCGCGCTGGTCAGCAACTGAATGCGGGCGGTGGGCTGCGTGTAGTTGGCGTCCTGGGCAACGATGCGGATTGTTTCTCCCATGACGTACTCGGGCTCGAAGAAACGCAGGCTGCCGGCCGGCGACGGCGTCTCGAAACTGGCCAGCACGTGGCTGGAGGCGGCGCCGCCGCCCTGGGCCAGAACCCCGAGCCCGCGGCGGGCGAAGGCGGCCCAGATGCGGTCCTGGCTGGCGCCCTGGAAGCCGGCGCGGTCGGCCAGCAGGATGGCGTCGCGCATGTCCACCATGGTGGGCGCCGGCGGCGATAGCTTCATGCCGTCGATCACCAGCAGGCGCGCGCGGCGCCGGCCTTCCCGCTCGCCGAGCTGACGGATCAGCTCGGCGCGCATCTCGAGCAGCGCTTCCACCCAGATCTCGCCGTCCGCGTGCACTTCCAGGCGATTGATCACCTGGCCGAGCTGGGCGTAGGTGAGCGGGTTGACTTCCATGCTGGTCGAGTAGGGACGCGTGCGGATGCCGGCGCCGAATCCGTGGCGGAAATACTCCGCGATGGCGTAGCTGCCGTCGGGCGGAGCGCCCTCCGGGGTCAGGAACTCGATGGCGAAGAAGTCGCTCCAGGCCTCGCCCATGGCGCCGCCCTGGGGACCGCCGAGCTGGCGCACCAGGCGGGTGCTGACGCCGTGGCCGTACTCGTGCAGGATGACCTCGGCGTCGTAGGAGGTATCGATGAACAACGGCCCCAGCGGGGAGGTGGCGAGCAGGAAATGGATCCCGGAGGCGGCGCCGTCCTGGCGGGCGCGCGAGGTGAAGAAGGCGTTGTTGAGCGTGGCGGCGAAAGAGGCTGCGGCGGCAAACTGGCTGTAGGCCAGCATCGCATCGCCGTCGGCGCCGCCCCGGCCGAAGTTGTCCTGCTGGAAGTTGCCCGCCCCCTCGTCGAAGCCGATCTCGTAGAACAGGTCGTGGGCGCGGTTGGCCCAATAGAACAGATTGGCGGTCGCGGCGTCGGCGAACTGGAGAGGGTTCGGGGCGCCGTCGCCCAACTGGAGAGGAAAGCTGAAATCGAGGCCCGGGGCCAGGGCCAGGCGCGGAGGGGCGAACCGGACGCCCAGGTGGTTGGCGCCGGCGATCGCGTTGTTGCCGGCCGTGACCGCGCCGGCCACCCATCCGCGCGGCGAGGCGGCCGGATCGCCGGCAAACGATTGCTGTGTCCGCCCGACCAGCGGTGGCGCCGCGGCCAGCGCGACTCCCGGCTTCGGATTCGGCTGAGGGCTGGAGCGCTCGAACACCAGCCCTCGCGGGGCGGACTGGAACCAGGTCAGGTTCTGCTTGGACAGCGGCTGGCCGGTGGCGTCGTCGACGATGACTGCGTACTCGCTCACTCCGTCCTCGTCGAGGAGCTGAAACCGCCAGGCGGCGCGCAGCCGGCCGTTGGCCGGATACCAGACCGGCTGTCCGTCAATCTCCTCGCCGAAGCCGCCGGCGTGGAACCGGAGTGTTCCGCCGGGCTGGGCCGGCGCGGCGGGGAAGGGGATGAAGCGCTCGCCGAGGGCGGGATTTACCGCCGCAGCGGCCGCGCGCACCGCGCCCAGCGCCGATCCCAACCCGGCCGCGGGCGGGCCTTCCGGCATCTTGTACGGCCTGCCCCCGGCGTTGATCACCCGGCCCTCGCGGTCGATATTGACGGTCCACTCGACGCCCTCAACCTCCAGGCCTTGGAAGCGCTGCCGGTAGACAAAGTGGGTGACGCCGTTGTGGGCCGTGCGGTATTGTTTGGCGACAAAGGCGCCGGCCAGATCCAGTTCCGAGAGCTCGTAGGCGGGGGCCAGGCTGCGCAAGTAGCTGTCGGCGATGGCGCGGGGATCGAGTGGGCTGGCCGCGGTGAGGGGCGCGGGGCCGAAGAGGTGGTTGCCGATCGGCGTTTTCTGCGCCAGCAAGCCGCCCACGGAGAGGCAGGCCAGAGTGATGCTGCGGAAGCTCACCATGAAGATCCTCCTCGCCGCGTCGCAGTCGCCTGTCGGTCGAGGCGCCGGCGGTCAACTATTTACGATCTTTACGATACATGAGTGAGGAGCGTTCCGGCCGAACCCGCCGTGGCAACATACGCTTGACGGAATCCGCACGCCAGAAAGATCGAGGATCTGAGGGTTCCACCGGGAAGAGGAGGACCGGCAGGCGCCGAATGCAGGGTTCCTGTGAGCTTGAACACCCGGCATTGCCCGTTAGGGCTCTCCAACAATGGTCACTACGTCCTCGCCCACGATCGGCGTGCCTCCAAACTCGGCCTTCAGGTTTCCTGTGAGCTTGAACACCCGGCATTGCCCGACGGCGGCCGGCGGGCTGAGGGCGGCCAGAACCTGCCGGAGGTCGAACCGGAGCGTCAGATCCTGTATGCCGTCGGGGCCCGCTGTGCTGCAGTGGTTGTGGCAGTCGGTCTTGCCGGTGAACGGGGTGAAGGGCGCCGAGACGTCTTCCAGGCTGGAACGCAATGGCGCCACTCCCTCGAGGCGAACCGATGCTGGGTCAACTTTTGTCACATCCAAGGCGCCGGCGCCCACGATGGCTACGCTCATTTGGCCCTGATCCCTGGTGGTGAGGGGGTTGGGGCAGGACCGTGGCTTGATGTCGACCGGAACCGGCAAGACAGCCTCGCCGATCTTCGCCACGAAACCGTCGGTGATGCCGGCGAAGATGGTTTGGAAAGCGCCCGAAGTTGTCGGAAAGCTGGTGGCGTAGCCGGTCGCGTAGGTCTGGCCCGACGCCGCGGCGACATCCAGTCCGAATCCGCCGCCCAAGTAGGTGGAGTACACCAAAGCAGTACCCGCCGCATTCAGTCTAGTCACGAAGGGACCGAAGCCCCCGAAAGGAGCGAGCTGCAAGGCGCTGGCTAGGGGGAAATTGGCGGAGGTGGTGAGGCCGGTGATATGCGCGTCGCCCAGCGAATCCACGGCGATGCCGAACGCCTGGTCCTGGCCGCTGCCGCCCAAGTATGTCGAATACAGTAGGGCCGAGCCGGAGGCGTTCAACTTGGTGACGTAGGCATCGGAGACGCCGGCGAAGGTGGGCTGGAAGGCCCCAGAGGTAGTGGGGAAGTTCATGGAGGCGGTTGTGCCGGCCGCATACACGTTGCCCAAGGCGTCGATGGCCAGGTCATTCTTTGCGTTCCCAAAGACCTCGTCTCCACTGCCCCCGAGATAGGTCGAAAAGACCAGCCCCGAGCCGGCGGCGTTCAGCTTGGCCACAAAGCTGTCGAAGTCGCCGCCGCCATAAGTGGTCTGGAAGGCCCCGACTGTGGTGGGGAAGTTCGAAGAGCGGGTGAACCCGGTCACAAAGGCATTGCCCAAGGCGTCGACCCTGATATCGCTGCCCCGGTCGTCGCCGGAGCCGCCCAGGAACGTGGAGTAGCCCAGCGCGGACCCCGTTGGGTTCAGCTTGGCAACGAAAGCTTCCTCGGAGTTGCTGCTGGCGGCAGTCTGGAAAGCCCCCACGGTGGTTGGGAAATCGTAAGAGGTAGTAAGGCCGGTGACGTAGGCATTTCCTGTGCCGTCCAAGGCGATGCCGGATCCGTTTTCCACCACGCTACCCCCGAAAAACGTTGAGTAGACAAGCGCCGAACCCGAGGCGTTGAGCTTGGCCACGAAGGCGTCGTAGGTGCAGAAGAAAGGGCAGCTCAGTGTGGTCTGAAACGCGCCTGCGGTGACGGGAAAAGTCGGTGAGTCTGTCGTGCCGATGATGAACGCATTTCCCATGGCGTCCACCGCAATCCCGCGGCCATCGTCATCGTTGACGCCCCCAAGGTAGGTGGAATAGACCAGCGGCGCCGAACCCGTTGGATTGAGCTTGGTCACAAAGACGTCGACGAAGCCGGCAAGCGCGCCCTACGGCGCTCCCGCCGTGGTGGGGAAGTTGGTGGACAGCGTGGAACCGGTGACGTAGGCGCTGCCGGCGGCGTCCACGGCAATCGCCAGACCGGCGTCAAAGTTGCCGCCGCCCAGATAGGTGGAGTAGACCAGGACCGGATCCACGACCAGCGGCCGGGCTCGATCATAGGGGCCAATCCGAAAGCCAACCCGCCGGCCGCTTTTCTTGCGATAGGCCCCGGCGATCTCTCGCCGGACGCCGTCGACCTCCTGATAAACGAGTGGCCTTCGCAAGCGGACCGGACCGGCCGCCGTGCTGGCCACAAGATCGCCTTGCGGGTCCAGGTGGAGGCTGGCGGCGCCCTCGAAGTCGAGCGCGATCTGGCCCGGGTCCGAGCCGGGAGCGACGACCAGATCGAACTCCAGTTGCTCCTGGTTGCCGTAGTAGACCAGGTCGATGCCCGGGTACGCGTCTTTGTACCGGACCTTGGCGTACAAGGGGACGCCGGTCCTCCACTTTGTCGGATCGTTGCCGAGAAGATAGTTCGCTTTGGCCGGCAGCTCTTCCAATCCGACGGCTGCGGCGCGGCGGTTCGCCCGCACCAGCTTCATGCGCAACGCCGCGCCGGTGAGGCTCAGCACGGCTTCCCCCTCCGCCAGGAAAAGCGTGTAGCCAGGACCGCGCGACAGAAACTTCACGGCCGGGTCCGTTTGCCCGTGATTGGCTTGGAACGTCAACGGAAGTTTGACGAATGGTTGACGTGAGTTGGCTTGGCACACAGCCAGAAACAGAAAAGAAACGGCGAGGATGTGTTTCACGATCGACCTCCCTGAGGCCGGCGGCGCGATCGCCCGCTACGAGCTCGACGCCACCTCCGAAAAAACAGTTGCATCTCCCACGGGGAGGGTGTCAACCACTGCGTTGGTAGCCGTGTCGATCACCGAAACGGTATTGCTTGTTGCGTTGACCACAATCAGATACGCGTCGCCCAGGACCAACCTCAATGCCGAGGGGCCGGCGCCCACCGGAATCGTGCCCATCACTGTATTGGTGGAACGGTTGATGACTGTAACCGTCCCGCTGCCAAAGTTGGCCGCGTAGAGCTTGGTGGGGTGCAACGCCAGCGCTCTCGGGCCTGAGCCCACCGGGATGGTGGCGGTGACCGCAAGTGTCGCGCCGTTGATCACCGAGACGGTGCCGCTGCCAAAGTTCCCCACGTAGGCGGTGTCGGCGCCGGGCGCGGCGACGACGGCCATCGGCAAGAGGCCCACGGGGACGCCGCCGCCGCCGAGCACCGAGACGGTGCCGCTGCCTGTGTTGGTGACATAAACTTTGACGAGGGAGTATTCAATCAGGTCCTGGGCCGGCGCCGGCAGCAGCCCGAGGGACATTCCCAACAGAGCTAGGCCGAGCGGTGTGATGACCCTGCACGTTCCGTGTGTCCGGTTGTATCTCTTCATCTCTGCCTCCGTGCCATCTTGCTTCATCGTGGCTGTTCCTAAGCAGCGGTTCTGGCCTTTCTGGCCGTGCTTTTTCAAACGGTGTCTCCGCCCTGCAAAAGACGAGTGATGAACTTGAGGTTACTGCGGGCCGAACACTCGCACACGCGGCCGCTCCCCCTCCTCCGTAATGACCAACCTCCCATTGGGGTCGATCCCTAGCCAGTTCGGCCTCGCATCGCGCTCTAAAGGGTCTCCGCACTCCGCCTCCATGGCCCCGCGGTCGAATTCGATGATGCAGTCTACCGAAGGCGCCTCTTCCAGAGTCCCGGCGCAGAAAAAGCGGCCGGTTCCATCGACGACAGGTGGTGCTTTCGAGCAGATGAATCGGTCCGTTGACCACAAGAGTTCACCGGCGAAGTTCAGTGCATGCGTCCGACGGCTGTCCCCAAAGACGAGGATGCCTCGATCCCAAATCGCGGGCACCGTGATACGTCTCTGGGTGTCGAACCGCCACAGTGGCTGACCGAACGGGCTGACCGCTACAAGTTGGCCGAAGTTTCCGAACCAGATCCCGACGTAGATCGTGCCATCCGGACCGATAGCCGGTCGCGTGCAATCCTCGATGGCGCCCGGCTGCTGTCGGAGGTTTAGTCTCCAGTCTTGGCGGCCTGTGAAGAGATTGAAGGAAGTCAAGAAACAGTCGGGACCCTCCTGGGACACGTCAAAGATGCTAGTCGGGCCAAGTGCGATGCCGCCTCCTCGCGGAGGCGTGCTCACGCCTCTTGCTGCCGCGAATATCTCAGCGCCAGTCGGCAGCCTCAGGACCAAGAGCTCATCGCCGCCTTTAACGACGACCGCATCATCCTGGACAATTATCTCCACGGGGTGAGGGCCCAAAGCTCTTTGTACATTCCAGCCCGGCTCTCGTCCGATGAACTGCCGGACCCCGTTGCTGGAAGCTACGTAGAGCGCGTTATCCGGACCAAGGGCGGCCGCAATGCCTCCAGCCGCGCCGCCGATAGCTAAGACGTATCGCAGCGTGCAATCCCGATTCAGTACGTGGACCTCCGGGCCGCGAGGCGACGCCAATGGCATGTAGTAGCCCGTATAGTCAATGATTGCCTCGGAAGGTATGCGGCTGCCCGAAGGAGGAATATACGAGCATTCCTCGGCTAACGGGCCTTCGAGGATTGCCGTTGAGTGACCCGTTCGGGCGGGGTTCCCCCTTGGCATCCGCCAGGCGCTCGGTCCTACGACCGCCGCCAGGGCACTCAGTATCGGGCCGGGAGGACAAAATGGCTGCCCGCAATGGGGCTGAAAGCTGGCGCGAAGGCTGTAGCCTGGCAGTGGTTCCAACTTGTTATTCCCCGGGGTAGGATTCCCCGTAAGCGTTATGTCAATGGATAGCCCGAAGTGCCCAGTGTTAGGACCGGTCTCTACCGCCAGCCCTTGCTCTTGGTCTATCACCGTTCCCGGATTGAGAACCGCTAATTCTATCGGGATCGTGTCCGCGAGCATCGGATTCCTGTTCGCGTGGGGATCAACCACGCTCACGAGCACACTCCTAGCCCCGGGGACATCATAGGCCGACTGATCGAATGTGATTCCGGGCGCCTGGGCGTCGGCGCGCGGCGGCATGACTGTTGCAGTGGCAAGTACGAGACCTGCGAAAATAACAGACACGTTTCGATGCGAAGTTTGTGACATCGTATTACCTTTCAGTTGCCGGTTCGGGGTTCAGTTCCTGCATTGGCACTTGCACTTCTCCACGTTTGTCTCGCAGATCCACTGACCGCCGACCTGCGTGCAAATGTCGTTGGGCCGACTCGGGTTGATGGTGACGTCGGCGGCGTCGCACACCCGGTTCCCGCAGTTGTCAATCGCAGTGCACACGGACTGGCAGTAACTGGCGGCATAATCCAGCATGAGTCGCAAGGCGTCTGGTCTGGTGTCCGCGGACGCTCGAACCGTATACCTGGCGTTTATGGCGTGGGTTTGCTCGCACCTGTTGGGCAACGCGGTCTGAAGAGTGTCGCACGTGCATGGACAATAATCGAGCTTCGCCTCCACCTTGTGCCCGCGGCCGGGGATTCGGACCTCCTTCGGTTTGGTTGTCAGCGGCGCCCCTTGGGGTTCCCGGAGACGCTGACAGGTTAGTAGGGGATCCGCCGGCGGACACATTCTTTGCAAGCAAAACTGGTCACAGACCGTTCGGGCGTTTTGTCGTAAATCGGCTTCGGCCTGGTTCAGTGAGGAGCCTACGCCAGACACGTTGAATATCAATGGATCCAGAGTCGGCCATAGACCCTCGCAATCCCTTTGGACTTGCGCCCGCGCGCCTCCCAGCCAGCAGGCCACGAGAGCCCAAGAGACAGCGATCATAGTGAGGCTTCGGCGCCTCCGGAACGCCGCCGGGCGTCCTCCCTGGCGGCAAGAACAACGGCGAGTGGCATCTTGCTTCATGGTGGCTCCTTAAAGGGCGTCTCCGCCCTGCAAAAGACGCGTGCTGAACTGGGTTGGCTGACCCTGAAAGTTGGCGGTGACCATCCGGCGCTCGCCGGGAAACAGCCGGCCCAATGCCAGGTAGGGAGAGTCGCCGGGCAGACACCTGGGGATCGTATGGCCATCGGCGTTCGTCAGAAGGACACCGGGCGGCAGACCCTCAAAGACGAGGGAGACGTTGTCCAGTGTCTCCGGCGACAGGTTCTCCACCAGATGCCTCGCCTGGAAATTCCCGCCCATCGGCGTTACGGGCCCCAGTGGGGTGGCCCGCACCTGGGTTGTCGGCTGCGCGCAAGCCTGCGGGCTCAACCGGCCAACGTAAGATTCTCCATTCGCCCTATCCACGCTTAGGAAGAGCTGATTCTCTTGTTGCAGCAGGAGCGCCATGACCTGCGGATTCACCTGGTGTCCCTCCACGGTGAGGGCGGTGCTGTTCGTATCAGGAGACTCCATGGTTCCCAGGGGCGCTAGATCGAGGAGCGGCAAGGCATCCGGCGCCCCGCGGCGAAGGAGTACGCGTTGGACCTGGCTGTTGTGGACAGGGTCTTGGAAGCCAACGAACGCGTAGAGCTTACCCGCTTCAGTATCCACGAGTATCCGTCCCGCGCCCGCCGGGCAACCCTGGGAAAAAAGACGCGGCGGGAAGACTCCGGCGCAGGTTAGCAGATCCCTTGGCGCCATCGGGAGCCAGCGCATCCAGAATGGGACACCACCATGGACTCCAACCACCACGAGCAGCATGTGGTCGGCGTCACCGCCGCTGACTTGCACCGTCAACTCGGCCCCGTAGTTGTCCCGATGACCAAGGGGAGGATGAAGGAAGCTCCTACTACCGACGGAGACAGTATTTGTGCCCGGTTCCAGGCCAAGGAGGCAGGCCGAGGAATGCGGTGGGGCCGAGCGAAATAAAAAATCCGAGTGTATGCACCCGGGCACGTAGATGCCGGTGAAGTACGTGTATTCGTCCGGGTTGGGGTCTTCGTCATGCGGCGCTTTTGTATGCTTGATACTTCCACTCAAGATTATGCCGTCTCCTTCGCTAGTCAGCAACCTAAAGCGATGCAACCAAGGTTCGGGAGAGCTAACATAACTATGGGCGTCATGGGTTAACTCCACTGGTCCGTGGAAGGCGTATAAGACGTAGACTGACGTGGTTGGCATGCCACGGCTGACGACGAAGCGATCGTTGGGACCTGGCGGCGGACCCAGTTGCGCAAACACCGTCCCAGCCGACACCAGCGCCACAAAGAGAAGCCGTTGCATTGTCCTAACCGCATCGAATTGGCTCGCTTTGCGCACCGTCCCTCCGGTCAGACGGGGCACGGGCCGGTTGTGTCTGTTCATCTCGACCTCCATATGCTCAGCACAGTATCACGGTACGGGATCCAGGAAGTGTCATTTAAGCCGGTTGCCCCCGGGATCACTGCGGATTTGGCAGGGGCGTAATCGCATTCGTTGGACCAATCGATACGAACTGACCTTTCGAGGGTATTAAAAAGCCGACGTCGAGCCACCCGCGAATTGCAAATGGAGTATACATCCCGTCCGGGAGTTTCATTGGAAGGTGGATGCTGTGGAGGATGAGATCCGGCAAAGAGATACCATCGAAGTCCAGCCGCACCGTGCCGGACGTGACAAGGATTGTACCGCTATTGTGATCAATCACAATGCGGTTCATCCTGTCCCAAAACTCGAGATCCATACCGAAGCCGTGAAGCCCGAACGTAACCTCGAACGGAACCGGCCCATTCAGGTCTACCGTCAGCTCCCCAATCCCCGACTGCAATTCCCGCGAAGTGATGCTCCTAATCTTCGGCGGATCCCACGGAACAGGAGGCGCAGGCAAGGTGGGCGCTCCGGCGGGAGGCGTTTCGCTCAGGGCCCGGACAAACTGGCAGACTACCTTGCGGGCGATCGGAATCAAAGTCTCGCCCAACTCAGCCAGGAGAGTGACGGAAAGTCTTAGCTCGGTGTTGAGCAAGGCCAACCCTTCCTCCGTCGTGAGGTCGCCTAAGGCCTGGTAAATCATGAGGAAATGGGGCCGGTCCGCCGGGTCGATCTTGCCATCCTGATTGATGGCGCTGAGGGCATCGGTGATCTTCTTGACCGTGGGATTCTCCCGGAGGCGAAGCGTCCTCGCCATCAGCGTCTCGCTTTGTTCGTCTTCGCAGGCATCCTGTGGAGGCGGGCCGAAGTGCGCACGAAATCCGCCAAAGTTCACGAACGGCAAATAGGGCAAAGGGCTCGCAGGCTCAGGCAGGAAGAAGAGTCGAGAAGAAAAATTAACGGCCTGACAGGTGGTCAGCCTGGACCGGGAGATGGGCAAGACCTCGACTTTGCGCAGGCTCGACACGGCTGGGAGGCTCTGACCCGCTGAATCGGCCAGGTCTCCGGTGACGACCAGGAAATGCATCCCCGGCTCGTTACCTGGAAGGAATACCTCCGCCGAGAAGACGCCATCCAGGGCTCGCTCGTCGCCGCGGTTCCCGTCGTCGGAGAGAGGGCCGAGGGGATAGGCAAGATTCCTGAACGGGTCGATCCGGCTGAGGAATGCGCCGCGCAACCTCAGCGCTGGATTCAACGACGCCGCTTTTACCATCACCATGGAGGGCCTGCCCACGGCGAATCCCCAGGGAGTCACGGCGACGCCGAGGGCCGCGCCGGACAGATTGTTAGCAGGCTGTGCCGTAACCCTCGGCTTCTGCGGGTTGGCCAAGAAGAGTGCAGCGGCTAACAGAGCAACTTTGCAAACCCGGGTTTTTATGGAACACGTTGCGTTCATGCCTTCCTCGACACCCCCGCGTGCTCCGGCCGCATTTGGCCGGATCAACACCCTTATGGACCCCGCTACCCTTATGGACCCCGCTCTTTTTACACCACCTGCCCCCCACCCGACAAGCGACAAAGCACGACACCGGCGGCTTTTGGCCGTCATGTCGCCTCTTGTCGTCTGGCTGCGACCCGTGTACACTTACTGCCATGCCCCCGGATGTGACCCCCGCCCCCGAGCAGCCGGCTGGCGAACGTCTGGATTCCTGGAAGGAGATTGCCGTCTACCTGAAGCGCGACGTGCGCACCGTCCAGCGCTGGGAAAAGCAGGAAGGACTTCCGGTCCACCGCCATCTTCACCGGAAGCAAGGGACGGTCTACGCGTATCAGCCGGAGATCGACGCCTGGTGGAACAACGGGCGGCAGCGCCTGGAAGCGGCCTCCCCGCCTGTCCGCGCCTGGCGGCGCCCAAGCACGCGACACCTCCTGCTGGCAGGGTGCCTGCTGGCGGCTATTGCCGCGGGAGTAGCCTGGCGGCTGCGCATCGGGCGACCGGCGCGGGCGAAGGCGGGTGTGTCGATTCAGAACGTCCCGCTGCGAAGCGCCCGCCAACCGGGTATTTCCGCCGGGGGGCGGTATCTCTCCTACGTCCGGACGGTAACCGGTAATGTGCATCTGCGCGACCTCAGCACCGGCCAGGACCGCAATCTCACCAACCGGGGATCGCGGATGGATTACGCAGAGTACGCCAGCAGCTCCGCGCCGTCCCCGGACGGTGATCGCGTGGCCTACGGCTGGCGGCGGCAAGATGGCTCCGAGGAGATCCGGGTGATCGGGGCCGACGGTTCGCTGCCCCGCGTGTTGTTTCATCGGCCGGACCTGGAGCGGGTTGCGCTCACCGAGTGGTCGCCGGACGGCAACAGCCTTCTGGTCCGGCTGACCCGAAAGGGAGAAGTCAACGAGATTGGGGTGATCCCGGTCGCCGGCGGCGCGGCGCGCTTTTTGAAGGCCGGCAACCGCTATTCCATGGCCAGCTTTTCCCCGGACGGGCGATACGTCATCTATGATCGCCCGCCGGGACACTCGGGGCAGCAGGATATCTTCGGAGTGGAAACCGCTGCACTCGGAGAAGGGGCTCGCGAGATTCCGCTGGTTCAGCATCCGGCGAACGACAACGTGCTGGGGTGGGCCCCGCGGGGGAACCGAATCCTGTTCGCCAGCGACCGGAGCGGCCAGCGGGACGTGTGGCTGTTGCCCGTCGCCGAAGGGGGGCCTGCCGGGGAGCCCGAGTTGGTCAAAAGAAACGTGGGAGAGATCTGGCCTGTTGGTTTCACGCGCAGCGGCGCGTTCTATTACGGCTCACGCAGCGGGGGATCCGACGTCTACCTCGCCAGCCTCGACCTGGCCACCGGCCGGCGGCTGAGTCCGATCGAGACGGTGAACCCGCAATCGGCCGGTTCCAACACCATGCCCGACTGGTCCCCGGACGGTCGGGCCCTGGCCTATTTCACGTTTCGGTTCTGGCAGGGTTCCGCGGCGCTCGTGGTCCGTTCGCTGGCCACAGGCCAGGAGCGGGAAGTCCCGTACCGCATTGCCTTCACTCAAAATCAGCTTCGGTGGTCCCCCGACGGGCGCTGGCTGCTAACCGACGCCCAGGACCCCACCGGCGCGCCCGGCCTCTACCGGGTGGACGCGCAGACCGGCGAGGCAACCCTGGTGGTCAGTGACGAGTTGAATGCGAGCGGGATTCCGCACATCGACAAGCCGGTTTGGTCCCAAGACGGGAAGGCGGTGTTCTACATACGTATCGATGGTCCCGCCCGCGTGGCGCGCATCCTGCGGCACGAACTGGACACCGGGGGCGAAACAGAGCTCTA
>Ga0247727_10013725_pt1 | contig 13587 bp, 15 predicted proteins | sample WisWelCaveWW1625_FD_202498 | JGI IMG/M metagenome (GOLD analysis project Ga0247727, IMG submission 202498) | Biofilm microbial communities from Wishing Well Cave, Virginia, United States - WW16-25 | ecosystem: Environmental > Aquatic > Deep subsurface > Groundwater > Cave microbial mat | place... | reverse complement strand
AAAACAGAAGAAAACGTATAAAATATATTCGCTGGCAGAGAAAACATCCCAACTCTCTTTGGCAGATGGATGTTTCAGATCAGAAGATTAAAGGTAAATATTGCTTTGCAGTTATCGATGACTGTTCGAGATATTGTTTAGGAGCATTGGCCCTAAACAATGTTACAACTAAAATTATAACAAATATTTTAGACGGATTAATTAAAATTCATGGAAAACCAAGAGAGATATTAACCGATAATGGTTCAGTGTTTGGCTTGAGAAGCAAACACTCTCAGTTTGATAGATGGTGCAACAGAAGATCTATCAAACACATTAGAACTGCAATTCATTCTCCAACTACGACTGGAAAGATAGAAAGATTCTTTCAGACATTAGACCACGAATTAAGGTTCTGCAAAGATGCAGAACATTTCAGGATGAGATATAATCATTTCAGACCCCATTCAAGTTTGTTGAAAAAGTCGCCATCGGACGTGTATTTTGCCTTTTCAAAACTGTTTTAGGGGGGTGACAAATGTCTGGTGGGCACACACGCTCAATCCAGTTTCAACAATCTTCCCTTTGCCTTGACTTGGGCGAACATTTTATAGAAGAACCAGAATACAAGGGCCATAAATATTAAATTAAGAAGGAAGGCCCAGCCGAGCTCGCTGAGAGCGGAAGAGCCTGTGGCTATTACTGCGCGCATGCCCTCAAAGACATGAGTACTTGGAAGAATAAATGAAAGCCATCTTATTGATTCTGGCAGGACCGAGGCTGGATAAAATACTGCACTGAACGGCTGAATGATGAGGATAAATCCAAATGCCAGTACTTGGGCAGAAGAGCCGTATCTTAAAATTATTGCAGTTGTGAAAAGCCCGAGAATCCAGCCAAATATCAACAAGTTAGCCATAAATGGAATAAGATAAAAGCCAAATGTGAAAATATTAAATGCATAAAATATGAAGGCGAGGCCGGACATTACAACTACTACAAGTAAGACTCTTACAAAACCAAGAACAACTGTTGATGCAATAAATTCAAGTAAGCTTACCGGAGTCACGAATATATTTAAGAAATTTCTTTCCCAGACATCCTCGAGAAAAGCAATTGAAACTGCTCTCTGGCTCTGGCTTAATAAATCCCAAAATATTACTGCTCCTAAAAGCACGGTTACAATATTAGCTCCTGTAAATTCTGTTGTTGATAAATAGAGGCTTATGAATCCCCAGAGCAAAAGCTCCATAACGGGCCAGAAAAAAATATCCATTAATCTTGGAAGACTTCTTTTGTAGAGATAGAGATGCCTTATTACAAGTGCATTAATTCTGTATAATTTTAATCCCATTTCTGCTTATCTCCTCTTGCAATTGAAAGAAAAACTTCTGTCAGGTTTTTATGACCATATTTTTTAATCAATTCTTTTGGAGTGCCGTCGTCTTTTATTTTTCCTTTTTGTATGAAAATAACTCTCTGGCATATCTCTTCAATTTCATCCATATTGTGCGATGTGTAAAGAATTGTAACTTTCTTTTCTTTCTGGATTCTTTTTAATAACTTGCGAGTTTTGTCTGCTATATCCGGATCCAGCGAGGCAGTCGGCTCGTCGAGAAGAAGAAGTTTTGGATCATTTAACAGGGCTTTCGTTAAATTTAATCTTGTCAGCTGTCCAGTTGACAAAGTTGAAGTCATTTTTGGCAATAAATCCTTGATATCAAAGAATTCTGCGAGCTCATTTATTTTTTTCTTAATGTCTTTTACTCCGTAAAGTCTTGCAAATGTTGCAAGATTTTCAGAAACTTTGAGATTATTTGGAAGTGCAACATAAGGAGAAGAAAAATTAAGCCTGCCTAGAATTTCCTCCCTGTTTTTATGCAAATCTTTTCCGAATATTTTTATTTCTCCAGATGTTGGAGAAATTATATCTAGAAGCATCTGAATTGTTGTTGTTTTGCCTGCTCCATTCGGGCCGAGCAAGCCAGTTATCTTGCCTTCTTCTATTTCAAAAGATATTCCGTCCACTGCTGTGACATTTTCAAATCTTTTTATTAAATTTTTTACTGATATAATTGCCATTTTAGTTAAACAGAAAAATGGTTTAATAAACTTACTAACGTAATATTCTTTTCAGAAATCTTAATTTTCTTTGATTAATTGCTAGATAAACTGCAGCAGCTATAATAAGAAAAGCAACAACAAACAAAACAATTTTTTTAAAAATGGAAGTGAAAAGCAGGGAAAAAAGCAGTATGAAAACAATTACGAGAGCTGACTTAACGAATTTCTTTTTTTGTTTTTCTCTATATAATCTTTCATCGAAACGAATCAAATTATTTAATTCTTCTTTTAATTGCTCGCCACTTAAAGAATTAAGAAAATTTAGGTGTTTATCCTCTAAAAGAATAATACCCAAATCGCCTGCTACTTTGTAGTCTTCGCTAGAGGGTTTCTGGCCAGAAATTGCAACAACTGCCCTGTCTGCTTTTACATACTTATTATTTTTGCTTGCCCATTGATGAAGAATATTTCTTATAGTGAGATGAGAATTTTCATATTGTTTACATTCAACTATAATATTGTAGGATCCTATATATGCAAATACATCTATCTCATAACTCTTAATCTTAACATTGGTATCTGCATTAAAACCTGCTCTTCTGAAAAGTGCTGCCATCTTTTGTTCTAAATGTGAGCCTTTTCTTTTTGGTATTTTATCATACAACATTATTTACAAAAGAATCAGTCTTCCTGTTCGATTCTAGGAGCAAGTATAAATGATAGGAGGACATTTCCCGTCGGGAAATTAATACGCATAGGATGATTGTCGCTGAAGTTTATTGTGACGCGAGATGAGATTTTACTTCCCTTTATGAATTTATTCAGATACTCGAGGGAGAAACGGGCTTTGCTTTCGTCAGAGTGAATCTCAATTTCGTCAGTTGAAAATTCAGCGCGTGCTGAATTTAGAGGACCGTGAGCTTCTATTGTAAATTTGTTAGGCTGTGCATGGAATGTGCAGGCATCTGCAACAATCGAACAGTCTTCTATAACTTCTACAAATGATTCAGAATCCATTTTAATTACAGATTTGAATTCCCATTCCGGCATTTCTTTTTCCTCGCTTTCTATATCAATTAAAGCGAGAGTGAAATCCCGCCTGATTCTGTCCTGGATTCCCAGCTTAAGCTTATTTTCAAATTGTTCAATAGTTAATGAAGATCCAGGGCCGCATCTCCTTAAAACTGCTTTAAGACTCTCTAGATTTACTCCTAAAACCTGATCTTTTTCTATTAGGAATTCTGAAAACAAGTCATTCGGGATCTTAAAATAAACCATTGCGACATTAGCAGGATCTATTGCGTTAACTGACATACCATCCTTAGTTACTTTAAGCCGCACTTCTGTAACCAGCTCAGATATAATTCCGACTATATCTGCAAAAAGTTTAGGATTTTCCAGCTTTAATAGCATTTAATTATTGAAGGGTTTGAGCTTATAAGATTTATTGTGATTGTGATACACAATAATTAATATAAAAGGATGTCTTTGTAAATTGATAATATAAAATGGCCGAAGAAAACAAAAAAAGCGAGAAAGAAGAAAGAATTAGAGCTATTACTAGGATTTATTATTCGAATCCTAAAATTCAGGAGGCAATGCTTAAATTTTCTACAAATAGAGAAGTAGTTCCCAGATATTTTGAGGGATTTGGCAAGCGGCCGGATTCGATACAATATCCTTCAGATATTCTTGAACTTGTTAACAAGGGGGCGACGAGTTTCCATGCTTCAGAAGAACTATGGAATGATCCTTTGAAAATAAATTCTGATATGCCCCAGAGAGATATTAATGAGCTTAGAAAGGGATGGGATTTACTGATTGATATAGATTCTCCGTTTCTTGACTGCTCAAAAATAGCTGCAAGGTTAATTGTTGCTGCTCTTGAACATCATGAAATAAAAAATTATGGAATAAAATTCTCCGGAAGCAAGGGATTTCATATAATTGTATCAGTAAAGTCTTTTCCAAAAGAGCTTAACGGACTTATGACAAAAGATATGTTTCCGGAATGGCCGAGGGCAATATCTGAATATCTTATGAATTACATAAGAATAGATTATAATAAAATGGCGGCTGAGATATTGACAAATTTTGATGCAATAAAGCAAAGAACTAATTTAACAAAGGAAGAATTAATGGAAGTTTACTGCACTTTATCCAATAAGCCTGCAAAAAAAGGAATAATTGTAAAATTAAAGTGCTCAGATTGCGGCCTTGAGATAGAAAGAAAAGATATTAAATTGACGAAGAGAAAACTAAGATGTTTAAATGAAAAATGCCTTGGGTTTTTTGAAGTTGCCGATGAAAGCGAGTATTATTACTGCGAATATACAAAGGATCTAGACAATTCAAAACTGCAATTAAGCTCTGATAAATATCCTGAATATTTTCAAAAGGTTGAAGGGGTAAGCGCGGAAAAGGTTGCTGCTCTTGATTTAGTTTTAGTTGCTCCGAGGCATTTATTCAGAATGCCTTATTCTTTGCATGAAAAGACAGCGCTGGCAAGCGTTGTGCTGACAAAAGAACAGATAGAAAACTTTTCTCCAAGAGATGCAAATCCCTTTTCTGTAAAAATTTTGGATTATCTTCCTAAATCTGAGGAAAATGAAGCTAAGAAACTGCTTTCAGCTGCAGTTGACTGGAAAAAAGATCATTCCGCAGAGGAAGAAAAAATTTCAAGCAAGAAATATTCAAATTATGAAAAGATAGATGTTAGCGGAGTAAGCGAGGATATGTTCCCGGCCCCGATTAAAAAACTTCTTCTCGGCCTTGAGGAAGGAAAGAAAAGAGGACTTTTTGTTCTTATTACATTTTTGAGATCTTTGAATTTCAATGCAGAATATATTAATAATAAGATTAGAGAGTGGAATAAGCTGAACAGGCCGCCTTTGCGGGAAGGATATGTAAAAAGCCAGATTGACTGGCATCTTAAACAGAAGAAACAAATTCTTCCTCCAAATTATAATAACGATAACTTTTATAAAGATCTTAAATTGCTTGATAAGAAACCGGAAGTAAAAAATCCAATTGTTGAAGTGCTGAGAAAATTAAGAAAATAAATATTATGTTTGATCCTTATCCTTATCATTTTTAAGTTTCTTCTCTAAGTTGGAATCTTTTTTAGAAGTTAGTTCATTATACCAAATTTTTCCCATCCATATATAGCCACCTATAACTGTTGTTGCGCATATGGCTAGTACTGTATAATTAAGAACATCATAAGATTCAACCATTTTACGAGCTCTCAAGGAACCTATTTAATTTTATCGAATTTAGCTGCCAGTATAAAGTCATTTAATGTTAAACCATTGACGGCATGTGTGTATATTGTGACTTCGACTCTTCCCCAGGTAAAAGAGATATTTGGATGATGGCCTTCCTGCTCTGCTATTTTACCAAGCATATTAACAAACTCCAGTGCTGATTTGAAATCTTTAAATTTGTATTCCTTAAAGAGCTTGTTTTCTTTTACTTTCCATCCGCTTATATAAGAAAGATTCTTCTTTATTTCATCTTGCTTCAACTTGTCTACAAGGCCTTCACATGCGCGGCATTTAAGACTTGATAGTTCGTCTTTATTCATATATTGTTAACAGAGAACATTTTTAAATAACTTATGCATAGAGGTTATATGAAAAAAAGAGACTTGCTACTGCTAAGTTCTATGCTTATTATAGCTCTTTTTTTGAGTTTTACAAGCGCCATATTCCACACTACTGAGAGTTCAAATGCAAGCACAAATGCTACAACTGCCCCTGTTGGTGTAACAACTGGAACTGCTGTTTCTGCTGAAGGTACTAAGAAAGCTGAACAGTGCTTAGAAGATCAGATTAAAAAACCAGTCTCTTTGCAAGAGGCAACATTTGCGATGCTTGCTCTTGGCATGAAGCAAAATCTTGATGATAAAATAAAAAGTGAAGAGGCATCGGGCTGCTGGCCAAAAGCGGGATGTACAATAAAAGAAACTGCACAAGTAGGACTTGCTTATAATAGAATAGGAAGAAGTACGAAAAATATAGAAAGCTGGCTAACAGCAAGAAATTCTTCAACAACTGACTTAACATGGTATTTAGAGATAGACATTCAAAGCAGAGTTGCTGCACAGTGCACTTTAACATATGATGGCAGTGAAAAGAAAATAAGAGTTAGAGATGATGCAAAAATAGAAGGCATTCCAGGAATTTGCTTTTCAATATCACCTTCAGGCTATTGGCTTGAAGTAAAAAGCAGCTGCTTTGATAAAAAATTTGTAATTTCCTGCGATCAGGATTTTGTAACGTCTACTCTATATCAAAGAAATTTAGGAAGTACGATTTATGTTTCTCCTGAAACTCACTCTGCTTCTTCTTTAGGAACAACAGAAGAAGAAGTTAGATCTAAGTGTTTTAAGATAGGAACGAGCTGTGATTATGAAGGAAGTTTGTGGGCTGCATCATTTTTATTTAAAACTGGAAATAAAATTTCAGATTATTTGCCTTACCTTCTAGCTTTTGCCGATAACAATGAAAAATATTTCCCAAGTACTTTTCTTTACGTACTAACAAGAAGCGATGATCAGTATTCGAAAATAGTACAGAGTCAAAAACAAAATAAATTTTGGGAAATTTCAGGCACACCCTATAATAGATATTACGATACAGGTCTTGCAATGCTTGCTCTAAGCACTACATCATCAACAGAACTTGAAAATGCCAGAAATTATTTGTTAAGCATTCAAACAAAAGAAGGATGCTGGAATAACAACAATGTCAGAGATACTGGTTTTATTTTATATTCTGGATGGCCAAAAACAGTATCTTCTGAAACCAGAGAAACAGCGGCTGCTGTTTGTGTAACTTCTGGATATTCCTGCGGATCTAAGTTTTCATGTTTAGATGCTGGAGGAAAAGTTTTTGATGGTTATGAGTGTGAAAAATTTGGAGACTCCTGCTGCAGCATAAAAGTCCAGGAAGAGAGCTGTGATCAAAAAAGCGGTATAATCTGCTCCTCTACTCAGCAATGTTCCGGATCTGAAGTTTCTTCTGCGGAGGGAAGCTGCTGCCTGGGAGCATGTCAAGAAGTACAGGTTGAAAACATATGTGAATTAACTGCAGTTGGAACCTGCAGATTTTCCTGTGAAAGCGGAGAAGCACAAAGTGATGAAAGCTGCGGAGCAAGTGGAAAAATATGCTGTAAGGCTGCAGAAAAGAGAAGTTTCTTATGGCTATGGATCTTATTAATTATATTAATAATAGCAGCTGTTCTTGCAATAATATATAGAAATAAAGTTAGAGTTTGGGTGTATAAAATCAGAGGCAAAGCAGTAACTAAACCAATGCCTGCTAAATCATATACTCCTGCATTGCCGCCTAGAACTATACCTTTGGGAATGCCTAGACCTATGATACCTAGACCATCTCCTGCACCTGCCAGGCCTACCGCACCAAAAGACAGAGAAATGGAAGAAACTCTGAGAAAACTTCGAGAAATGTCCAAATAATGCAGGCAAATAACATTATATTTATATAAATAAACTTCCCACTAAAATGATGAAAAAATATTTGATTTTATTATTATTTGTTTTACTAACTAGCAATTTTGTCAGTGCTATTTCAAGCGATTTAAGAGAAACATATCAGCCTGGTGAAACTATGATTATTGAATTATCAGGAAATATACTGGAGAATATTCCGACCGAAAATGTAGAATTTAGAAGAGCGCATGTAAAAGTTCCTTTTGATTATGATATTAAAAAAATTGAGGGCAGATATTATTTATGGGCAACGGCTATACCTATTGAAGGAAATTATACTCTTGTTATTAATAACATAGTTACTACAGTGGTTGGAAATATACAAAAAGTGAATTATGAAAAGAATTTTACAGTTAAAGGAAATTTTATCGATTATTCTGTAAAGCCCGGCCTTATATCAACAAAGGAAGATTTTGAATTAAATATAATGTTAAACGAAGATACTGATAAAGTAATAAATCTGAATTTCCCGGTTGATCAAAATATAGTCATAAAACCAGGAGAAAATAAATTAAAGTTTTCAATCGTGAATGTTACAAGCACTAGATTCATTAAAATAAAAGTTGGAAAGTATACTCTCCCAGTTTATATAATAGCAAATAAAACAGTTGTAATTACTCCATCTTTGAAGCTTGTTCCAGATTATATACAAAGAAGCACTTCTGGAAAAGAAGCTTTGAGCTATCAAATTATAATTCAAAATACTGGAAATAATAAAGTGAAGGATATTTCTATTTTTTATAATAAAGAATTATTTTCTACTGATCTGAAGGCTACAGAGGGAATTATTATAGAAAGAAATGATTCGTTAAGATTTAACTTAATTGTAAAGGAGACTGGAAAAGAAATTAAGGAAAAAATATATGTTAACACGCCAAGTCTTTCCATAGATTTGCCGGTTGAAATAAAAATAACGGAAAATGCAACACAAATTCAGAATGCAAGCAAGGGAGTTTTATATTATTGTTCTGAAATCTCTGGCACAATATGCTCTGCAAATGAGGCCTGCACAGGAAAAACAGAAACAAGCATTGATGGATTATGCTGTATTGGAAAATGTTCTTCAAAGGAAGAGGAGCCAAGCAGAACCTGGATAGGCTATCTGCTGTTAGCGATAGTTTTAGGTATTTTAGGATATTTGTATATGAGATACAAAAAAGCAAAGCCGAAGAAAAGTTTAATTGAGGAAGCTAAAGAAAGCAAAAAGAAATTTCCTTAATCCTTCTTATTCTTTGACTCTTATTTCTTTTTAGACTTCTTTTCAGAATTTTCTGACTTTTCAATTTTTTCTTTTGTCTCTTGTTTTTCAGATTTTTCAGCATTGGCCTTTTCAGGCTCGAAAAGCTCCGGAGCCACTTCTTTAAGTTTGTTAACTACTATGTCTCTTTCATAAATCATTTTCTTTGTTATTGCATCATAATCATGAAGCCTCTGAATTAATTTTCCTGCCAGCTGATTTAAATCCTGATTTGAAAGTGTTATTTCTTCGGGATTTATTAATTCTATATTAGAAGGCATGTATGCAAACATAATTCCAAAATAATTATCAATTGTATCAAGTTCTAAACTGACTTCTGCAAATGCTGTGTAAAGATCTTTAGTCCCTTCAACCGAAATTGGATCATGATAAGTTTTGTCATTTATTTTAACTCCAGGCTCGGATCCAAGCCTGACAACTAGTGTATTTAATGCTTCTTTGACATTTTCGGCAGGTCTTCCAAGTATCTCTAAAACGATTTGAACTCGTAATTTTTTCATGCTGTGGAAAAGAGCATGACATTTTTAAATCTTCATCTTTTATCTATTTTTAATTAATAAAAGAATTATAATAAATATGCAAAGTGCTGAAAATGAATAAGCAATCCAGAGATGCATTTTTGCTTTGCTTGTTAAAAATTCTGTGTCTTGTTTTTGCACTGAATTTAATGTTATCTTATCGTTTGAAGATTCTGAGGATGCCGTAGTTTTGGCAGTTATTGCCTCTTGATTTATGCTTGCGCTTGGCACATTAGAATTAGAAGATGTAGACGAAGCGGATAAGTTAGAACTAGAACTATTAGACGAGGATGATGCGGATTGTGAACTTGAATTACTAGTTGTGCTGCTTGTAGTTGTATTAGGCGATGTGCTTGAGTTTGAAGGTGTTGATGTTGATGCTGAAGATGGAGCAGGGCATAAATTAGAACTACCTTTAGTAGAATCTATAAATTCCCACTTGCTGCTGCATTTGCTCCAAGAAAGAACATCGTTTTTGCTATCTTCAAGGACTGAAGTTTCATCCATCGTTTGATTGGCTTTCTTCAGAGCTACTTTTTCATCGGAATTGTCAAGCCATTGAGAAGTAAATTGGACAACATAGATTCCTGAAAAGCTCCCATTTAAATTATAAGTTTGATTATCATTATTTTCCAGATAATAGCCAGAAAGATCAAATTGTGTGTCTGAATAAAGTTCAACGTATTCGTATCCTGAATCTGAGCCAGTCGGATTTAACTCTAATTCGTTAATAAAAATCGCAGATGAAAATGGCAAAATAAAAATAAGGAGAAACAGGGAAACAAAATTAATAATTTTAATATTAATAACCATAGCTTTCATGATGAACTATGTTTCCTCCTGAGTCAAATAAATATAATGTATCTCGATCGCTGTTCCAAATATTTGTTTTACTGTTCCAGAAAAGATCTGTGGAATTATCTGTTCCTTCAGAGGAATGGATTATTACCATGCCTAAGCTAATACTTCCAAATTTATAGTTCTTACGGCTTTCGTCTTTTAGAAGCCAGGCATTTACATCTATGCTGTTGCAATTATTAGTCAAGGTAATAATTTCATTGTTTTTGTCTATTTTTGATTTGAAGCAGCCGTAAGATGGTGATTTTTTCCAGATTCCAAGAGAAGTTTTAATTGCTTCCTCTTCTGCGGCAGAAAAAAGGCCCAATTCAGATTCCTGAACAAGAAACTTAGATGCTAAACCTAGAGAAACAATTTCCAGATTTATATAAATGGATTGATTATATATTCTTGCAAGAGTTCTTCTATATTTATCTGTTCCAATTGCTTCGATATCTACAGTCCGATTTTCAAAAGACTTTAAAAAAATAAAAGACAGTTCTGATCCGAATGTTCCTTTTTCTGGAGAATTAATATTAACTAATCTGACTTTTCGGCCGTCTTCTAATTCAAGAGTATCTCCATCAATTACTCTTGTGATTGTAACTTTTTCTTTCAAAGATTCAGTTTTGACAACATTAGAAAAAATGTAAAAGTTGCTTGCAATAAAACCAGTTATCAAAAGTGCAAATATAAGGGCAAGGGATTTTTTCATAGTTGGATCACCGACTTCTCTTTTTTTATAGAATCATAGAATTTTTTAAATTCATTATGAGTCAGTTCCAGAGTTGCAGTATTAATATTTGGATGAAAATTAACGATTTTTGCATTCCAGACCGCCTCATCCAAAATAAGCTTCGTATTTGAAGATGCATAAATCATTCCAAAAACGGAGACACTTCCCGGAGTTAATTTTAGCTCTGCCTTAAGCTCCTCGGGGGAGGCAAAATGAAGTTTTCGCACATTTAGTGTGCTTCTCAAACTCTTTATATCAAGCCGCTTGTCTGCTTTCATAGAAATAAGGTAAAACTTACCATTTTCGTCTTTCAAAAACAGACTTTTTGTGTGCAAGCCGGGAATATTCTTTTTCAGCTCTTTAGACTCTTCAACTGTAAAGACCGGGGGATGAGCATGTGATTTATACTCTATTTTGTACTTTTCAAGATGATCTTTCAGCCTCTTTTCCATAATACAAAGAATAATTTAAATAAGTTAAATAGTTTATCTATTTAATAAGATGGCTAAAAAAATAAAGGTGATTCAGTTTGGCCTTGGCGCAATGGGAAGCGAAATGGCAAAAATTGTGCTTAAAAAGCGAGATTTGGAACTTGTTGGAGCAATTGTAAGAAGAGAAGAACAAAATGGCAAGGATATTGGAGACCTAATTGGTTTAAAAAAGAAAACTGGAATTAAAGCTTATACAAATCCAAAAGAGCTTTATAAAAAAGTAAAAGCCGATGTTATGCTTCATGCTGCTGTTTCTTATGCTCCTCTTGTCTGGAAACAAATAAGACCAGCTGTTGAATCTGGAATAAATGTAATAACTATTGCCGAAGAAATGGGATATCCTTATATAAAATATCCAAAGATCTGTAAAGAAATAAATAGAGTTGCAAAAAGAAAAGGGGTTAGAGTTCTTGGAAGTGGAATAAACCCGGGCTTTGCAATGGATTTATTGCCGGTTTTAATTAGTGGAATTTGTGAGCATGTAGATTCGATAAGAGTAATTAGAGTAATAGACTTTTCACCTTTTGGACAGGCTATACAAAATAATATTGGTATTGGAATGAATGAAAGTGAATTTAAGAAAAAAATAAAGGAAGGAAAATTGCCTTTGCATATTGGATTGCCGGAATCAAGCAGCATGGTTGCTGCTGCGTTTGGATGGAAAATTGATAAAATTGTTGAAACAAGAGAGCCGGTAATAGCAAATAAACACATTCACGTTCCGGGATATAAGCATGTTCCTAAAGGAAAGGTAGCTGGATTTAATCATAGATGTTTTGCATATTCAAAAGGAAGAAAAGTAATTACTTTAGAAGAACTTGGTAGAGTTGATCCAAACGAAGATTACAAAAATACAATAATAATCAATGGAAAGCCAAGAATTACAGAAGTTATGAATGTTCCAACTGGAAAGATTACTACAACAAGCCATGCCGTTAATTTAATTCCTGCTGTTCTAAAGGCAAATCCAGGATTATTAACAATGCTAGATCTTACGCCTGCTCCTGCTCTTCCTCTAAAGTAAAAATGAAGGTTTCGGGGATAGTTTTAAATAAATTAACTAGTTAAGACATACAGGTGAAAATGGATGTTAAAATATACACTACGCCGTATTGTGTATGGTGTGGAAAGACAAAAGATCTGTTTAAAGCAAAAAAAGTGAAATATAAAGAAATCGATGTTTCTAAGAATATGAAGTCAGCACAAGAGATGATTAAGCTTTCCGGGCAGCGGGGAGTTCCAGTTATAGTTGTTAATAATAAGGTAGTAGTTGGATATGACGAAGACAGGCTTAAAAAACTGCTAAAAACAAAATGAAAATTAAAATTAAAGAAATTAAGCAAGATAAGTGGAAAAATTACATTGGGGGACAGTGGACTGCAATGTCGAGCAAGACAAAGGAAGTAATTAATCCGTTTACCGAACAAAAAATTACTGAAATAGCCGAATCAAATGATAAAGATGTAGATCTTGCAGTAAAGGCAGCTAGATCTGCCTTTCAAAGCTGGAAAAACACAACTCCAAGTGAGAGAGCAGAACTTCTTTTGAAGCTCGCAGGTTTGATTGAAGAAAATAAAGAGAGACTTGCCAAAATTGAATCGCAAAATACTGGGAAAACAATTTCCCTTGCAAGACTTGACATCGGATTTGCGATTGATAATATAAGATTTTATGCCGGAGCATGCAGAACTTTAACAGCGGCGGCTGCTGGAGAGTATATTGATTCTCATTTTCTTGGAATGAGCGAGGAAAAGGAGCACAGACCTCTTGGAACATCAATACTGAGAAGAGAGCCGTACGGTGTTGTTGCTGCAATTGTTCCTTGGAATTATCCTTTCATGATTGCATGCTGGAAACTTGCCGCTGTTGCAGTTGGAAATACAATAATCATAAAGCCTTCTTCAAATACTCCTCTGACAACTCTTGAGCTTGCAATGTTAGCGGAAAAGGCCGGATTTCCAAAGGGAGTGATTAATGTTATAACTGGATCAGGAGAAATTATCGGAACTCTTTTGGCAAGACATCCTGGAATAGACGTTATTTCTTTAACAGGAAACACTGAAACAGGTAAAGAACTATCAAGACTTGCTGCAAGCAGCTTAAAAAAAGTTCATTTAGAGCTGGGAGGAAAAGCACCATTCATTGTTTTTGAGGATGCGGATTTGGAGAAAGCAGCAAGGTATGCTATT